>Ga0213850_1086030_pt1 | contig 40162 bp, 2 predicted proteins | sample LLC_MetaT_FD_164453 | JGI IMG/M metagenome (GOLD analysis project Ga0213850, IMG submission 164453) | Metatranscriptome of freshwater microbial communities from post-fracked creek in Pennsylvania, United States - LL:C (Metagenome... | ecosystem: Environmental > Aquatic > Freshwater > Creek ...
CCCTATCGAACCAAAGAATACCATTGAATTCATCGATAACTTATCAAGATTAGCATTAGAAACCTAGCGATTATAACCGATCTTTGTCTATAATCATACGACTTTTTTTGAAATCTATAATTCTAAGTTTGAGAAAGATATTGATTTTGATCTTGATAAATTTGAATTAACGTAACACACACTCTTTACAAAGAGAAGGGTATACCCAAGTCGAAGAATCCTCTTTTTTTATTCGTTATTTCATCATTTCTTGATGAAGTTACTTATATTATTATCTATTCTATGGATATGTAATGCATACCATTGGAATTATAATGCTACCATACAAAATGAACCCTTTACAATCATTCAACCTGATCATTTGATAGGATTATATCATTTTGATCATAATCAATATTATAATGAAATTGAAACATTATATGGAAATACTAATTATAGTGTGATATCAGTCAGAACATCACCCGATGCTATCACAGGGGATGGTAGTTTATATGCTGATGGTGATATCTTATTATCTACAAATATTTCTTATGATACACTTATTCATCCATCAATAACTATTGGTGGATGGATTAAATTAGATAATCCTGATTCTCAAATACAAGATTCAAGATATATCTTTTCTCATAGTAAAAGTTCGATATCCACTAATAATCAGAACTCTACTACCAGTTCTATTTGTTCTCGAGGATTATATGTTGATAAAACATGGAAAATATGTCTAGGTCAAACCAACCAACAACAAGAAACACAAGAAGATAGTGGAATACCTGTTCTTTATAATCAATGGAATTTTATATCCTTGATATATAATCAATATAATCAATCAGTCTTATTCTATGTCAATGGAATGGTCTATACAATTGACAATTATGTTGTAGAAGATGGGAATATTGGTGAATTCATTATCGGACAAATGCCAGGGATGATGATTCAAAGTACTGGATTTCGTGGATTATTAGATAATATCTTTATTTATAATACCATATTGTCAATTGAAGAATTAACTTATCTTCAATCATTAACTCATCAACTTCCCCACTATATTCCCTCCATTGGGAATGCAGGATATGCTGGTATTGTATCAAATCAACGTCATATTCAATTCCCAATCAATATGATCTTAAATACTATCCAAACGGAATTAACAATCATGTTATGGTATAAAATTAATTTTATTCAAAAAGATCATCATATGATATTACTACAAAAAGGATTGATATCACCTACTCTTACCACTGGTAGTACTCTAAATCCATTGATTGATTATTCTATTATTATCTATGATAGTATGAATATGAATCATGAGATTATTCGAAAAATAACCTATACTTTACAAAATCAACCATCTTGTCTACAGACCCTATCCACTACTGAAACAGATAAAGTGATTAAATATGAACGAACCATTGAATTAGGTCAACCAACCAATGATTGGCAACATCTTTCTTTACTATGGGATGGTGATCATATTCAATTATTACTCAATGGTACGGAAATTGATCAGATTGATACTCCTTTGTTATCCATGATCGGAGGTAATTGTCTATCTAATCAATTACAATTAGGTGGTGATTCTTATTATTATCATCAGAAATCATCGAATAGTATTGATTATATATTAGAATTAGATGAAATTAGTATATGGGATATTGCATTATCTTCAGATATGATACTTCATTCTTATCGTCAATTACTATCATCTACTCATATCAATGATAATGATGAGGAACATATGTTAATTTATTTACCTTTTAATGAAGGATATGGATTAACCACTCAATCAATAGCTGTTTCAACAGGTTATTTAATAGGAATGTATTTCCCACCATTGATATCAACCCATGCTATACAAGCTTTAGAACAACAATCTTCTTCTTCGTCTTCCTCTGCATTAACTTGGAAATTATCCACTGTACCGATAGATTATGATTTACAAACAACACAATTAGAACGATTATTTATTCAATTAAATGGTAGTGATTATTTTCAACGTTCTATAGGATATAAGATTAGATCTTATCCAATCTCAGGGGATTTATTATTCACTCATTCTGATTGTTATCTAGATGGTGAGATAGTTTCATCATCAAATAGAAACATACCATTAAATACGTTATTTTCATGTCATCATATTTATTATCAACCCGAAGGTAATTATATTGGATCCATATCCTTTAGTTATCAAGTATCGATACTAGATATCATGACGAATATGATGATTGATAGTCCAATTCAGACTATCTCCCTGATGATTAACTATCAAGAACAACCTACTACTATCCAATTAACCAATGGAACAATCCAATTATCTTCATATCATATTGACAGTATAGATTCGATATTATCAACAGATTTATTAGTTGGTTATGTTGAAGTACAAAAGGAAACTTTATCCTCTATCGATCCATTACTATCCTTTCCTGATGATAATAGTATTACAGCTAGTGTTACTACACAACAAAATTTATTATATAGTATAGTCAATCAAGTGAAATCTAGCAAATCATTTGAAAATTCTACTTTTGTAAGTGAATTACCTTATCTCAATAATGCAATAGAACATATTGATATTCATTTCTCTAAACAAATTCATAATACAAATATATCTTTAGCTATTGGAGTGAATACATATGAAGAAGGGATTTCGAATAATCAGAATTTATCTTATGTCTTTCAAAATACTTCCATGAATATTGTCTTTACTAGTTTACCTTATGTAACGTCCATTACTCCATCTTCTTTCCTACAATCTAGTATTATCAATATAACCATTACAGGATATTCGATGAGTAATGATATTTTATATTGTATGATACAATCACAATTGATTATACCAATGATTATCAATGCAGAGAAAGTCATATGTCCAATTGATAATCAATTATCAAGTAGTTTACCTAGTGGAAAGACAGTATTGATTGGATTGATTACCAAATCTTTACAAGGTAGTAATATGTTACCTATTCATATTTTATCACCTATTGGATTGTCTTCTTCGAATGTGAAAGTCATGAATATGAAGAATAATCCAAATATACAATTATTCATTACCATGCCTACTATGGATATACTAACAAGCGGTATCAATTATTACTGTCGTATTGATGAGAATCTATATCCATTAGAATCATTAACCCCTGAACAATATCAATGTATTATCCCTCGTCATCAATTGATTAATGCATTGATTCCACTCTTTTCACCTTCTTCCATGCCATCATTTGAATTCATGATTGTCACCAATGCAGAAGAGATTCTTCCATCATCGGAGAAGATCATAGTCTCGTTCCCCATGGATATTCAATTTAATTCTATCTATCCATTATCTTTAACATGGTCAAGTAATATACAATATTTTGATTTATATGCATTTCAAGATTTATCATTATTGTCAACTGGATTAGGATTGAATAATAGTTCTTCTTTATGTCGATTAGGGGATTATTATTATGGTACAGGAGTCATGATTGGAAATCATATTGTAAGATGTTTATTTGTCTTACCGAATCAAAGACCATTATTAGTACCAGCTGGTAGTCCAACTGATTCATTGGAGGTTGCTTTTGCTTTGTATCCAGAAAGTGATTTTCAATCTACTGGATATTCTATTCAAATGATTGAGAATATTACTTTGGTAGAAATTGAACCAAGATTTGTATCTCAAGTACATTTACAACAAGAAAATATAATAATATATGGTGAATTTTATGATCGCAGAAGAAATTATACCTGTTTATTTAATGAAACGATAATGACATTAGGAACAGTGATATCCACAACTAGTGTATCCTGTGCAATACCAATTTTTGTTGCTTCCAGTGGAATCGTTGCTGTCGAAATTATGCATAATGAACGAATTATTTCTAGTAATGCATTATCGCTCAATGTATTTACATTTCCTAAAGAGATGACAATGCTAACCAATAACTTTATTTTTGCATCCTCTATTATCGAGAATAATGAGCGTAACATTAATACTGATGTTACGCCAGTTATCGCAACAGTTATAGGGCAAGGTTTACTCTTAAAATCTAATCAATATTGTGTTTGGACATTGTTGTCCAATGGTTATCAGGAAAGTTCCCCATTCTTTCCAAAATCTGCTACGTTTGGAAATTGTAATGTACCACTCACTTTGTCCGCTGGAAAATATTCTTTGATGCTTCAAATAACCCAACATGAATCTGTACTGATTGATTCTAATATTCAAATTGCGAGAATTCCAGAAATTGTATCTTTTTCTCCAGCAACAGGACCAAAATCAGTGAGTACCACGGTAACATTTTATATTCAAGACCTGATGCAAGATTCATTGATATCTGGCTTAACTTGTCTGTTGAATAAACAATTTAATGTTCCTGTGAAAACTATTAATGCTTCAACAATTGAATGTATTGTTCCTCCAGTATATGAATTGTTTTCTAACGACGAGTTAGTAGTTCCATTGACAATTTCTCTGCAACATGACTATGTTACAAGTCATCAAGAAGTGATTTTTACATATTATTCATTACCAATTTTACAAACGGTCGTACCATTTGGAGGCAGCATTGCTGGTGGGAATACAGTGTATATAACTGGACAAAATTTTATTGATTTTGGGACTACCAAGTGTTATTTCAGTTCAGTAGATGTATCTGCTATAATTATTAATAGCACTACAGTTGTATGTGCTGTCCCTCCATCACTCAATCCGAAAGTTGCATCTCTATGGATTTCCTTGAATGGGGAGGTTGAAAATCCTAATATAGGTGGTTTGGAGTATCAGTATTGGGCTGTTCCTGAAATTATCAGCAGTTCTTTAAGTATTATTCCAAATGGCGGTAATGGTATAATTACTTTAGATACAAAACAAGTTGTTGTTTCATCAACAACAAAATGTGTTTTAAATAGTCAGACTTGGTCAATTCCAGTAGCACTAACTGAGAACAAAATCATTTGTTCGTTTAATGAAACTGATTCCAGTCGATCGGAAGTGTCTTTCGGAATTTCTTATGACGAAAAATCAATTTTTGCTTCAATGACAGTTCCCACTTCGACTATATCAATCGAGACCTTAACTCCAGAATTTATTCAGGTAAATCGAACAGCTGCGATGGCTTTAATGCTGCAAGTTTCCAGCGATATTCAATACACTGCCGACGATTTCACTTGCATGTTAGGATCTAGTGAATTTTTAGCACAAAGTTTCGAAATGACAGAAATCGGTACCATTGCAAGATTGACATGTAATGTCCATATCAATAACGAAAATACTTATTCGATATTGATCTTATATCGAACTGTTTCTCTACCTCCTGCTTCTACAAAGCTTTCAGTGTATAATGTGGCGTTGATTTCAAGTGTTTTACCAAGCAGAATATTTGCAGCAGTGACTACGATGGTTTCAGTGAATTTAATGAATTCTCTTGAAATATTTCCTCCAATGAGTGTTTCTCAATGCACTATTGGTCAAAGTATATTTTCCGCACTAATAGTGTCAAATAATTCGTTAAGTTGCAATGTCACACTACAAGAGGTTGGTAACTTTCCATTAAGCATATCCATTTATGGAGAACCAAGTAGATTTGCTGGCTATATCAAAGTCGCCTCTGTAAACAATGTGACATTCTTTCCCAATTCCTTCCCAGTTGCACGAACATCATCGTTAACTGTAACAGGAAATAATTTTGATCTAACCCAGACTTTTAGCAGCAACTTTATTATTGGGGATTCCATGGAAAGTTTTCAATGTGACTACGTTGATACTTTCACTGTCAGTTGTATAACACCTACAATTATCAAAGACTCAGAGGGAAGATTTCAATTCTTTGTTGATGGTTTACAACAAGTTGATTCATTAATTTCCTTCTATGCAGATTTGACTATTGATAGTTACTATCCATCAGTTGTGAGTACTTCTGGAAGCATCGTCAATATCAAAACGAATGCTTCTGTGATCGGTGATCGTCCTGTTTTCTGTATTATTAATGATGAACAGTTTGTAATTTCATCTCGTGAAAACGAGAATATTGTATGTCCTCTAAAAGCACCACTACAATTAGGTTATTCCACGATTAAATTATCCTTAAATGGACAAGATCCTTCCTTACAATTTGCAACTACTCAAGTATTTTCTACTCCAATAGTTCAATCAGTGTTTCCATTGATTGGATTAGTAGATGGTGGTAGTATTATCGATATATTTGGCAGTGATTTTACATCGCCAACCGTTTATTGCCGTTTCGGAGAGTCTTCAATAGTGTCCGCAAACATTCTATCAACTACTCAAGTACAATGTATTGTACTCGCAACAGATGCCGACGGTGTAGTAGATATCTCTTTGTCAGTCAATGAAGTAGATTATATTCGCACAGGATTTATCTTTGAATATATTTCTCGACCAATGGTAGACATTATCAGTCCAAAGATTGTTCCAGAAATCGGCGGTTCCGTTGTTTCACTGCAATTTACTTCCCCAATTAGATTTAAAGACAGTTTTATTCGATTTGAGAATGATCCATCAATCCGTATAGCTGCAGTTTCAGTAAACAACTTTATGATTACGTTTGCTGTCCCCGCATATTACCCTGGTTCGTTTAACTTATTGTTAGAAGTTCATGAACAAATGGCAATTAATCTTGATACCGAACTTGTCTATTTCCTTGCTCCATCCATAACTGATATCTATCCAAATACTGGTTCCAGTAAAGGTGGAAGTATTGTGTCTGTACGAGGTTCGAATTTTATTAATGAAAGTACTATTTTATGTAAATTTGGTGATGATGGGTTTGTTGCTGGTGTATTTATTGATCCAACTACTGTACATTGTGTTACTCCTGTAATTTCAAAAGAAAGTTCTAAAACGGTATCGTTGTCTGTGTCATTCAATGGAATTGATTATAGCTCCTCAACGAAAGGCTTTACGTTTGTTGATATGATGGATTTTTCTAATTATTTTCCTAAAAGAGGATCAACTGCTGGTAGTACCGTAATCTCGTTTATTTTGAGTATTGACCTATTAAATATGGTTTCTTTTTGTAAGATTGATGAATTGCTCATTCCATTGATCAAGCAAAAGGATATTGCATTGTGCACGACGCCTTTAAGTATCTCTGCTGGTTTTACTAATGTAGAGTTATTAGATAGAGATCAATCTGTGGTTGATATGGTACCATATGAGTATTTTTTCGAGCCTGCTCTTTCTAAACTTTGGCCTCAAAGTATTAGTGACTCTGGCGGATTCATTCAAATTTCTGGTGAAGATATTTCCACTATTGTTGATATGAAGTGCAGCTTTGATTCCATGGAATCAAGCCTTGCGATTATTCGATCTGATACTTTAATTATTTGTCCTGTACCGATATTACCCGTTGGAAAACACCAAGTGACTCTTTTGGTTGATAATATTACCTACGGAAAATCGTTTGATTTTTGGGTCAATTATAATCCAATTATTGATGGTATATACCCATCGGATATTACAGCTCAAACATCTGATATATTTATTAATATTATGACGAAACAGATTGTAGAATCATCTTATTGCAATTTCACTCAACATGGTCGAAATATCATCGCTCCTGTTATTGATAATGGTTGCTTTGCACCATTGTTAGAAGTTGGTGAAGCGATTGTAATAGTTTCCGTAGTAAATGAGAATACATTATCTACTGCTTTTACGATTCAAGTTTATCCAGCACCAATAGTGCAAGCGTTATCGCCATTAGTAGGATTAGTCCAAGGTGGTGCTATCGTTAATATTTTTGGTGCACAATTTTTATCGGAGAAGATATTCTGTCGTTTCGGAGAGTTTTCAGTGGAAGGAATGATTGTATCAACGGCTCATGTTCAATGTATCACACCGAATCTCATTACTGTTGACCGAACGATTGACTTACAAATTTCTATTAACGGTGAAGTATATCAGAAAACAGGATTGACTATGCACTTCGTCACCACTCCGATTGTTGAAAGTATTAATCCAAATAGTGGTCCAGATATTGGTGGTACAAACATAATCTTGAAAGGAAGTTTTAGTAATCTTGAATTTAACTCTATAGTTTGCTTGTTCGGTGACGATGCCACTTCCATGGGTAGTATTATTGATAGTTCTACAGCTATATGCGTTTCTCCAATGGTTCCGCCTGGTGAAAAAACACTACAAATTAGTTACAACGGCCAACAATTTGTAGATACTTCATTTGTATTTACATTTGTTGCAAGAGAAACTTTATTTGCTTTGTCACGCAGTGATATATTTTCAAATGAAGTAGGTTCAACTGTTGGGATAGTTGGAACAAATTTCATTAATAGTGAAAGTTTATCTTGCCGATATAATGCTCAAGTAGTGGTTCCTGCTACATTTATTAATAGTTCGTTTGTGGAATGCATCGTCATTGCAGTACCAAATATCCTTTCACTCTCTGTTGAAGTCGCTAACAATGGAGTAAATTTCGTTACCAGTGAATCTGCTATGATTAACTTTTTCTCTCCAGTGCAAATGGAAAGTGTTTCTCCAAATATGGGTTCTATAAACGGTGGAACTATAGTTCAAATAATTGGTTCGAATTTTCCTGAAAAGCTTGATGTATATTGTTCATTTGACGATATTCTTGTCACAGCAAAAAAGCTTTCCGATACTTCTGTTAGCTGCGATTCACCGAAGGTTGTATCTTCAAGAATCACCACAGTTGGACTCCAATTCGGCAAAGATTTGCACAAATCAAGTAGTTTCCAGTATTATTTCGCGAATAGCTTAGAAGTAACTTCTTTAACTCCAACAACAGGTGGTGAAAAAGGTGGTTGGAAGATTGATATATTTTTTAATGGAAGTACTGCTATGGCTAATGCTTCTATAGGATCGTATTCGTGCAGATTTTCTCGAGAAGTTATTATTCCTGCGATTCGTCAATATCAATCCATATCATGCATTGTACCAAGTTTATCAGTACAAACCCATTCGGTGGAAATATCCCAAAACAATGCTGATTATCTTTTAGTTGGTTATGTGGATATCACATCGGTTGCAGTATTGAAATTTATTTCACCATCAGTTGTTTCGAAACAGGGTGGTGAAGTTATTTCTGTTTCTGGTAATTTTCCTTTCACTACAGTTGCCTCTAGTTGTTGTGAAATTAATGGTGAGATGTATCCATCATTGAATGGGAATCTAACTACAATATCTTGTGTTATTCCTCCTCAATCGACCACCAATGAAGTAGCACGATTACGTGTTGTACAATGTGATGCATATACTGGCTATTCCCAAGCATTATTGAACTTTCCTGAAGAATTTGCCATTTTTTCATACTCATCAAATGGAGTGGTAACATCAGTATTTCCACTTTCTACTTTCGTTACAACAGAAAGCAGTATTAGTTTATATGGAAATGCATTTCATAGTGAAGTTTCCTACTATTGCCAATTTACAATGGCTGATAATACAACACAAACCATCGATGCTGTTTTTCAAACCAGTCAATTATTAACATGTGCTATTCCTGTTGTAACTGTTCCACAAAAGATTGCAGTTGCTTTGAATTATGGCAATACAGTATCTAATATTGTCTATCAGACATTATTCACTTATTATGATCTTCCTACTATCCAGACTACAACACCATCGAAAGGAATGACTACTGGAGGAAATTCTGTTGTGATGACTTTATCCAATAAAATAGTATTAAATACTATCTATTGTATGTTTGGAAAAGTGAAAAGTCCTTCATCAAGTATTAAATTTACTGCAGACGGGACATATATGCAAATTGTTTGTATTGCTCCACCATCTGTCCCAATTAATACAGAAATATATCTATCCCAGAATGGAATCGATTATGTTGCTACAGGGTTTGCCTATCAATATATCGATGATATCACTGTTGAAAGTATTGATCCATTGCTACTTACGAAGAATGTCCAGAATATCACGGTAACAGGGAATAATTTCGAAGCAGCAAGAGCAATGTTATGTTGTTCATTCAATTATGAGCTCTTACCAGCGATAATATTGTCATCTACTGAATTGCAATGTATTGTGCCAGCTTCTGTTAGAGGTCATAATTTAGCTATGAACTATCAGTTACAATTGTTTCTTGATTGTGTTACACCGATTAATACTGGTTGGACAGTGAAAAAAGTTATTTCACCTTCTGCATTGCAAGCTATTCCTCTTGGAGGTGCTGATCTTGGTGGTACTATCGTGACCATTCGCGGATTTGCTGTTGGTCAAACACAAGCAAATGTATTCTGTAAGTTTGGTGATATTCTTGCGTCAGCTACGGTAATTGATATTGCTACCATAGTTTGTACCAGTCCTTCTTACTTATTACCTGAGAATACAACTGCAAATAGTGTTGCATTAAGTGTTAGTATTGATGGAGGAAATACTTTCTTTGACACTATTGATCAATCCTTCACTTATTATCAATCCTTAAAGGTGGTAGATTTCAATCCACTCGTGATAATAGAAGATATTCCTGTTGAAATTACAATGAGATCATTGAATATTTATGCAACATTATTATCGCAACAAAGTACTGGATATTGTCGTATTGGTTCTCAGTTATATCCATTGATGGTTCAAGGATTACATGCTGTCAAATGCTATATTTCATCGCCAATAGTTGGTCAACATATGATTGGTATTAGTGCCAATGGACAAGATTTCGAATTTTTTGAAGAAATGATTAATGTCATTCCTGAAATGAAAATACTAAATGTTTACCCAATGAAAATTTTTGCAATGGATAAAGTGCAAACGATTACAATCGAAATTGCAAAGTATTCTTCTGAAGAACTTAATGATTTGATTTCGGCTACAGTGACAAATTGTAAAATTGATTCACGATTAGTGCCTGCCAAGATAATTGAACAAGCAAATAGTAGTTTCTTGATTTCTTGTCCATATCGGTTTGTATCCAATGGTTCTTATTCTCTAGATATCCAATCTACTGCAACAACGGGTAGTTTATTAATGGAATCCATTGGTATAACAGTAATTTCGACTATTTTAGTCACTTCGATGAAGCCAGTAATTGTCTCTGGTCCAACATTCATTACACTAGAAGGTCTGTTTTCATCTCCAGATGAGTTAAATTGTATGATCAAACTTTCTAATGATTCTACGAAATCATTTGTGGAATGGTCCAGTACACCAGTTTTTGTAGATAACCATATTGTAACCTGTTTGGTTGATGTAAACTCGTCAGTACTTCCTATTGGTTCAAGTGCAGCTCATGCATTAGTTGGACTGTCCTTTTCTGACGCAGAACCAATATATGTAGGAGGTATTTCGATAGTGACTTTGCCATCTATTCAAACAACCATTCCCGTGGTGATTGCTGAAAGTGTGTTGTTTAATTTTACTGTTACTGGAAATAATTTTCTATTGTCCTTTGATCCTATTTGCTTCTTTGGTAATATTGCATTTAATGGGACTGTAGAAGATGCAAATACTATTAATTGTCCCAACGTAATACTTCCTCAACCTGGTCAATATAAGATGAATGTTCAAGTTAATGGGGATGATATGTTACAAGAATCAACAGAACAACTGATCACCGTGTTACCTTCTCCAGTAATTAGTACAGCTACAGGAGTTAGCTTCTCTTGTCCTTTTGCTGGTGCATTGTCATCAATTAGTATCAGCGGAACCAATTTAGAATCGTTTATTGGTTCTTTATACTGCCAAATTGGAACTGTTCAAACTGCTCCTACTGTAGTAAACAACGAGCAACTCTTCTGTTCTTGTTTGCCTTGTGATGCTGTGATGGGGATTACTTGCACTGAAACGACTTATGTTGCCAATCTGACTGTTGGCTATTTGAACACCCAATCTATCCTTTTTGCAGGAACTGTTCAATATGAAACTACCCCAGAAATGAATTTAATTACTTCACCGTATGTTATGGTAGACACTACTAATACTGTGATAGTGGAGTTCCCAGGTTTGTCCGATTCGTTGTCAAATACAGCAAATTGTCGTGTTGTAGATGCCAATATTGATACCGCCTTTGTAGTAGTAGGTGCCTCTCCATATGATACGAAGACCTTGCTGTGTGAAGTATCTTGTTCATCCATCGATAAAGGAACTCTACAAGTTTCCAAGGATGGTGTTCTATTTTATGATATTTCACAAATATATTGTGTTCGTCAACCAAAGTTAATTAGTTCACGACCACTTGAAGTTTTTGATATTAATGGAGGATCAATTGAAGTAAATCTGGAAAATAATGATAGTATTTTAACTGTGTTCCACAGTGGTACTACTGATGATCAACAGTGTTTGTTTGGTGGTACAGATATTTCTTCTGATGCAATCATTATTCCTTTTTTAACAGAATCGGGATTTTCTTATAAATTGCAATGTACTGTACCTGTGCTAACTGTGGGATTGACATCAATCCGTTTAGTATGGCAGAATATTTCATCAGAACCCTTACCGTTAGCTGTATTGTCCGTGCCAATCATCGAAAATACTGATGAAGTTGCAACCATTTTTGAAGGTGTGAATAAAGCCATCAATATTGAAATACGCAATCTACCACAAACTATAATTGGGAAATGTGTTGTTGATAATGGTTTACCATTTTCAACAGCAGTTACTGTTAGTAATACAGAAATTATGTGTGATTTATCAAATGTATTGATATCAAAAGGACAACACGAATTGAATGTAGTATTTGATTCTTATACTGCTACTGGTTCTGTATCATTCGAGTTAATTCAACCTCCTCAATTCATTTCAGTCGAACCTGCGATTTCATTGATTGGAGGTAGTACTATTTTGGTTGCTAAAGTGGATAACAATATTCTTCCTATTGGTCGAGAAGTCTTTTGTAACCTGATTGGCATCGATACTGTTTTTAATGGAATCGTTATCGAGAGTGATACGATGGTATGTAACGTTGAAATTGATCGTTCTGAATTACCGCGAATTACTTCTATTAGCTTTGAAGTTGCTAATTTACCCATTCTTGGCAACCATCAATTTATTGTATTGTCCCCAATAAAGGTAATTGATATTATTCCAAGTATTGGTAGTGTTGTTGGAGGCAGTATGGTTGAAGTCCAAGGCAGTGTATTCTATCCATTTGGTGATTATGAATGTGTCTTCGGAAATATTCATGTTCCTGCTACTTATAAATCAGATAGTGTTATTACATGTTTGAGTCCTGAAAGTTTTGTGAATATGAATATTCCAGTAACCATTGCTTCTCAAGGAGTTGATCTTTCCTATTCATTAATACCAGTGAATTTTCATTATTTTGATGAACCAATAGTTGAATCAATTTTCCCTTCCTTTGGTTCAATTGCTGGTGGTGAATTCATTCAAGTAACCGTTGGAAGAGTGAACCTGAATACTTTAAGTTATACTAATATACTGTGTGATTTCAATGGTATACTTGTTTCTGGTATAATTGTAACGGATTCGCTGATTTCTTGTATTGCTCCAGCGGGTAATAAATTAGACACGGTAGATATTAAAATTTCTTTAAATGGAGTAGATTTCTTCTCTAATGCTGAAAACGATCTTGCTTATGAATATGTGAAAGGTTTATTCATTCATGATATTAATCCTACCCATATTACTCAATCTGAAGCTACCGAAACTACTCTATATATTGAAGGTTATGGATTTGTAACAAATTCCATTATTACTTGTTATTTTGGAGAAGTCTATTCTGTAACTACTAATTGGTTAAGTCCAACTTTGATAAGTTGCTCAATACCAATTAATTTGAACTCAAATACTTATTCAGTTTACTGCCAAGTTAATGAAGATCAGTCAAATACTGTGCCATTTCGAATTGAAAAGGATATTATGTTATATGAAGTTCTACCTTCTCGATTAGCAGCACAAGAAGTCTCACTTGGATTGTTTACAATCATTGGAAGTGGATTTTTGCCATATGCAAATTTGTCTTGTCGTTTTGGTAATGAAATGACCACTGCTATCTACGTGAGTCAAGCGAAATTATTGTGTACCCCACCAACACGAATCATTCCAGGAGTTGTTTCATTAGCTATTTCGATCAATCAGATTAATTACATATCTGGATTATTTATTATTATTGATTCAGAATTTGTAGTGAATAATGTCATGCCTAGCTTTGGTCCTGTTTCTGGATTTACGACCATGTTGATTGATGGAGATGGATTTTCTCGAGAAAATATTTATATTTGTACGATTGGTACGATATCAGTAGAAGCTATGATGGTAAATGAGAATACAAGATTACAATGTATTATTCCACCTGCAATCTCTGGTTCAGGATTAGTATCTATTAGTATTTCTACCCAAAATACAACTGCTTCATTGATGACCAGTGGTTTATTCTATGAATACTATGATATTCCTGTAGCGCTGGGAGTAACTCCTCGTTTCGGTCCAGTCGGCGAATCAACATTGATTACAATACTATTATCAGAACCAAAATTAATATCTCTTCAATCAAATTTAATGGATTTACTATGTGGATTAGATACTAATAATTTACAAAAAGTGATTTCAATGGATTATGAAGAGAATTCTATTGTTTGTGTTGTCACACCTAATCAATCAGCTGGTGAATTAGAGCATTCGTTATATCTGTCTTTGAATGGACAAGATGTGCATGAGCTTGCTGATCTTAGGTTCTATGAAATTGATCCTGTGACCATTGTTTCCATGGAACCAACGACTATTTTCTCTTCTATTTTGACCACATTATATGTTAAAATTGATTCTACGGATATGAAATCATTATTACATTTGGATTGGTATTGTCAAATCAATGAACAGATAGTCATTGGTGAATGGTGGTCAGTCAATATGATTCAATGCCCTGTGTTTATTGATGTAGTAGGAATATATTCTGTCAAACTCTCCTATAATCAACAAACTTGGTTTGGAGATGAGACAATATTCATTACTTCCAAGTATGTATTCACTTCTCTCACACCTGCATATCTTCCATTTGAATTATCCATGCCTGTTTGGATTCATGGATATCCATTTGATCATGATATTCCTGTGATATTGAAGTTAACTTATGCGACAAATCCAGAGATAATTACCTATGTAGTCACTACATATGAGAATGAAACAACGTTATCTTTCATGTTACCAAGTATTCCTATGAGTAATAATACCATGGTGAAGATTGATACTGTAGTGAATGATATTGAAACATCTACGAAATTAGTCATACAATTACATCCTACTTGGAAAATTATGAATCATACTCCACCTTATGTATTACCTCATGGGAATCAACAAATGATTGTTTGTACAGATGAAATATTATCTACTGAGATGACTTTCTTTCTTTCCTTAAGAATGAAATCTACTCCTACAACCATTATCCTGATACCAACTATAGTAGATCATTGTTTCTATTATGAAACACCTGGATTATCTTCCTTTGTTGCTAACAATAGTGATTCCTTGTTGGCGAATACTAGTTATCAAATCATTGGTGAAATATCTGGTAGTAATGGATATGATCTTGGTTCCTTCCATTATCAATATTTACCAGATATTCAAATGATTGCATTACATCCCAATGAAATCTCTGAATTTGGTGGAATCATTGAAATTATCACCAATATGAATCCAATCATTCCCAATGCATTATGTCGATTTGATGATATGATTGTTTCTTCTCTCAAAATCACGAAAAGTTCTATTTTCTGTCAAGCACCCATCTTATCTATTGGAATTACTCATGTATGGGTTTCATTAAATCATGGGAATGATTGGTTACAAGTACAAGATAACTTATCGGTATTAGTCGTACCACAAACATTAACATTATTCCCTACATTTGGTCCAAAACGAGGTGGTACCAATATGACTATCTATAGTATCCCATCCTTGGATACTAAGAATTTATTTCCTTTCTGTAAATTTGGACAAATTGAAATTGCTGCCTATATTCTACCTTCAAATCATGACATTAGTTGTATTACTCCGACATTATTAGATACAGGAATGACAACAATAACCATTGTCTTACGTCAATATAATGGTCGTATCGCTCAAGTATTACCATTTAATATGTCCTTTGAAATTTATGCGGATGAACAAATAGTGAATATGTTTCCAAAAGATGGTCCTGCTACTGGTGGTACCTTGATTACGATCACAGGGAAGAATTTTATCCCATCTGATAGTTTGATTGTTCGATTTACTGTCAATGATACCTATGCTATGGATTTACCAACTGATGTCAGTACACCGGATATGATTCAAATCATCACACCTGAAAGTCCCAGTGTTATTGGTCCTGCTATAGCTACTCTTTCCTTAAGTAATAATAATTTTGATTTCATTGATCAATCTATCCAATATGAATGGACACCAAGTGTGACTGTTTCTTCAATATCTCCTAAAATGATTGTAGAATATGTTGGTGGTCATATTACTATTCGAGGAAATGGATTTTATCCATCCTATCCTAATTTATTATGGTGTCGATTTGGTTCCTTAGAAGTGACCATAGCAACTTATATTGATTCTACGGAAATACGATGTCCAGTACCTAAACGAAGTGCAGATACAGTGGTCGTAGAAGTAACTATGAATGGACAGAATTTCATTGCAGTTGGGGAGATTGCCTTTATTGCCTTACCAGTAATTCATTTCATTACGCCATTATATGGATTTGATTTTGGTGGAACGATGGTCACTGTTCAATTAACAACCGATACCTTATATTCATTAGAACGTTCGATTGATTGTGTCTTTGGAGGAACCACTGTACAAGCTGATTTTATCTCTCCTACCCAATTAGTCTGTCAATCTCCACCTGATATTACCACGATTGATAATAAATATGTTTCAGTGTATTTATTGATCCAAGGAGAAGGTTCCTTTGTCATTGCTACGGAAGGAATAACCTTTGGTTATTATGCATTACCTAAGATATCAAGTCATACATTATTAGCTGGACCACAAACAGGTGATACCTATATACGATTTAATGGGAAATATGCATCCTATCCAGAATTTCATTTCCGTTTTGGAATCGAAAAAGATACTATTATAGATGCTAATTATTTATCAAGTACAGAGATAGGTTGTTTAACCCCATCGATTGCCTTGGATAGTCCTAATCCTATGAGTATGTCCTTACCCATTTATTTAAGTTGTAATGGTATTGATTTTATGAATACAGGATTAGAATTTTATTATTATCCATCCAATGAAATTGAATATATATCCCCATTGGTAGGTCCAGTAGAAGGGAATATTGAAATACGTTTCTTTGGAAGCTATTCCTTATTAGGGAGTGCATCTACTTGTATCTTTGGTGAAACACGTTCCATTGCCTATTATATTACTCCGAATATGATAGGTTGTTTATTACCATCACGTGAACATGAAGGAAAAGTACCGATTAGTTTTACAACCAATGGTTTGAATATTGATTATACCGAATATATGTTTGAATATATAAGTAATATTGGATTGATTGCTATGACACCAACCTTTGGTAGTTATTATGGTGGTACGATATTAATAATACAATTAGTAAATGCGAATTATAATATCTCCACCACTGCCAATGCTTCTTGGTATTGTGCTTTTAATAATATTGCTATCTTAGCTACTCAATCGACTGACAATCCTAATTATTTATCTTGTATCACTCCTTCCATGGATGATATCTCGATTACTACTATAAATTTCCAAGTCATGATCATTGTAGATAGTGCCATCACATCTCATCGAGTATATTTAGATGAAACAATACGTGCTCGTTCAATTATTGCTAGTGGTTCCTTACTGTATACCTATATCTATCCAATTGTATTAACATCCATCTCCCCTAAAGTAACTTATAATCGTATGATCCCATATAATTTCACGGTGATTGGATATAATTTCCAGAGAAGTAATACTAGTCGTTGTCTTTGGAATGATGGTCTATTGTATACCCGTGCAATCATCATGAATGAAACATTATTATATTGTGAATCCCCAATTGGTGCTAGTAATGGTCAATGGAAAGTCAGTATAATCTTAAATGAACAAATAGAAACGACCAATGCATTAATGGTTGATATTCAAAATGATCCAAAATATCTCTCCTTAGAACCTATTCGTGTGATTCAAGAAAGTAATTCTACTGTTTCGATTGTTTCTACTGGATTATCAATGTATTATGAAGATCCAGTATGTGGTTATTATATAGGAAAGAAGAATATTGCGAATGTAACTGCAAGAATCTATTCTCCAATCTTATTAGAATGTATGATTCCTAAGACATTACCTATTCAACGTGAAATACAACGAATCACCATCCAAGGACAAACTCCACGATATGAAGTACAAGGAATGGATATCTTCTCCTTACCAGAACGACGTGAAATACAACGAATTGCTACTTCTGCCTATGGATTAGTATCGACTCAAAAGGAAATACGAATAAGTGCTAGTGGTATAACGACGAATAAAGCAGGTATATATCGATTACAAACTTCCTTACCTTATGTATCAGAGATACAAAAAGTCTTATTCAAACCTACTGCTTATATTCAAGAAATACAACAAATACATGTCACTGGGTTGGTTACCTTTCTAGAAGCAGCATATCAACCATATCGTGATACAGGATATTTTATTGCTCATTTATATAATTCCAATCTACAAATCCCATGGAATGCTAGTGAAAATCAATTACGTGATCAATTATATACGATCTCTTCATTACGAAATATTACTGTCACGAAACATGTTAGTTCCATTGATGCTTATCAACATGGATTATTTACTTCAGTGAATATTACATGGACGATTAGTTTTGGAATTGCCAATGGTGATATTCCTACGATTACTATCCCAAGTACTCATATCCCACGGAATCATTCGTTACAATATCAAGTGACTACGAAACAACAAGGAATTGCATGTGAATTACAAGAAGTTACAGTCTTTGGTGCTAATGGTGGTACGTTTGCCTTACAATATCAAGGTATATCCAGTAGTAATATACCATTTAATGCAAGTGAAATACAATTTCGTAATGCATTATTAACAAGTTTTACTACCTTATCTGATATTCATATTGAACGACAAGTATTAGGACATACCATGTTTCAATGGTTCATTTATTTTAATGATACCCCAGGGAATGTACCACAGATTACACCTATGATAAGTCATACTTTCTTACAACCAATCTTACATACTGCTTTTGTAACTTCATCTGAATTACAATCAGGTATGGCATTACTATTAACTGGGAATGTGACCTTATCTAATGGAGGATTAACATCTCCTGTCTCAGTGAATGTCAATGCTGGTTCCAGTGTATTATTACATAGTATCCCCACTGCTGCAACGATACAAGTGACTATTTTGAATGCTATGGAAATTCAATGGATGATACATTATCATGCATCATATGGTAATGTGAATTTATTATCTGCAAATATGAATAGTTTAACAAGTGGTACATTACCAATCATGAAAGCTACCGAGTTATTACCAGGATATGGTCCATTCACACAATCGATTAAACTAAATTGTACTGCAGGATTTAATAATTCTGGTTCCTTTGCATTAGTTTATGATGATGAACAAACATCGGTGATATTAAAATCAACTTTATCTGTGAATACGATTGAAACAGCATTACAAAAACTACCCAAATTAACGAATACCACAGTTAGTTTATCTTCAACAACTCATTTAATTACTATTACGATAGTAATTAATGATGGAGCGATTGAAGATTTTACGAAATTCATTAGTGTTGTTAGTCCACCATTATGTTTAGATAATCATAATGCAGGTACAGTATATACTGTGATAACAAATAATACCGTGGAACCTGTCACAGGTGTATTAACCTTCCATTATGCTAATCATAGTGTAGATATACCTTCAGATATTAGTTCGACTGCATTGGTTACGGTGTTGGAAGAGTTTGGATTAGGATTAGTACAAGTGAAACGAACTTCTACTGTCTTTGGTACGTATATATGGGATATCACTTTCTTAGAAATGTCTCTTCCTGTTCCATTGATCAATGTGACAAGTTCATTAAGTGATACAAGAGTGAATGTACATTGGAAATCCTTACAAACTCCTACGTATACTTGTTGTCTTAAAACTACTGGAGTATATATTCTTCATAATATACATACAGGTCATTCTTCTCATAATTTAACGTTACATTCAACAAGTCAAGAAGTCGGTATTGCATTACAACAGATAGGAATCATTGGGAATTTATCTCAAGTAACCATCAATACCTTGTCTCGTCCATCACAAGGGAAAAGTTGGTTGATTAATTTCTTAGATTCTACTGTGAATGATAGTAGATTAAGTCTACATACTGTATCTACTTTCTCTCAATCTTCTGGAGGATTGCCTGGTAGCGCACAATTGATTTCATTACAACATGGAGTAAAACCACAAACACAACGTATCTTTATCTTAGGACAATATATGATGGAAGGATATTTCCGATTATCATTACAAGGAAAAAATTCCAGTTATTTAAGTGTCAATATAACTCAACAACGATTTCGTGATGATTTGATGGAACAATTTGGATTGGAAGATCTTTCAATTATACCTATTAATTTAGATAAAACACCTGGAATCCCAGGGGAATATCGTTGTTGGGATATTTCTTTTATTTCGAATGCAGGATCGGTACCATTATTACAATGTCATATTGAGCAAGTGAATATTCAATCGAAGGATAAATCATGTACTGTGACTGTCGTACAACAACCTACTTCGACGATGATTAGTGGGAATTTCACTTTATCTTATAATGGTGTGACATCTGTTCCTATTAGTTATAATGCGAATACCTCGGTTATTACTTCGATTGTTCAACAATTAACCAGTTATAGTGTGTCCGTCAGTAGAGCATCGGTGGAATATGATAATAGTTATGCATGGTTAGTCACTTTCTTAGTGGATTCTAATATTCCTCGGAACTTAATTGCAGATGGAACGAATCTCCATGGTACTATGAGTCGGGTTAGAGTGACAACTGAACAATTAAGTTCTCAATTAACAGGTAATATTACTATTGGATTTGGTGATTCCTCCAATAGTATCACTATACCTCATGATATTCTTCCACATGATTTTGCAAGAGCGATAGTAACATTACCAGGGATTGAAAATGTGAGTGTCACTATGGAACAATTTGCGGTAGGAAATCGATATCAAATTACTTTTTTAAATCCTGTTGGTGATATAGATAATTTATATATTATCAATAGTCATTTACTTGGTGCCCAAGCTGGTGTGAAAGCATATGAAATCGTGAAAGGTATTGGTCATGTTCATACTACCTTTGGGATACAATTTGGAAATGAAATGACTACTTCTATGTTGAATACCATGACGAATTCGTCTATGATGACTACTGCATTACAATCATTATCAGGGATTGGAGAAGTACTGGTTTCACGAAATGATTATTATGGTATTGCTCATTCATTATATAAAATGGAATGGTTAGTTACATTTACAACGATGGGGAAACCTACCAATATAGGTAATAATATGACTATACAGATGGTGAATATGTTACCTATGAATGGGAAATATGTTGGTTATGTGGATATTGTCCAACATGCATGTTGTGATATACGATTATCTTATAATAATGGTTATCAATTTTCACAAGAATATATTTCTTTTATTATCGATAAACATCCTGTCATATTATCGATTGAACCAATTACGGGATATACCGATGGTGGTGAACATTTAACCATTATTGGTACAAATTTCATGATCTCTGATCAACCAGTGTATTGTAATATTGGTGGAAAACGATCCATTGCGATGGTTTCGAATGCAACGATTGCTTATTGTATCACTCCACCTAATTCTGAAGGACATTATATTGTCACATTAGAATTTTTTCATATGGATCAATTAGCTGAACGATTAAGTATGACAACTCAAGAATATACTTATGAACAACCAATGAGTATCTTACATGTGACTCCTGATATTGGTTCCATTGTTGATAATAATACGATTGTCATGGAAATTTCTACGATTGGATTTAATGAACAAGCGATTGTATGTTATTGGACAATTGAAGTTCATAATCCTTTCTTACCAACTGGATTAAGTGTATTTCAAGAAATGACCGAAACATTGGTCATCAATCAGACATTTTTATCTTGTCCAGTACCTAGTGTTACCACTTATTTACGAGTGAAATCAACCAATTATAGTCTCGAAACCAATGCAACGGCTATTGTGACTTTATCCAAGAATAATCAATCCTTTTCAAATGAAATGTCTTATTATTTATATGCTCAACCAAATGTATTTTCGATTGTTCCATCACTTGGATGGACAAAAGGAAATACACAAGTGATAGTATATGGTTCCAATTTCTTAAATAGTAAATATACCTTTTGTAAAGTAGGATTAAATATTGTTCCATTACAAGTTTGGTCACCATCTACCGCAATGTGTATTACACCACCTATTAATATTACTTCACCTGTACATCAAGTGAGTATCTTAGGTCCCTATATTCGTCCTGAAATTCATTCATTTGAAATATGGTTAGCTCAAATACCTCATCGTTCTAGTTGGTTTATTGGTCGAATGAATTTTTATTCCGAAGGATATAGTTATAAGAACTATAAATTAACTGGATCATTATTGACTTCTGATGAATTGCAAAGAATATTAGAATCCTTTGCTCGTTTAGGGAAAGTAAATGTTACTTTATCCACTCGATATGCTAATGTTTCGAATATTCATTATACTATTCATGCCTATGAAATTGTGTATTTAACCAGACAAGGAGATATTCCACTACCAACAGTAGAATATGCTAATGTCACAGAGATTGTTTCACAAGATTCGATGATGTTTATCAAGGTTCAACAAGGTGGTTCTGATAGTGCACATGCTGAAATACAAAGTTGGGAAGTGATCCAATCTCGAACAGTACCCTCGATACAACGAGTTGTGATACAAGTTCCTCGAGTAGGTGGAGAAATGCAGATTATTTCATTAACTAGTAAATCACCATTATCTGGATTCTTTACCTTAACTTATCATGGTTATGTGACTCCTTTATTATCGTATGATAGTAGTGCTGATGCTATTGCTGCTGCATTAAATCAATTAAATGGTACAGGTGAAGTTCATGCAACCAGAAAAATGGCTTCCAATGCATATGGATATGTATGGACAGTTACTTTTATTGATACTGTTGGTAATCGTCCATTATTAACTGCAACTAAAAGCAGTAATCTACATGGGAAAAGTATTTCGTTAACAGTGAGTAGATATATCAATGGAACATTTCCATTTACTGGAACATTTCGATTAAGTATTGATGGTAGTAATTATACCTCACCTCTTAGTTTATATGATAATGGTGAGTATATTGCACATACATTATCAGATTTATCCGGTGAGATCTTTAATGTCAGTACAATAGCTATTGATGATATTACTCAAGAATGGTTAGTTACCTTCCCATTAGTCTTTGGTCATGCTCATAATCTGACTATTTGATGTCTCTAATGTCATTGGAACAAATGTTGATACTGATATTCAAATTGTTCAACAAGGTTCATCTCGATTATCAGGTGTCTATGATCTCATGATCTTAGGAAAACATGTGACACCAAATGTAAATTTTCAAGAATTAGATATGCAACAATATTTACAAGCTGAATTAACCAAACAATTAAAGAATTTAACAATTATTGTCAATCCTATTGAATTAACTCCATTTGTGAAGATTTGGCAAGTGACTTTCCCTATAGCCATTGGAGATATTTCACCTACCACATTATCGTTTACTCAAACCATCGGTGATGCAGTGATTGGGAATGTGACGACCTTACGAAATGGTAATTACAAACAACCATCTGGTTCATTTGTATTATCAATTGATGGGGAAAAAACCATTTCTTTACCGCATAATGTTACAAGTTGGGAATTTAAAGCAGTATTAGATCCATTACCTTCCGTCGAGTCCGTTGTTGTGAATCAAACATTAGGGTTAGTGACCATGCAACAGAAAGAATATTATGGATATCAATGGACAATCACCTTTATTCAAAAACATATTGAACAACCATTAGATGTAATTATCAATGGTACTCATCTTCATGGTGGATCCGCCATTTATTATGCTTGTGATATGTTAGAAACTGGACAAGGACCCTATTTACCAGTAGAAGTCAGTTTTGATGGTGTTCATTATACACACAATAATATTCTATATGAAATCTTTGAACCATTAGAATTATTATCCGTGGATCCTGATTTTGGTCCTACTACTGGTGGTACTATTGTTAATGTAACGATTAATCCTATCTTAAGATCTCATGCAATCTATCATGAATATACTGTTCAATGTGCCTTTGATGATATACTTGTACCAGCAAGATTTATTACTAATGTGACAGTAGAATGTATTACTCCACCATATGTATCACAAGGAGGTGGATCGATGTTAGGATTAACCATTAATACTCAAGATTTTAGTCATAATCGTATTCTATATAATTTCCATGCTACTGATTTAGCGTTCACTTCAATGACACCACGTTTTGGTATTATTCAAGGTGGTACATTGATTAATATTACTACTCCTACTATTATTAATGCAGAACGAGCTCATTGTGCCTTTGGAGATCAAATTGTCAAAGCAGTATTCTCCATGGATGGTATATTAGGTTGTCATAGTCCTCCTGTATCAATAGCACAAAAAGTAACTGTTTATTATACATTAAATGGGCAAAATTATTTTACTGCACCAGGATTAACCTATGATTATTATGATCAACCCATTGTAACGAATATTGAGCCAACTCGTGGTCCATTGACTATATCTACTGCGGTCGAAATTACTGGTCAAAATTTTATTCATCGTAATGAAATACCGTTATGTCGATTTGGTACAGTGATAGTTCCTGGATATCGGCAATCAAATTCTACTATTAGTTGTACTGTTCCACCCATTCAACCTACTCCTGAAATTCAAACCATTGAAATGGGTATCTTACCTTTCTCTCCTACAGTGTATCGATTAGTTGCTATTTCTGGAAAACCTCATGGAGGAATCTATCGAATGTTAACCAGTGCAGCACCACCAGAACCAGTCGAAGAGAAAATTATTTTTTCTGTTCCTGATGTGGATGAAATTCAAAAACTTCAAATAGGTGTAATCACAGCCCCCAAACCAATAGCATTATTAAAATTAAAGAATACTGGTCAATTACCTGAAATTCAAGTAATAGAAACAAAAGCCTCATTACAACAAGAAATTCAAGCATTGTATATTCGTGCTCCATTTGGATCTCTAGCAAGTGTCTATCCAGAAAGTCAATTGATTTCAGTGTCTCGTAATGCAATTGATGTATTTGTGACGTTAGATAAATATAACATCAAATTCTCTATTCAAGCATCGATTGCATCAATTCGAGATATGTTCTCGACTTCCTTCGGTGTATATGGTAAAGGAATAAAAGTTATCCCTCATATTACAGCTACTCGTTATGAATGGATTGTGTCCTTTGCTTCAGAAGTTGGTAATGTACCAATGATGATGGCGAAAGCAAATGCTGATTTACCTGCTACAGTTCAAGTACTTTCAGAAGGAGGAAATGCTGAAATTCAAGAAATACGCTTACAATTTCCAAAAGATGTCATTCCGAATGGATATATCCGATTGAAAGTAACTGGTTTGGAAGAATCATCAGAGCGATTGGTATACAATGCATCTGCTGCAGAAATTAAAGCTGCAATTGAAAGTGTTTCAGCTATTGGTAAAGTCAATGTTCAAGTAAAAATGATCTCGGCAATAGAGTATAAATGGACTATTACCTTTATGCAACGATTAGGTACATTTCCATTCCTTTCATATGATTCTTATCTCCATGGTGGAATCGTTCATATGAAAAGACTTCAAAATGGTACAACGTCTGTTATTTCTGGTAGTTTTTCATTAAGTGTATTTGGTCAAACAACACCATCTATGTCAGTAGATGCTTCTGCTGAAGATGTTGCTTCTGCATTGAATACTCTTTTCCCTGAACTTGATGTAAAAGCCAATCGCTATAATACCATGAATAATGGTGCTATGTTTGTTTTGTATTTTAATGAAAGTTATGGAAATGTAGAAGAAGTGATCATTCATCAAGAGAAGCTTGTTGGAACTCAACTAAATACAACGGTCTTAACGTATCAAGAAGGATTACTGGTTAATGGTCATTTCTCTCTCACTGTGAGTAATACTTCTGGTGTATTCCATACTCAGAATATTGTTCATAATGCTACAGAAGTTGAATTACGAGAAGCGATTGAAAAGATTGCTCCTCAATATGCTCCATTAACAGTAGTTCGTACACCAAATGAAGTTCCACATACCTATTCTTGGACAATTCAATTCCCATATAATGTAGAAGAAGTAAAACTCTTGAAAATGAAGTCTGATATGTTAAATGGGCCAGAAGTAACAAGTAGAGTATATGGATTACAGAGACAAGTCATTGGAACAGTTCAAAAGATTACAACATCTGCTTCGAGTACTTTATCTGGTTATTTCTATTTATCATTAGAAGGTCAACATACAGGAAGAATACCACATGATGCTTCCGAAGCAGAAATGAAGTATATATTAGAAAAATTACCCAATGTTGGAATTGTTCATGTCAAAAGAATTGTTGTCCCCTCAGAGGATTACTCACAGAATATTCGACAAATAGATAATCTAGACAATATTCTCAATGATATTGAAGCATATGAATGGATTGTTACTTTTGCTTCTAGAAGTGGTGATATTCCATTGTTTACTTCATGTTGTGATGAATGGCAAAGTACCGATGAATATAATTCTACATTAGTATCCAAATATTCTCGTGATTCTCAAATATCAATTACCTATGTATTCCATGGGAAAATGAAACCTTTATCAGGAATGATATCTTTACAGATTGATGACCAAATATCTCAACCTATTGAATATAATGCTAATAGAAAAAGTATTAAAAATGCTTTAAAAGCTGTTGGTTATGAAGATGTTATCATTGATTTAGTACATATTGATGAAAACAAATTAAATACTTGGCAAATATTATTTCAAGATACACATTTACCGTTTTTAGATGCTTCTGATGCTTTGAAACTGAAATTAGTTGTTGATGACTTACTTCCACAATCATTAGATACTTATTCATCTTTTGATTGGGAAGTAATCCCACCTGTTCATGAAATACAATTGTTAACATTGTCTTCCAAATCATCTACTCGAGTAAAATGTGAATTGATTGCATTTGATGAAAGTATTCATACTATTGAAATGAAATCCAATCCTTCCTTGAAAGAGATTCAACATGCATTTGAGGATATTGAACATATCTTTGGTAAAATATTTGTTACAGCTTATCAAGGGAATGAATATAAACGCAAAGATACCAATACCTGGGAAATTATATTCTTAGAATATCCTTATAATGTACCTACGATGCATTGTGATGGTGGAAATGTGATAGCATATCAAAATTCTACTTTAACTCCATTAGAGGGGATGTTAACCTTATCATTACCAGCTACTAAGACATCGAAATCTCGTAGTATCGATGTACCCGTGACGATTTCCTCAGAGCAATTAGAAGAATTATTGAATACTGTCTATGGAACAGGGAATGTGAAAGTAACCAATGCCTATTCTTCATTCAGTGAAAAGAGTTGGAATATTGAATTTATTGGTGAACATGTTGGTGGAAATTTAACTGAAATGCGAGTGGATGTAAGTAAACTAACTGGTGATAATCATTATTATGGTATTGTTTCGACTATACAAGATGGTATGCAACCAAATAGTTCAGTGAATATTCTCTTTAATAATCAGTTAATATCTTCGAATATTATGGAAGTCAATAAATCCATTGAACATAGTTTTGTCAATCAATCATTAAAGATTGTGAATTCAGGAGTACTTGGTAATGGTAGTGTGATTTGGGATATTTCTTATCATCGGAAATTTGATACTGATAATTTCACAGTGATTGCTACAGATCCAAGAATGGATACATCCAATTTACGTATTGAAAGACAAACTATGCATAATGGAACGATTCCTATTTCAGGTTCATTTGTTATTAAATATGATGTACTCGATGGTGCTACCGCTTCGATTGTGATTCCTCATGATGCTACAGCTCAGAAAGTGAAAACATTGTTGGAAAGTAGTAATATTGAAGTATTCGATGGTGTGGAAGTAGAAACTGAAGCAGAGGAATGGAATATCAATGGAGAAAAGAATTGGAAGATTGCATTATCTCCAACAGCATCTGTTTCTCTAGAATCCATGACTATTGATTCTACTGCATTGATGGGTACAAATGCTATTGCGAATGTTAATTTAGTCAGTAGTTCCTATGGTGGATTCAATGGTTCCTTTGGAATGATATCCTCACCATCAATAAAACATTTTGTGATTTCGATGAATGCTACTTCTACTCAATTACAATCACATTTACAAAAATTATTTAATTCTACTGCTATATCAGTGAATAAGATTGTGGATACAACCACGGAGAAAGAATGGTTAATTAGTTTTACCTCATTAGCATTTGTATTACAACCCCCGAAACTAACTGTGAATCATATTGCTACGAATAATACACAAGTGAATGTAACCATCAATCGATTACAACATGGTGCATCAATCCCATTTTATAATCTAACATTAACTACTCATAGTACAGTAGATATATATTGGAATCATACGATATTACTTGGTCAAATAACGGGTACTCAATCCACTACCAGTATTCAAAATATGTTTTTAACTCATTCCTTTATTGAATATGTTCATATTGAGAAACATGTATCTCATCAATTGGTGGATTTATATATTGTTCTTGTTGCAAAAGGTGTCGATTGGAGTGTTCCTACTCAATCATTATATTATCGAATACATGGGACAATACCCTTATTCCCTATGCATTTGATTGTACCTAATAGTTTGGTCACGAAACATACTGGAGGAAAAGTGAAATTTACCTTTGATGATGTAGATTGTTTTAATGCTGCAGGTATTATTGATTGTTTATGGTCTTATGCGAGTGCACCGATGGAAGTCTTGCCTACTGCGATGACATTGAAACAAAATTTATTATCATTAGATCAAATTCTTTCGTTACAGGTTGTTAGTTCACCACTTACTGGACATCAAACCACTACAGGATATTTATTAGATGGGATGAAATATGATATAACCTTTCTTCAAACAACATTTTCTTATAGTCAATATAATCGAACATTTGAAAAATTGAATATCCCTTTATTACGATCTATCAATGCTAATCTATCGGCTGGTTGGAATGTGAATATTTATCAATCTCAGAAAGGTGTTGCTGCTAATTTCTTAGGAAGTGTTCCCGTAAGTGTTTCATTAAATGCACAAGATTGGTCAATTGGATATGTTAATTATACCTATGTCACTGCACCGGTAGTAACTGGTTTAATACCACATCATGGACCACAACGTGGTAGTACTGAAATTTATGTTTTTGGACATGGATTTGTGAAATCATCACAGTTAATGTGTAAATTTGGTGTTGGTAGAGAATCGATTGTTTATGCAACAAGATATATTAATTCTTCTGTCATTATTTGTATATCTCCACCATCTTATTTTGAATTAAAAATGATGGTTACTGTTACAAATAATGGTGTATTTGATGATGATAATAATGTATTAGTGCCCATATATTTCACTTATGATTTACCCGTAATAATATCACATTTGTATCCACCAATGGGTCCAATTTCAGGCAATTTTTCTGTCAATATATATGGTGGACCGTTTATTGATTCCACTGAATTACGTTGTAAATTTGGTTCAATTTCTGTATTAGCCAAATATATGAACAATCATACTTTGAATTGTTATGCTCCACCCCATCCATCAGGTGTTTATCCAGTAGAAGTGAGTTTAAATGATCAAGATTATACCATGTCTCGAAGTCGAATCTTTTTCTATAAAGATCCAGCATTAAGTCGAATTTCACCAGTGTCAGGACCGGCAGCCGCAGGAGATACACTAGTCAATGTCTATGGTGCAGGATTTGTTAATAGTTCTTTATTAATCTGTCGTTTTGGAGCAGTTTCGACTTCGGGTAAATATGTTTCTTCGAATTATATTGTTTGTCCTTCTCCAGCATTAGATGCTACTCTTAGTGGTGGATTACAATATTCTGCTTTAAGTGAACAATTGAACCGTTATCCTATCCCAGGTTCTCAACAACTTGGTTTGACTGGACAAGCTGCTTATCGTTTATTCCCTACTGCTTATTTTTATCCTTTATATAAACAACGATTGGTGAATATTGAAATTAGTAATAATAATCAAGATTTTACTGATAGTGGGATTAATTATTTATATCAAATAGATGCTTATGTGACTGCAGTAAGTCCTAATGTTGGATTAGTCAATGAAAAAACACCTATTATGATCAAAGGAAATAATTTTGTCAATTCTACGTTATTACGTTGTCGTATTGGTGAATATATTTCTGTCCCTGTTTTTTTAGCAACTGATCAAATTTTATGTTTTACTCCTCAGATTCCATTAGTTTCTTATGATCATGGATATGTTCGAGATCGTCAATTATATACATTGAATCGACCAGAAGCACGTCAGGTTGATACTACCCCAGCAGGGGCAAGTCCAAATGTTGTATTTGTGGAAGTAGCTAATAATGGACAAGATTATACCAATAATAAACTGATATTCACTTTTAATATTAAATGTAAATCTGGATATTATTGTCCACAATTGAATATTGTTCCTTGTCCACCTGGAACATTTTGTCCTGGTGAATTTAATACCAATTATACTTTATGTCCTGCAGGAACGTACAATCCAATCACTGCACAACCAAGTTGCTCTCGTTGTCCAATTGGATTTATCTGTCCAGAAGAAGGAATGCATGTACCACGTATTTGTCCGCCTGGATTTGTTTGTGAAGTGACAGGTATTATTATTGCCGATAATCCATGTCCAGCGGGACATTTTTGTTTAGAAGGTACTGCAACATCTGCTACTACTTGTGGTAATCCTAATATGTCACCCGATTTATTCCCGACGATGAATCACGGTGAAAGACCATTCACACTTCGGAAAAATCGTATAGCACAAGGACAATCATTGGTATTAGGCGCCAGAAATTCTGGTTGTTGGACAAACTCAACGAATGACTATGGATTACAAGGATCATCTCAACCTTCGCAGTTTTGGATGGAAAAACATTTACTTCCGTTAGCATTGGATTCTCCTTTCGAACCTTTGCGAGGTAGATACTGTTTAGATGACAGTTGTATGAGATTAGCGGATGCAACATCTTATCAAGCAACTGATTATGTATTTGATTACTCAGGCTCTTCTTTCAAGTTGCGACGACCAGTACCATGTCCAGCTGGTACTTATTGCCATCCTGGAACTGGTGTGAATGAAGTTAATATGAAGAATTACTCAACTCCACAACCATGTTATGAAAGTATGTATTGTCCAGAAGGTAGTGCTGATCCAACCGGAGCGGGAGAATGTCCACCTGGTTATTATTGTCCATTTGGTGTAAGATTATCTTGTCCTGCAGGCACTTATTGTCCTCGTGATGGGCATTGGGACCCAATCCCTTGTCCACCAGGTTCTTTCTCCGCTCAAGTTAGTGTAACTGCATGTACTTTATGTTCTAGAGGATTCTTGTGTCCAGGATTTGGTCGTGTTGCACCAGCTATTTGTCCCCCTGGATTTGTATGCTCCAAAGAAGGTTTACATGCTCCTAATTTTAGATGCCCTGCTGGTTTTTATTGTCCTAATGGCACAGCTACTGTAGATCCATTTAGAAATGATACTACATTGCGCCCATATGCATGCACAGCTGGAACATATTGTTTATCTGGTGTCGGATATAACACTGTTTCTGTTGGTGACTTTTTCTACGCCCAGCCATGTACAGCTGGGTTTTATTGTGAAACAGGTTCGAACAATCCTCGAGGAAGTGGTTTATGTCCTGCAGGTTTTATTTGCCCAACTGGTACTGCAGCCCCAAATCCTGCTCCGTTAGGTTATTACGCTGAATTACAAGGTACAATTCAAGCCGCACCTTGTTTACCTGGTTATTATGCTCCTACCATTGAATCAACAGTATGTTATCCTTGTCCTCCAGGAACTGCTTGTGAAAGTGAAGCTATGTCGATTGCCAATGTATGTCCACCAGGTACTTATCGTTCTACATTAAGTGAAGATGGTATTCCATGTATTTCATGTCCTCAAGGATCTTGGTCTAAGAATTATGGTCTCCGAGAAAAAGGAGAATGTATTAAATGTCCTGTTGGTACCTATTGTCCAGTCGATGGTATGACAAATCCTTGTTCACATTCTGATTTACCTAGTTCATTTCAACCTGTTATTAATTATAATGGTATTCCTACTTTGGAATATTTATTCCCTAGTTATCAATTAAAAGTATATTATAATTATTTAGCTTGTTTAAAACTCAATGATGGTTATACTGCAGGGCATATGGATCCATACAAACAAACTTATTTCTATGGTGAATTAATTCCACCTTATATTGATATTCTTGGTCGTGGTCCTAATTTCCGTTCTACAGATGATTTTCATTTAAAATTTCAAAGTTCTGCCAAATGTTATGTCAATTCTCAACGATTTGGAAGTCCAATCTATCAAAGAATGACTGAATATTATGGACCATTATATAATATTCAATATGAACAAAAATATCAAGGATATGGTCCATTAAAAGCCGATGGTACTGCTTATTATGCTGGGTTTTTTGGTTCAGGTTCATTATATATTGATTTACCAAAAGCTAGAAAATATGAACCATCATTTAATTGTACAAAAGGTTTGCGTTTAATGAATGAAACAAGAACCTATTATGATAGTAATAATGTGACCACCACGGTCTATACTGATGCTACCTTTGATGCAACTGGTGCTTCTAGACAAACTTTATTAGGAGAAGATCAATTATATCCAGGTACTTGTGAAGCTGATTTAATATGTTATTCGGCAGTTTCTGTGTCAGCTTCTACTGATGGGAGAAGTTGTTTAGAAGGATATGTATGTGATGAAGCAACAAGTTCTAGTGAAAGTTTAAATTATTTATGTCGTGCAGGATATGTATGTGATTTTGGTACCACTCCTGATGTATCTTTAGAGTCAGTTATGGGACAATTTCGTAAATTATGTCCACCTGGATATATTTGTAATGATGGTACGACCTTAGGGAATGCTTATCGTACTTCTTGTCCTATTGGATATTTCTGTCCAGCAGGTACAGGGAATCATTTATTAGGTATTATTGCCAATGATGCATCAAATCGTGGATTAAATGGTACGAAAATGAATCCAAATACAGATAATCGACATGTAACTTATTTAAGTAATGATGATGTACGAGTAGTCTCTGATCAAACACGATTATGTATTGAAGGTAGTGATATTGATTTACAAATACGATATGAACGTATTTGGTTACCAGAAGGAAAACAATTAAATAATCAATATTTATCTTATCTTCGTACACATGTTAATGGGAAAGCACCATATCAAAATCAATCAATTTTAACTGGATATACTGATGGAAAATTTTATCGTCCAAAAGATATTAAAACATCTATTATCTCTGATTTACAATGTGCAAGAGATGGGAAATGGGAATTAGTACAAGATTGTGTGAATCGATTAGAATGTGATTGTAAATCCTTTTTTTATGTTGTCTTTTCTTTATATCGATTATGGAAATGTACAGGTACAGGTGAATTAGCTAATTTAGGATTAGCAGCAATTAGTACACCATATAATGGGAATCGTGATTATTGGTTTGATCGTATTCCACGAACCAGTAAACAATGTGTATTCCCTGATTCTGTGAATATTACTACCCCTACTGCTGGTAAGATTGTGTATGATCCATTACGACCCTTTATTCAAAATACCGATGGATTATTAGATATTCGTTCACATAATATTACTTTTCAATTTACTTGGACAAGTACCTATTCTGCAGATGATTATGATTTATTTAAAAACATCATTGCAACAGAATATTGGACAGAATATACTGCATTAACTGCTGTTAATCCTACACGTTCTTCCATGGATCCTTATATCTATGATTTATTTAATGCTGTACAATTAATTGATCAATATGGTGAATTATTAGAAGATATGATTTGGTTAGAAATAGGATTAGATCCTTATGGAAATGAGAATATGGTACCTGGACGATATGATATGTGTGAATGTCAAAAATTATTTATTTGTCCGAATGGTACGACCTCTGTGATTGGTTCATCTTCCTTATCGGATTGTATATCAGAACGTGCAGAGATCTTACGTCGTGTCAGTGTGATCCCAACTTGGTATAATGAAACATATCCTGCGGCATTAGCTGGTCATTTACAAAATGTATCAGATTTTTGGGAATTAGGTGGTGCTTCTCCTTCTCTTTCCAATGGAATTCAAACTTATTCTGTTGGTTCAATTATTGGACAAGCCAATGATGTCATTGTGGTGACTTTTGATTTCTCTTCCATTAGTTATAATCTCACCTATGGATATCATTATCAAATCTCTGTTTATACTGATTGTAAACCATGTCCTACTGAATATACATGTGATTATACTCAAACTACTCCTACTTGTACATCACCTACTGTAGCGATTCAAACTTTTAATTTTAAAGAATGTTTAAAACGATATTCGTTACCAAGTTGTATGATGGTCAATGGTACTTCTTGTCCATGTAATAGTCCATATGCATATAATGCCAGTACTTTTAATGAACCTGATTTATATAAATGTCAACAAATACCATATTATTGTGATAATTATCAATGGCCGAAGTTAGTTTGGAAGAATTTAGTGGAAAATGATGTTGCGTTACCTGGTTATTTACAAGAGAAATCATATTTTGTGACTGATCCAAATTGGTTAAATTCTATTCAACAAAATCCAACAGCACAACAATATTATCAACAAACTACAGGTTGTTGTCAATGTGAACGATATATATTACCATATTATTTCTTAGATGATTTACATGATGAAGGATATCCTGATAATAAACATGGATTTGTACAATTATCGATGATTGTATTACAACAAGTAGAATTAACCGTGGTCGTAGAATTATTAAATGGACAATATTATACTGATTTTGATCGTTCTATTCCAGATAAAATGGATATTTTCATTCATACCCCATCACGTGCTAGTTATACCCCAGAGAGTATCCCTAGTCGTAATGCTTTTATGATTATTTTAGAATCTGGTGGTTTATCTAATCAAAATTTAGCGAATCCCTTTAATTTACCTATGCAAGCTATACGTAATCCTGGTGTTGCAATGACTAGTATTGGTTCTACCAATAGTGTTTCCTATACTTTTGAACAAAAGATTTTATTAGGTCGTATTAGTGATTTATATCAAGGTGATCCTGGTTATGAAGAACGATATAAATTACATCGACGTGATGTATATTTAGAATATCAAGCATCGGGGAAAATTGATCCTAATATAACCTCATTTAATACTTTTGCGAATATACCTGATTTACAAGCAATAAGTAATGAATTATATTATGTCAATGATCCAGTATCAGATGTAGAATATCAAGCTATTTGGTGGAGTATTAATGATCCATATCAATTAGGATATCTTGGATTACCTTATATTCCATTTATTAGTAATTGTAAAGGTTCAGATTCTTATATCCCATTTAGTAAAGTAGTGGAAACAGATCCAGTATGTGATTTAATACCTTATGATCGTACTTTACCTGTAGGTGCTTATCCATGGGCAGGTACATTATCACCGAATGCTGATATGTGTAATCAAAGTACACCTATGTCATTACAAAATGCGGTGATTAATGGACAATATCAATCATGGTTAGGTCCATTTAATGGTGCATTATATGAATGTTCTTATGAAGAACAAATATCCATTGTATTAACTGTTAATCGTTGGTATGAAGCACCCCCATTAACTGTTTTATTCTATTTTGGTATTGATCCATTCCCACCCTCTGCATATGAACCTGATTCAAATGCTGGAACACCTTGGGGAAGAGGAAATGATATTAATCTGATTCGTGGTACCTTTGCTGCTTTACCTGTCGCTGTATCGTCTTCTAGTTTTGGTCAAGTAGGTGTGATTCCCCGATTAGTAACCTTAACCATAGCTTATTATCAAGTCAATCCTGGTACAAAACGATTAGTACAAGCAAGTATAGGTTATGCACCATTATATCAATGTGTTGCCATTACTTCAGGTGGGTTAACTCAACAAGCATTAATCGCTCAAGGAATACCCCAATGTATCTTAGATAGTTCAGGTAGTGTAGCATCATCTGATTATACTTTCATGGTCTTTTATGATGCATTACCATGGTTATCATTATTAAATCATTTTCAATTTGATCCACCTATTTATATGATCTTTTTCTTATTAACGGGTATGATTACGATAGGTGCAGGTGCATTTGTATGGTTATTAAATCGTTTATTAACGAAATTACGACATCCACCACCCTTTCATGGTCCATCATTATTATATGCTTTGGTTCAACCAAGTGTATTAGGTACCTGTCTAGGTGCAGGGCCATTAATGCTAGCCGTGGTAGTGTTTTATGATTGGTTTATGGCTGGTTCATTAGGTGGTACAGTTTGTTCAGTTGATCCTGTGAATACACCCTCAAGTTCTTGTTTCCAAGCAGTTCTTGATTGGACAGGTTCTGTAAATCCAGAGACTCTTCGACAAGGTAGACAACAAGTAGCCATTTTAGCGATTGGAGTGTATTCTACAGTGATTTATGCCATGTTAGTAGTTCCTAATTATACTGATGAAGATCGGAAAACAGATAAAGAACGTGCTATGTTGAAATTACGGAAAGCAAGACCATCAGCAGCAGAAAGAGCAGTAGATGATGATGATAAAGATGATGATGATTTACCACCAACAGATGCCTTTAAACCATATGTATGGAGACGAGCAACCTTAATGTTTATGGCAATCTTTGTACAATTTTGTTTAATGGTACAAATGGAATTTTCTTATTCTACTCCATTTTCAAAATTAGTCTATCAATTTATTGTGATTTTCAAATATATTTATTTTTTCATTGAAGTCTTTGTCTTAGCATATGTATGTCCTGATAATATACATTATGCTCCATTGGTAGTTGCCATTGTCGTGGTGAGTAATATGACGACTATGGGTGCATCCAGTTTCTCTCAATTTATATTATCCTTCTTTGCTGGTACTTTTTTAACTTTTGCTGATCGATTATATGTATCTCCATTCATCTCTGAGACGATGGGATTATGGCCACGTTGGAGAATGATGATAATACGTCGTTTCCGTGGGAATAAACGATTAACACGTGAAGAAAAAGCAAAAGAAGAATTAGAATGGAGACATATTAATGAAGAAATTGAATTATCGAGTGAAGGGATTGAACCTGTATTAGATTCCTTAGCGGATTATACCATTGATGCTGTGGCATTATTACTGGCTCCGTTAACATATGCATGTTTACAATTATTTTATGTGGAAAATAATATTGCCAATGGATATTTAATTCAAACCAATCAAATTATTTATTATATTTCCTTTGCTGCTTTTATTATCCCTTTTCAATTTGGTTGTGATACTTTCTTACATAATACCAATGAATTAATTCATGGATGGAAGATCTATGATTATTTATCCTATCAACGATATCGTTTCTCTGTGAGAGAATATCGTTGGATGTTACGTAATCCTGTGGTAGATGAAAGTATCGGAGAAGAATTTCAAGTAGTGGATTTATTATGTTTTTCATCACAATATTATTTCTTATTAGCCTTCTTAGGATTTGGAACAGTCTTAATCACATTAGCGATTGAAGCAATCTTACGATTAGGATATAATCCATTTAGTGATCCATGTTTCTTTTTAATGTTTGTCATTGTCTTCCTTGTAGGAGAAGGTGCACGGGTTGTATATTCATTGTTAGCAGATGTGAAAATCAAACGATTAAATTGGCGTGGATTATGGGCAACCAAACAAATGGAAGGTACTGTAGATGATGATGTAGCCGCAAAATTAGCAGTTGGTGAAGGAAAACAAGCGGATTTAGAACAAGAACGATTAGAACTACAAGCATTAAATTCTGAACGATTTCGTCATCGTTTCTTAGAACGGAATCGTCCATGGATATTACAACATTTAGTAGAGTTATTAACCCCAAGATCTTTAGAACAACCAGGTCCTGATGGTCGTCCTGCGATTGAATATGTCCGTGATGTGTATGCTGATTTAATGTCGATTGGTGAAGGAATGAGAAAACCAGGAGAACGTGAAGATATTTCTTCAGATGAAGAAGATGAATTAGAAGCAGCCAGAAGGAACTGGCCTCGTGCTCCTGTCACAGGAGCTGCTTTAGCGCTTGCGAAATTATGGTTAGGAAAAGCAAGAAAACGTCGTGCATTTACCAAATTAGTACGTGGTATTATTGATCAAAATAAAAAACCATTATGTGAAATCTGTGGACGAACACCAGAGAAGAATAAAGTCACATTAACTGCTTATCTTGCAACAAATGCACAACCCGATATTGGAGCCGTAGATCGATTGATCGCTGGGTTTGAAGATCAATATGGACAACATGAATTAGAACCTCAATTGTGGAAAGCATATTTCCGTGCTCATGCAGAATATTGTACACGTTGTTCTTTCTGTGAAGATTCGATGGCACAAGATCGATTATTACAAGCTGGTCGTGAGCCTGGTCCTGATCGTGTAACACGTGCACAAGATATATCTTCCGATGAAGATGAAGATGATTTAGTTGATTTTGAACCTGTGGTAGTCACAAGAACATCTCCAGAAGGTCGTATGATGAGTAAATGGTTAGTAGCTGCACGTCGTAAATTAGGTGGTGCCTTCCCACGTCCAGATGCTCGAAAACAAATGGAAAAATATGCACAAAAATTACGTGATTTAAAATTAAAGAAAGCACGTGATATGGTTGGGAAAGAAGCACCTAAAGATAAAGATGAAGAATTACAAGATGCAAATATTAATTCAGCAACGAAAGCATTAGCTTTACGATGGGTACGATTAGCACGTGATAATATGGATTCTAAATTTCGATTACGTTCTCAAGCATTCCGTGAAGAATTAGATGTGTTATTAGGACAAATGCCAGAAGAAGATGATTGGTATTTTGGTGCAGCATTACGATTAGAAGGGAAAGATTTATTAAAAGGTGGTAGTGATTTAGAAGATGATCGTCGTACATTAGAAGCAGAAGCATCTGTCAAAATTCATAAAATTGATAATGATTTAACCGATTATTTAAAAGAACGTAATGAAGAATTAGAACGTGAACGGAAAGTCTTTTTTGCGAAATTAGCTCAACAAAATGATCGTATTAAATTAGATATTGATACACGTCGTACGGAATTAGAAAAATTAAAAGAAACACGGAAAAAAGAATTTCAAGCGATTGAACGGAAAGCACGTGAAGAATTAGGTGCTGCACCAACTGAAATGATCCAAGATCATCGTAATCAATTATTAGCAATTGATGAATTAATGAATACAGAACGTGCAAATACGGAAACTTATCGTTCAGGTGAAGAACAACAAGCAAAGATTATGTTTGATCGTGCCGAACAAATTAAACGAACAGAAATGGAACGTCGTCAAGCTATGGCAAGTGAAAATACTGCACGTATTCGTCAAGAAGTTGCATTAAAAGTCAAAGCATCAGAAGCAGATTGGCAAAGTAAAGTAGCGAAATGGTTAACAATTGCTCGTCGTAAGATTCAAGTGAAAAAGAAAGAAGATGAAGATGCGAAGATTGGTAAACGAAAACGAAAAGGAGGGAAATAAAAGAAACTATTCTCCTGTCTCAAGCAACCAATCGATAGTAGTAACCACTATTAGTAGCATTATATCATCATATATATATTTTATCAAGTCATACTATAATATCAATCATTATAATAACTCTAATAACTCGAATAGCATATCATTTATTATTACCTATGTTACATAACACAAATTATTTATATTCTTATACATACATATCACCAACAACAAGTTGGAAATAAATATATATGCAATAATTGCAA
>Ga0213850_1041640_pt1 | contig 31503 bp, 41 predicted proteins | sample LLC_MetaT_FD_164453 | JGI IMG/M metagenome (GOLD analysis project Ga0213850, IMG submission 164453) | Metatranscriptome of freshwater microbial communities from post-fracked creek in Pennsylvania, United States - LL:C (Metagenome... | ecosystem: Environmental > Aquatic > Freshwater > Creek ...
AGGAAGCGAATAGGGTCCCTGGTAGTGGGCGACACAGGGTTAATAGCGATGATCCATGCGCCTTCTTGGTCGGCGATAAAATCGTAATGCCCTTGCACTACAGGCGCATTGGTGACGTCCATCGTCGCCGATTGGGAGTTGTCGATGGTGTGGTCCGGCTTCATAATGATGAGCGGGCAGGACGTCAACGTGATGTTGTTGCCATCCGGTTCCACGATTTGAAACAGTAACCGAACGGCACTTCTGAAAGCAATCTGCGCTACGTATCCATCTATGATCGTTTTCAGGGTGCCGCTACTGGCCGTCGATTCGTTGCTATCTGGCCCTCCAGGAGCCCCTCCGGGCGCACCGCCCATCGTAATGTCGGACATGGAACTTACCCTCCGTTCGGTTGGTTAGAGTGCCATTCTTACGGAAGGGTGCCGACCGTGAACGTCCTCGATAGCGCCTTGGTGAACGTGCTGTCCGAATAGGTCGTCACGTAGGTCCAGCCCGTGGTCGTGCCGTCGAGGCGGAGGAACGGTACCGTGATGGTGTAGGGAGCAGATGCCGACCTGGTCGCTGTCCCGAACTTGCCTACGCTCGCCACAAACGACAAAAAGAGCGCCTGCCTGACTGTAAGAGTGGTTCCCCCTCCGCTATCGACGGTGGAGGTGAGTACGCCCAGGCTTGAATCGTTGGGGTTAAACGCCACTATCTGGTCTGCGACGTCGGTCTGCACCGCTCCCGACGCGGTGATGACGACCGATAGGCTTCCGAGGGTGCCCGTCATCGCGGTGGTGTAAGCCACGTTGTAGTGCCCCAGACCTTTTTCGGTGATGGTCGGGGTAACCGTTGTCTGTGCGCCGCCGTTCGTCGAGATTTTGACAGTGAACGCATTCGAGCCCAGCCCCGTCACGTTGTTCCCGGAAGCATCCGTTACAATGATATCGCGGTTGTACGTTGCTCCTTGCTGGATGAGGTCGGCTCGTGCCCACGAAGGGCAAAGCATAGCGAATAGTCCAGTGATGACGAATATCAGATTGATGGATCTACGCATTTCGAGAAGCCTTTCTGATCGAGCGGTGAGACAATCGCCGCATGGAGATGAAGAAGAACATCAGTACAAATAGCGACGGAAGCGACAAAATGCCATCTGCTCCCTGAACTCTGCGCTTGACACCTACGCTAGAGGTAGATGTGATTCCGAGCGCTTTTGCATCGGCGGTAGCCCATACCTGCCCAAAGAACTGCACGCCGGTATAGGCAGGGTGCAGTCCGTCCGTCAAATCGCCCGTGTGCGAGGCGAAGTAGATGAATGCTGAGCGGTCACCTTGAAGGATCGTCGTTCCGTTGCACAGGCTATCGATCTGCGCCTGGTACTGAAGTAGGAGCGCGTTTTCCTGATCGGTGGTGTAGTTCGTCTGGCTATTGGTGGTCCTGTACGGGCTATAGTGCAAGATCACTTTGTAGCCAGACGATACCAGGTCGTTACAGAACGATGCGAGGTTTGCGCCGAATGTGGCGGGTGTGACGCCAGCGGAACAGTCGTTGCTGCCGATCATCATCTGAACGACCGTGACGCCCTGCGCGGCCCATGCGGTTTTTGCGGATGGGAGGTAGGTTCCTCCAGATACCCAATCCGCCGACTTTGTACCCGCGACACTCTGCACAACGGCAGAGTTCATGTTGACAGTACGTATACCGCCCGTCATCCTCTGAAGGCTCTTGAGCGTCACCTGCGCGGGACTGTCGAAGTACGTTCCCGACGTGCCCAGGAACCCTGTGATACTATCCCCCGCGAAGCCGAGCGAGATCGTCGGGTAGGGGCTTGCGAGCAACACGACAGGGATTTGAGCGCTGTAAGCAACTGAGGGTGTCGGAGAGGTGCTGTCCGTCGCGCTCAAAATGTAGAAAGTAACTGCGTTTGACGACGGGGAATCCGTCAGGGTGAGCGACGTAGCGCCGCTTATGGCATTGCCACTGCCGGGAGTGAATCCGGGGGTAGTGCTCTTGTACCACTGATAGGTGTATGGCCCGGTGCCACCGCTCGCCACTGCCGAGGTGAGCGTGACGGATGAGGAAGATAGGCTCGTCTGCGTCACGGTACCTGCCGCCAGCCCGGTGACTCCGGTACCGTCGTTGAAGGTCTGCAGTCGAGCGATCCCGGAGATGGCGCTCGCTGCCCCGCCCGCCGTAGTACCATCCACCCCTACCCCATAGGTACCCGCACTATTCGTCGTGGCATCCGCGCCCGTATTGGCTCCGGTGACGCTCGTCAGAATCGTTGTCGGTGCAGACAGGTCAGCGATGGTCGCCGTAACAGTGGACGGAGAAGCGCCCGTGACCGACATCGTCAGCACGTACTGGTGGCCACTGGTCACCTGGAAATAGTTCGTACCCTGCCCGATTTGCGCTACGCCGCCGGCGCTCGCATTGTGCCAGCCGTACGTTACGAATCCGAGGTTGGTGCCAGTGTAGAGCTGGAAGCGTGCGTACAGCCCTATTCCGCTCGTCTGCTCACGAAGGTAGGCACAGTACGACTCCGTCGCTGAGGTGATTGGTCTTGTCGTGATGACGATCTTGCTGTTTAACCAAGCCTCCGCCGCTGGCCGTAGAAGGCGCGTTTGCGGGTTGGAGATCGAACCTATCGCCGCCTGGAGGTAATTCGAGCCGATGAACCAGGTCGAGGTCGATACATCCGTATAGGCCCCACCGGTGGACGGGCTCGCGTAGGTCTGGCCAGCCGCCCCACTAGGCCCGGTCACCGTTCCCGCGCTGGTGTTCGATCTGTTGAAGTTGTCGTCTATGACCGGATTTGTCTGAGATGCAACCGGTACGCCGAAACAAAGGACGAGCAAACTAATCACCAAGCGCATTGGCACGAAAAAACGCATTGCGGCCTCCTCTAAGTTTATTCTATCTGAAGAGCGGTAGCGTAGCGGGGAACCACGCTGATTTCGGTGGGGTAGCGAGTTTCTATCTGAAGGGCGGTAGCGTAGCGGGGAACGATCTGAACATGGGTTATCACATAGTGCGCGACGGATGTTTGAATCACGCGATAGAACAACCCATCGACCGTGCCCGACATGAGCCGAACACGGCAAAATTTTCCGTCGATGGCACCAGAACGACCGGCAGTTCGCTTAAACTGTCCATCTACTGTGCCAATGCGAGCAGCTATTCTAGAAAGTTTTCCGTCCGCCAAACCTTGTCGGTTGATCGTGCGCTGAAATCGTCCATCAACAGATCCTATCCGACTTGCAACGCGAGCAAATTTACCATCTAAGATCCCTGAACGAATGAGGGTTCGGCTGAACTTCCCGTCAGCGGTGCCAGATCGGGCCATAACGCGCTTGAACAGCCCGTCTGCGCTCATAGATTTTAGTAGAGTCCGCGCAAACTTGCCGTCTACGACCCCACTTCTGATAATAAGGCGCTTGAACGATCCATCAACAGAGCCATTCCGAACCAGAATCCTGCTGAACTTGCCGTCAACAACTCCAGTTCGAACCACAGCCGGGCGTTTGCCACTGAATAATAGCAGGAGAGACATTCACCCCTCCTATAATGCCTGCATAGTAACTGTCCAGACACCTCCAGACACGCTATCTGCGAGAAAACAGCACTTTAGCGCCCCATAGGCATCCATCAGCACCGGAACGCAGGCATAAACGCCGCCTGATGTCAATTGGTAGGTAGGGTCAGAGGTGAAGCTAATCGTGGGTGATATGAACAATGCATTGTTGCCACTATCGTAGAACACGACACGCCCGGTTAGTATTTTGCTGGCTAGCGTACAGTTGGCACTGACTCGCAGATTGAGGGCATTTCCCTTGTTGTAGAGATAGGCTCCAGACGTTCCTATAAGGGTAGCGCTCACGAGGTTACCAGAGATCGAGTCTGCCGCCGAAATCTGTCCGCCGTTGGTGGCACCTCCGCCTGTTCCCCCTCGCACCCAGGCCGCGTAGGTGGTGACGTTCCCGGCCTGGACGAAGACTTGAATGGCTGCGGTACCCTCCTCGTTGTTGACGATGGCTACAGACGTGCCTGCGCTTGTATCCTGTGTGGACGCTCGCACATTCGATAATGACATTACCGCCTCCCTCTATACGACACTTGATCTGCGTGCTGGATCGGCCCTACGTCAGTCGCGACCAGACTTAGCCCCCCTATCAAACCCCACGACGCGTTTTTCAACCCGCTATTGGGCGACAGGCGGTAGTCCTGTGCTGCAAGATTGGGGATGGGGTTTGAGGTCAATATTTGGTGATTCACTGCCCTGTAAAAATTTGCGTATGTGCCGGGGTTGTTACTGCGTGTGCCACCTACAAGTGACCCAGACGTCGCATTGTAACTGGCACAGTTCGTTACGTAACCATAAAGGGTTTTACCTGACAGGTTGATGTCGTTTCCGCCATTGTTCACGAACAGGCAACTGTCAATTTTGTATCCGATGTTTACGCTGTTGTACTGATTCCCAATCACAATAGCGTGAGATGTCATATTACAGAACAACGAGTTTTCCACCGTTATAGCGGGATAACCGTTGTTACCCGTCGTCACCAACGCTTGGTACATCGCATCAAAAATGCATCGGTTTACAACGATAGCCGACGTGCTGTACGAATATATGCCGTAACCGGAAGATTTTGAGTTGTGATACCAGCAGAACGAGGCTTCAAACTGCCCAACATATGAGTTGTAGTAATTGTTGTAAAACTCGCAGTTGAGCAGGTATCCTTGCGAAATGTTTAGAGCATACCAGTTGAAGTTCTGGAACTTACAGTTCGTCACATGGGGTGGGTTATAATTCCCCCCACTATGACTGAGGCCAGTTCCGCCTGTGGATGCGCCGCTCGTACCTACGTTATTCCCATCTAAAATTAAGTTTTCGACCAGGAATGCTGAACCACCTGAACCGGAAATCATCGTCGCGGATGTGATTCCTGAAAATTGCAATACTGGGCGGGTAGGCGCACCATCGCCCATGATGTTCGTGTACCCGACTACCTGCGCCATCAGGTTGTCGGTTTGGGGCGCGGGCACGGTCAAACACCCACCACTGACGTTTGCGGTTCCCGACGTGATGAGGTAGGTACCGGACTTAATGAAGAGGATGGTAGGCGACAATGCGTATGTACCAGCCGCTCCTGGAGAGGCCAGTACCCCTCCGAGATTGCCCGTTCCTGCCGTGCTGGAGGCTGTTCCTAACGACCTGTCGCATGTTGCGGTCGTTCCCGAAACGGACAAGATTTCATACACGCCCGTGGTAAAACCTGTGCCTCCCGTTATGCGAACATGGTTTCCTACCAGGTTGACACCTACGGAATTCGCTGAACTGGTGAATTGAGTCGTGGTCGCTCCGATGACGAGGTCGGTATAGGCGATTTGTGCCGACGCCTGCTGGCTGTAATCAATCGACCACGTTCCACCTGTCAACGTTGCAGACGCACTGATACCAACAACGGTGTTGGGGCACATAGCAGGGTACCAACAGGAGGAACCAATAGCGGCATTGAGGGTTGCCTGCCCTCCCGAAACGGCCACGATCTGGAACCAGCCCGTGTACCATCCTGTGCCTGATTTTATGTACAGCCACGCTCCTATGTCAGACGTTTGAAAAACATAGGTTGCAGACGACACCACAGGAGAAGAGGTATTCCCCCCTGAAACTATGACTAAATTTGTAGCCATGTTGGCGTTCAGGGGGTTGAACAGCCCACTGTTATTGTCTGAACCGGTCGTCCAGACTTTTATTATGCTGTTGCTAGAAAGTGCCAATTAGCCACCTTAGAATTTGGGAGACGGATTGACCGCGATGGATAAGCACATGGCTTGAAACGACACGCCATTGCTGGAAATCCCGCTAATTGCGCTACCTACTGCCTGCAGAGTGTTGTTATCTGCCGCAGTAGCCCAGGTATTCATAATCGATATTCCCCCCATGATTCGAGCGAGGAGATCAAGGGAAATAGGCACTCTGCCGTCCTGGGGGCTACCATCTCCAATCACTTGCGTCATATCCGTGCCAGCAACACCGATGCCACATCGTGCCGCGATGCCTTGGGCCTGGTAAATAGCTGTCAGAGCAGCCGCTGTGCGAGCTGCTCCCGCAAGGGTGTCCATTGAGGGGCGGAGGTATTGATTACTGAAATTAATCACGACTGGATCAGTTATTGTGCTCATCGTTATTCCTATCCTAAATCTGTAAATGAGTAACTGAACGATAGCACCGGACAATTGGCCGCAGTCCCGCCCGGACTATCCGTGGATGGTACCACCGCCCTCGCATAGAATGAGCCGGTGGCGTTCGCCGCGATAGTGCCAGTGAACACCTCGACCTGTGCGCCAACCGTTCCCCATGTCGCGTTATCTGCCGAGACCTGCACTTCTCCGGATCCGTCAGCGTGCCCGGCAGTTTGTGCTGTATTTGGGGCGGTTACCGGTTGGACGTACAAATTTTGACAAGTCGTTCCCCCGGTGTTTTTCCAGTAGATTTGAGTTGACGAACCATTTGTTGAACCCATCGCCGGTATCGAGACGGTTCCGAGGCTCCCAGGATTCGTCAGTGTTCCACCAGTCGAAAGCGCTTGCGTCAACGCTGCGTCGCTGTAGAATGTGATTGCTCCAGCCATGATATCTCCGTTAGCATCCATTGCACCGTAATATTAAACAGGTGCAATGGATGTTGTATTTGAATCGGTTGGCCGACGTATTTAGGCGTGTGCGCAAGCCTTGAAACGGGCGATCTCCTGTTTCAGAGCGTCAGGTAACAGGTGAAATCCGCCCACGATTCGCCAGGAGACCTGCAAGTTGTCTGCGTGGCCACCGTTCAACGCCTTGCTGGCCGCGACGGTGAGGTCGATGTCGCCCCGGGCGCGGGGCGGAGCTGCTGGCCCCACGTCGATCAGTCCGACCGTGCATTTCGCGCCCGTGTGAATGTTGGTCACCTCGAGCTGAGTGTGCCAGGGCAGGCGCGGAATCGGGGTTCCCGCGCAGGCGGCTTCGAACGACATAGGTAGCGCACAGCCCATCACGTTGGGATTGCCCTTCGTGTTGGTGCCAGACGCCGTTTCGCCATCATCGTCCGGGTCGCTGTCGCCTCCGAACCACGTCGCGTTCGCGTGGCCGCAGACCAGGTCGTCCCCCTCGATGCCAAGCAAGAAGCCGTAGTTGCCTGCGCCCTGCAAAAGGACGCGTCCATCGGATGCGAGAATCATGTTCTTACCTCTTCCTGGTGATCTGGTTCCGTTGGTGTCGTCGAAACAGGATTGGCCGACTGCAGTCGTTGTAGCAGGCCCGGACCCAGGGCCCCGCACAACCCGGCGACCGCGTGGGACGGAATCAACAGCAGCGTCTCCGGTACACCGAGGCGGTGCGATAACAGGTGGATGGTCCCCACCAGCGCGACGAGAGAAAGCATGGCTACCGTGACAATGATAAGGTTCTGGCTTTTGGTGTCCATGCCCACTCCTAGTTCAGGATGCCAGTCGAGTGGATGCCCGCTGCGAGCAGATTCTGAACAGCCGCTTGCTGGACGGGATCGGTGATGTGCGCCGTGCTATTCTGAATCGCGGTGCTCAGTTCGCTGGCCAGGATGCCCTGCGCTACGGGAGTGAGCGGATTGGCATCGATGACCTTGCGGTCGGCACCGGGAAGGGTAAAGGCGCGTCCGATGCCCTTGAAGAGCTTCTGCCACCAATTGAGTTTAGGAGCTGGAACAGACGCGGGAGGGGTTGAATTCGCCGGAGTGGTCGGCGGAGTGGTTGCCATTGGTTGATCCTTTCTGGCATAAAAAGGGCCGCGCCCCCATCGGAGTAACGCGGCCTGCATCAAGAGAAGATTTTAACGGGATGATCCTGAACCGAGGAGCTACCGGATACTGGCTTTGAGCCGTTCGTTTTCGGTCTGTAGCGCGAGCTTCTCGTTTTCGAGCTTCATGATGTAGGACCGCAACTGGTCGTTTTGCTCTTCGAGATGATCGACACGCGCTTCAAGGGCCGCGATCCGGGCGCTCAACCGTGCCTGAAACGCGTCCTCTTGAGTGATCTTAGCAACCGTCACCGAGGCCGCGTCGGCTGCTTGTTGGCGAGCCGTTTGGTGACGTTGAGTCACCAGAGTACCAACAACGCCAGAGAGAGCTCCGCCCATTGCAGAGAAAATTGGCACCAACAGTTCTTTCATGTCCTTATCCTCTGCCACCAGCATGGAGGCATGAAAAAACGCATTCGTGGGAAGAAGGCGTTAGAATCGGGTCCACGTGGAGGCGTTATGGTCCGCGCTCCACCAATCCGACGAACTTGTCTCGCCCGCGATGATCACATGCAAAACCCAGTGATGATCGCTGTTCATCGAGATTCCTATGCTATCGTTTACCACCGTGAGCGGATTACCAGACCCATCATTGAGTGTGTAGGGACTGCTGAATGCCGTGTCCCCCGGCTGCCTCGATACTGCCTGCAGATGATAGTTAGAGCCAGAGGGAACTACGCCAACCTCGATATACGTTCCGTCCGGTGCCGCACAGTTATCGACGTGCGTTGCGTTTGCGATGGCCATCGAAGGAGTACTCCATGTCGCGCCGTCGTCGTAACTGATAGCGCGATAGGCGTCCGCTGACGATCCGCCGCGAATGAACACACAAAAGAGCCAGAGTTCAGACGTCATCGCTAGACGCGGCAAGGAATCCGCTCCGCTGGATGTCACTGCCACGTTGGCCAGCGACCATGCCGGGAGCGGGCTTCCACTGTCGCCTCTCCAATACCGAATATTGCCGCCCTGGACCACCGCCCGATGGTATTGCCCCCACCGGTCATGCACGTTAGTCGGGTTGCTCATCGCCGAAACCACCACGAAACCGACGCGCTGCCGGGTTCTGGCTACCCAGATTTCCGAGGCCGTGTTGGTGGCCACCAATACCCGATACGTCTGTTGCCCTTTGGCGAAATGGCTTCCTGTCTCATATTCGCCTATGCTGCTCGTAGTCGCTGATCCGGCTGTTTGGCCGTCGCTCAGACGCTGCAGGTTGACCGTAACTCCGACATCCGGGGTACCGTCATTATTGAAGACGAGCCCCCAGGCGTCTCCTCGCAAGATCTTGCCCGCAGCACACGTCATCGTACCATAGGCCCCGCCTGACCATTGCCAGACATCGCCCGCCCCCGGATACCAATCGATAACATCACAGAAGAATTGCGCCGGAAGGGTCAGCGCCGTATGGACATCCAGATCAATGCCCACAGACCAGGCGCTTCCGGTGTATTGCAATCCGCCTCCGTAGAGGTAGGTCGCATATCGATCCGAGTTGAGGTAGCAGTTGCGGAGTGCATACGCCCCGCTGCTGTCCGGGCACCCAGAGGAGGGAGCGGGCAGCAGATCGGAGGCGCTCCATCCGTTCGACGGGAAGCTGCTCGCCCCGGCGGTCAAATCTTGCACCACCTGGTGGATGGTCACCGGACTGAACGTGTCCGTGCTCGCCCCAGAACTGTCCGTATGCACGAGCGCGAAATCGGTCTGTTCAAGGCTCCTACGGCCATCGGTGTCGCCGTCGAAAAAGCGCCGATAGTAGGTCGTCGTCGTCGTTCCACTCGTCGAGGAGTTGGCGTATGCTTGCCGCCATGCCTTGAACGCGGGCAGCAGAGTGAGCGTGGTATGATCGCGCCGCACCAACTGCACTTTGGTCAAGGTGTACGCATGCCCGGCAGCCAGTTGGTCGAGGGTGAGTAACGCGACGTTCGATACCCCCCAGAGGGGCCCATCCGAAACGCCATAGGGGCCACCGTTCGGGCCTGTGAACGTCCAGTTGCTGTCATCCAGATCCACGCCAGAGCCCGACGTGGTCGCGCTGGTCGGGCAGCACAGATCGATGTCGATATAGCCAGTACTGGTAACCGTAGTCACCCACGTTTTGGAGCCTATCGACACCCGCACAGGTGCCGAAGTCTCCCCGGTGAGCAGGGCCACGGTCAGGTACAGGCGCAGGTACCGATAGCCCACGAAGCTCACACCCTGCCAACTAGAGCCCATCAGCGCGTCAGGGCTGGTTCTGGCTGCGGTAAGATCGCTGGAAACGCTGCCCGTCGATCCGCTTCCAATCGTGATCGTCAACCCCGCCGAAAGGGATGTGTTCGCCCCCTCCGCCCAGTGGGAGGGAGCAGGAGATGCATCTACGTCCACATGATCGGCCTGACTGACAGACATCGCATTCCATCGCCAGCCAAGCAGAGGCATGCGGCTATCGCTGGTATCTTCGTTCAGGGACGTGAGAGACGCATTGTTGAGCGCCATCGTGAGCGCCCCTCGCTCATCTAAGTTTCTGGGGCTATCGTGAGGGAATGATGACGATACACTATAATAATGTTGATCGTAAGAAGTGGTGAAATTGCCCCCAGACACGGCAACGGTCGTGATGATTCCCGACGTGCCGTTCGAGTGGTCGTTCACATCGACCGAAATCGTGTCAGGATATGGAACCGTCATCGCATTGATGCGCCCGACGGAGCTGTAACTCTTGAGAGGCATCGCGGAGGCGCTCAGCGTGCGCTCCATGATCGTAGGACCGGGTGAAGGCGTGGAACTGGTGACCGTTATCTGGGTGCCGTTTGCGTGTCCTCCAGTACCGTCACTATCCGTAAAGGAATAGCTTGGAAACGGAAGGCTCGAGCCCTGAAAGGTCGTAGAGCTGCTCCAAGTCGTCGTCGTACCATTTCTAGTCTGCAGGTCTATCCCCGCACCATAAATGTATCCAATGCCACTGAGCATGCCAGCTGTGATCGTGACAGATCGTGAGTGTGATCCGTACGCGGTGACGATGTTCAGCGACGCTGTACCTCCGACTCTCGGAAGCTCATAAAACACGACTGTAGTTGGGCCAGGCGGATCGCCGGATCCAGATCCTCCCGCAACCACTGCCTCGGAAATGGACACCCATTCCTCGACATCAATGGAGGACGTGATAGTGTTCGCGGCGCTGCTGCTCAGGGTTCCATATGCGGGCAAGAGCCCCATGAACGAGGTCGAATTGCCCGTTATCGTGAAGGAATCCGCCGAACCCATCAGGGTACTGGTTCCGATCCATTCGAAAGTTATGGTCGTCGTCGGGTTATCCGTAGGCGAGCCTGTGTAGCCGGTGACCGTTGATGTCCAGTTGGTTGCCAGGGACCAACTTGCCCAGTCGATGCTGCCCGTAAACGATCCCTGCGAGCCGGGAGGAGTCGGCCCGGGCAGGATGACCGCGTATGGCGGCCCCAGAACACTGGACAGTACCGTCCCTGCTGTGGTCGTAACGTAGGTTAGCGTTCGCGAGCGCCCGGTTTTGTAAACACCCATACCCCCACCTCATGCAGCCCTCGAACGATAACGACCAACGCACAGAGACAGAACAAAAAGCCGAACGAGAAACCCGCGATCCAGATATAGCCATCTTCCCAAGACATCGATTGAGATTGGAGAAGTCGCTGCGCCCATTCATGCATGATTGTCTCCGTCTAAATTACGCAATCGCGAAAGGAATCCGCTTGCCCGGTTGCGAATCAACATGTCGAACGCTAAAAGGAGAATAAGACCATCGAAAACCAAACGCTGTCACAAAACCGATATCGCGCCGGTGCGCTTTTAATGATCGTCGTGGCCATATTTTTAATTGTCAAGTTGTTGACCGCTCCTGCCCATCCTGCCAACACCGCTCAAGCCAAGCGATTGGTAGGCAATTGGACTGACGGCTTCCAAACTATTAGCTTCTCCCCGGACGGAAGTGGGACGACGCATCGGCCCGAAATGAGCGGATACGGCCTGATCGTTCCCGCCAAAACACAAAGTTTCGAGTGGTCTGAGAACCGCGACACTATCTCGTTTTTTCATATCGAGGTCATGATGTTCGGCTCTGCATTGTTCAGGCATTTAGATTCTGCATCGGTGCCATATTCCTATGCCCAAAGCAGCACTGAGAAACCCAGACTTACGCTTCAAAACGAACAGAACGAGGTGGTTACGTTCGTCAAAACCGATTAACGTCGGGGATGATAGGTATCCCCGCTGCCGTCGATATCTGGGTTCCAGAAGCGTTTGCCAGTTACAGGGTCGATAATGGGTTTCTGATACGTGGAGACCACTGGCAGACTGAACGCCATCTGCTCTACATGGGGAGCGATATTGATCCCCCCATAGAGGCTCGTGGAATTGGTATGCCCGCCGACCTGCATCGCCACCTTCTTGAGTTGCGTGCGATACCGCGTCAATCCTTCCATCGTACTCCTACTCCTCTACAGCACCGTTGGCAACTTCACCAGTTCATAGGTTGCCATTTGGGTCTCTGCCATACTACCGTCCGGGTCGCATGATTGCACGTAGTAGTTTTCGCCGTTGTAGGTCACCAGATCGTACAACCGGAGCAGGCGATAACCATACGAGGCACTGGTGGCGATGGAGGCGTCCTTGATGAAGACCAGCGGAGCGCGTATCGGGCGAAGGAGACGCGCATGGCAGATGAAGTCATACAGACGCGAAACCTTCAGGTCCACCGCTCGCTGTGTTGCCTCCAGGTCGATGCCATCTGTAGCCGACTTCGGATCATGGCGTGTATAGCACCCCTGATCATACAGATAGAGCGGGCGGAAACGCGGCAAATAGTCCGGGTCGTCAGGATCTGGTGAGATGCTGGATCCCGGTACCGTGACCGACTTCGGATTGATCGCCCAGTTCGCCACGGTAGCCATCGATTTCGAGTCGTTGAGAGCCACCGGGCAGATGACCTTCACGGCATTGTTGGAGGGGGGCACGATGCGGAATCGGCTCTCCCCGACCGCCAGGTAAGTATTACCCGGGAGGGCCAGGTGCGGCGGCGTGTTGGTGGGCACTCCCGCCAGCGGCTCACTGACGAAGTGGGCCACCGGGGTAAAGCTACCAACTCCATTGAGGTTAGGCGGCACCACTTCTATCCACTGGCCATTTTCACCCGCGTTGTCTTCCCAATAGGGAACACTGCCGAGGTAATCCCGAAAAATTCGGACGATGATATCCGCGTAGTGACTGCCTGCCTGAATGGTCCAGTCGTCAAGCTTCTCTACCGAGCCATTGAACAGCCGATAGGCATAATCCGGCATGGCGACTTCCGAGGCCGCGAACCCGGCCTTGTAGAACATCTTTTTGCAGGCATCGGTGGCCTTCCAGGGCACGTTCGCAGTCGTCACGGTGGGATCCACCTGAAACGTCCGCATGGTGTTGTCTTGCACCCGTTCATACAGGCGGGCCCACATCCCGTACATTGGGCATTTGAACCGGTGCGCCATCGCGTGCGGGAACGTCGCGCCATGCTTCCCGATTCGTACCGCCTCCGGCTCGATGCAATACCCTCGGAACAGCGTCACCTCAATGGAGGAGGGCGCAGCCGTATCCGTCGACGGGGGAGTAAACGTCGTATAGACCCGAACTCCGAACTCTCCCCGCTTGTAGAGCCTCGTCGCAGTATAGCTGAGGTCGGAGACCACCACATTTCCGCTCCGATGCGACGGATCTTTTTCCGCTCCAACAAAGCTCCACGAGTTCAGCACCTGCGTCTTACTGCTTCCGGTAAAGGTGAAGACTCCAGGGCTCACCGTCTCGACCTGCTCAGGCCACACCACGCGGTAGCCATGGAGAACCGGACTGACGTAGCCAGTTCCAACGAACGCGAATTCTACATACGGCTTGGTGGAGGTGGAGGGGTTCCATGCTCCCAGCGTGTCCGCGTCCTTGACAGTCGGCGTTATGGAGCATCCCGCCGGGATTGTAGCATCCAGGGAGACGATGGGCGTCACGCCCGGAAATGGGTTGGGCAGGAGCCCGGGAAGATCGGTTAAGGTTCCAGATGTCGCCCAACCGAGGCGGGAGGGTTGTAGCTTGAAGCCTCGTATGTCGCGCCGAACATCATAGCGGATCTTATCCGAGGTCGTAACGTTCGGGGGTCCGGCTGGATCCTGATCAGTGCCGATGACAAGCGGGTTGCGGACATAAACATGCTCCGATGCCACCCCCACGGTCGAAAGTGTTGACTCGACGCCTCCCAATTGCGGAGACGTGCCGCTATCTACGTTGGTGAACGTGATGGTCTTTCTGCCCCGATCATCCAGATGCGGCTCGATCATCATGCTATGGTACTGGTCGCTGACGCTGGAGGGTTGGCTATACTGCCACTGATCACGCGCTCTCCATACCCATGTCCCTCCGGCATCCTGGCAGTACTCGTACAGTTTCACCGTGCCGGTTCCCATAAACGCCAGGGCATACTGACCGAAGTAGAACGACCAGATATAACGCGGGGCATTCAACTTGAGCCCCGCTACCTGCCACCGGATGAAGAACGCCTGATCCGCCGGATAGGCATTGGTGCTCTCAAACAACCGGTCGAGAGGGACATCGACCGACAGTTCCGCGACGTTGGAGTAGGTACCAACCGCTACGGACGGTGTCCAGGAAGCTCCCCCTGGCACACGTTTCGTGTGCCAGTAGTCCCCATACGCGGCGATGGCCGCGCTGTAGGCCATGCCCGGCAGTTCCGACTTTTGTCGCCAATGTTGCAGCTCCTGCATGGCCGCAACGGTGCTGCTCGTCAGAGAGTTAAAGAAGGTTCCAAGCGTACCCATCGAGGGGCGTATGGTCAACCCGATCACATCGGTATATTCATGCAGGTTGGAGATGTCCCCCTGCACGGTCGCCAGTGTCCAGACCCCCTTACGTTTCTGAAAGCGCATGTTGGGCGAGGCAGTCGTCGGGCCTGCTGCCAGCGCAGACGGATTTGCCACTTCATCGCCCCGCCGCACGATCTGATAGCCTTCCGAAATCAGAACCTGTTCCTCGATATCGAAATCAATCGCGACAGTTCGATTAGGAGTAAGACCGTAACCCATGGTTCACCCGGTTTCTTAGAACGGCGAGAAAATCAACGGCGCTCCGTTGGAGAGGGCATTGCGCAGATATTCGCTGTTGAGGCCCGCGGGGATAGCGCCCTGGTACCGAGTGCCCGGAGTACCGTAGGCACCCTTCAGGGCCGTAACGGCCTCGGTATTGGCTTTCAGCGCCTCGGTATTGGCAGCCATACCGTCTTTGTGCGACTCAGTACTGGAGGTTCTACCGCCGCCGGTGAAGCCCCCTGGCCCGGCCATACCCAGGTTCACGCCCGCGCCGCCGCCCTGGTTCGAGTATTTCAGGAAATCTGCGAAGTAGTTCACAATCGGGGTAAACGCCCCTGCGAAGTTGCTTTTGGCGACATCGACCTGTTTGGAGAGGGCATCGCTTGCGGCAGCAAAATCAGCGGCTTGCGTCGTCGCGTTTTGCATCGCTGTGAGCGTTTCGGAATTGCGTTTGTTGAACTGATACTGGCCTTCGCTCAAATTCGCGATAGGCAGGGCACTCTCCAATCCCAGTGCGCGAGCGGTGCGTATGCGTTCGGACCGATCGACAATCCGACGCAATCCCTCAATGGCGGTGACGAGCCGCTCGCCTTCATCCACCTGGTCGAATGGACGTGCCAAAGCGGGGCCCAATCCTACCTTACCGCCAAACAATTGCGCCATCGGGTCAGACCGCAATCGTTCCGAGAGCGAGGCCGATAGAGAGGCGGTCTGGTCTAGCGACAGTCCGGCAGCTCCCCCAAGCCCCGCCAGTCTGGCAGATCCTGCGCCTGTGCTGCCGGTCGCATACTGGAACTCGGTAAACCGGTTGACCGTCTGTGCGGCCTCCGCCGAGAGGCTGTAAAGAGCTTTTCCAGCCACAAGCGCACCTGCGGCCACCAATCCATACGGACCGGTTGCGGCGGCAAGCTGGCCGACAAGCGGCATAATCTCGCCCCCACTCCCGATACGTGTCGAGGCTACCAGGCGTGTCAACCGATCCTGTGCGGATGTTTTGCGAGGATTGACCTGCCGTTCGGTGCGAGCGATGGCACGCTCGATGTCAGCGACCGCCGCCGAATTTCCTGCCGATGTTGCCGCGAAGTGCTGCTTGTACAGCTGGCCAAGCCGCTGATTGGGGCCAGATATGTATCGCATTGGCTTCGCAGGTATAGAGCGAGGCGACGAGGACCCGCCGCCCAGGGCACCGGTGGAGTTACGCGCCCTGGTCGCCGCGTCGTCGAGTTCCCGTGTGGCTTCAGCGGCCCTCTTCGCCTGGTTCCGCAATGCCGTCAAACCACGTGTTTTGAATTCTAGGACTACGGGTTCAGGCATCACGCACCTCCAGGGCAGCTAGGTCCTCTAACCAGAGATCATCATAATCGGGCACTTCTGGTAAGTCGGAGGTATCGACATCGAAGCGGTGCAGTAGCTTGGTGAGAGCCAGATAGATCCCACCAAGCACAAGTTGCTCGCGTTCTACGAGGTCGGGGTGGGTTCCACGGGCGGCGACGGCGCATCGGAGTCTGTCTCCGGTTTCTCCAACCGTTCGGTTTTTTTTTGCTGCTCCGCTCTTGTGAACAGTTCATCGCAGAACTGACATGCCTGTTCGAATAGAAGCGGATCCACCTCGCTCCATGCCGCCCAGTCGTCCGCCGTGTAGAAGTCCTGCGGGTTGGCAAGTTTGTTGTACTGCTCCAGTACGGCGACATCCAGACACAGTTCATGCGTCATGTTGATGGGCGCACCGCCGAGCATCGGCCCAACCACGCCCTCCGTCGAGTACATCTTTCGAAGCTCACGCTGGCGTTCTCCGACACTGCCCTGAAACGCACGTGCGATGTCACACGCAAAGGGAACCCGCACCAGATTGCCCTCGATATCCGTCATCTCGAAGACATCGGAAATAACAGATAGACGGCGATATTGACGAGGGCGAGGATTGATATGGGTAGATTGTTCCAACGGATGTTCCTATCTTTAAGTCGGGTTTACGTGAACGGATCGCCGGATAGGGGGCCGAAGTACGGCATTAGCCCGCACGGTCTGAACGTCGCTTTACAAACCTGCTTGCCTTCTACGGCTCCTGCGAACTCGCAGTCGCCGCCTGCCAATGTGGCCACGACGATCATATAGTTGGCAGTCTGGCCTGCGCCCGCTGCTGCCCAACTGAATTTGAAGTAAGGGCTGGTAGCTCCGTTTAGCGCATTCATCCAGGCATTCTGAATGTTGCTGTATAGGTTCCCGGAAATGATCTCATTGAAAGATACGGTAAAGGAAACCTTGCCCTGCATGTAGTTCTCGATGGTGTAATCCGCGCCGGAGATTTCGATCCCGCCCAGTTCGGCCCGGAACGTGATCTCGTCCAGAACTCCCAGGGTATGCACATCGAAAGCACTGCCGCCGGATAGAACCGCAGAGGAGCTGATAGACGCGTAGTTTTTGCACGACGCGACGGTGACATTGCGCCCTACATAAAACTGTGGGATCGTAGTAGACATTTATTCTCCCTCCTTCGGTTCAGGCGTCCAGTCACACTCCGGCGTATCGTCCGCCACTACAACGGCATTACCGGGCATAGGGCTCTGGGCGGGCATCGAGTAGACCCGATACTCTGTCTTACCGCCAAAGTGGAAACCGCTTCCCGGAGGGGAAGCGGTTCGGTGCTCTTTGATCTTGATGGTGTCACTCATAGGTTGCTCCCGCTTAACGTGTTATCGTTTGGAAAATGTCGTTTGCACCGCACGGTTGGCCAACTCTGCCCGCTTAACTTCGACATGATCATTGATGTCCTGGCGGAACGGACGTGCTATCATCTTGCTGGTACCCTCATCCAGCCAGGCCGCAACCGGATCTGAGTTGATGAGCGACCACGTTATATCACCGCGGCTCGTTCGAGGCGCTTGGGCGCTCCATGAGGCATCAAACCGGCCATCGCCTTGTTTGTTGATGATGGCCGTGTCTTGAGGAGGGGGCCCGACAAAGCGCGTTGCGTAGGGGTGACCGTCTTGTGCCAGCCACGCGAGCGAGAGCGGCCCCTGGCTCAACTCATGCGCCCGTTTTAGGCCGAACTCCTCCGCCTCGGTTTCCGCGTCCAAAAGGTTGGCGAGCAGATCTGTGTCGAGATTGGTGAGCCACGCGGCGATGTCGTGAAGTTCCATCATGACCCCATCACGTACCCATACAGGATTTGCACGTCCAGGCGCCCGGTCCGATAGTTCGACTGTTTCGCGATGAAGACCTGATTGGCGGGCAAGCTGGCGCTCCACGTCATCCGCAGAACGTCCGTAATTTGCCCGATGTAGTTGCCATCCACGACCAACGCGTTGTTTGCCGGAGTGGTGAGGTACTGTTCCATCGCCGTTAACTTGGATCGGATAGGAGAAACAGGTCCGTCTGTTTCGCACACGTAGAAGATACTTACGGTCGGGTTATAGACCTGGTTACCTTCGCCATAGCCCGGGGCCTTCATCGTCGAATCGATAGCGATGACGGCGTACGGCGGGGTGAGACGATTCCATGCCAGATTTTCAGCATGATCAGCCTCAAATATGCCCGTTTCCTGTGTGGCACATTCCGGCCACACCGCTTCGATGATGTTGCCGAACGCGACGTAAACCGCGTCGATAAAATCGGTGACAGGCATGTGCGATCCTTACAAGTCGATGTTGGGCAGCATGTTGGACGCATTGACCCCTGCCATCACTTCAGCAGGCGGGTGCTCCTCTGTGATTACGTACACGATCTGCGCGTTCAGGTTAGCCCGGCGGTTTGCACCTGGTAGGAGGTTGGGAGCTCCCTGCGCCTTTTCGACGGTTCCATAGTTCGGATTGCCCTGCGTAACGTTCACCAGCACGCACTCGTTAGGGATGTTGAGCGTCTGTCCGTTATACACCACCGGCAGGTGACACTGATCCAGCGTAAGCATGGTCTTTTCCTTCTGCTGGCCGATGTCAGTCGCGCTATCGATGTTGGGTGTATAGACGAACTTACAGGGTATGTTGGAATAAACCAAAACATAGTGCCCGGATTGCCCGCGCCCCTTCGCATCACGCTGGCCCGTCTTCACCCATATGTTCACAAGGTCTGTATACAACGCCAGTTGACGTGCTGAGAGCATGATCATCCTCTAACGCCCGAAATAGGTTGGCTTTTTATTCCGTGCGGAATAGCGCGGACATGGTTTTAGAAATTCATGCCGATGCGTTGGCACTGTTTCATCGTGCGTCGATAAAGCTTGCCCCATGCCTCGAAACTCGCCGCCAGGCTGTCCTCGCGCTCGCGTTCCGTAACTCCCGCTTCCGTCCAGGAGAGCAGGCCCTGGTTCAAGATAGAGCGTATCTCGCCTTCCGCCTCGCACATGGCACCGGCCACGATGGCACGATAAACGTCTTCGCGCAACGTCGCAGAAAAACCGCGTCGGCCTACGATCTGGATGCTCCCGATGGTTCCGTACTGACGGCTCGTGAACCGGATCCACTCGTACGGGCGTTTACGATCAGGGGCGTCTTCGGGGCACAACTGGTAACCCAGACGCCACACCAGATTCGTCCCACCCTGCATTGCCGCGGTAATCGGGTCTGGCACCATGCCCACCGTCACACTGGTAACGCTCACGTATCCGCCCCGAAATTCTAAAATGGTTCCTCCGCCGTTGCGGGCGAAGATGCCAGGGCCGCCATGCCGGTTCTCAGGCCCTTGCGGGGTGTACTGGACCGTGCTATCCGTCGGTTCCGCCAGGAACGGGATGAACTCCGTGCCCTGCTCGAATTTGTCGATGGCCGATTGCACATAGGATTGGCTCAGGATCTCGATAGCCTGCTGTTGGTCCGTTCGAAACGACAGTTTCGCCGCCCGCAGCTGCATGAGGAAATCAGACGGTGTCGGATAGGCGGTGCGGGTAAGAGACATGGGTTTGCCTTAAAAAAGTCCAGGGCGATTTAATTCGCCCTGGCTTCTCACGATCTAACGATTCAATGGAACGTGAATACGACCGTTAGGCCGTACCAGCCAGCGGCGTATTGAAGAACTCGATACTAGCCACCGAAGCGTCCTGCGTGACCGGTGCGTTTTGAGGCAGGTACAGTTCCGCGATAACACCATCAATCACGGCGTTGGCGGTCGCACGCGTGATGACCAAGCGGACGTAGCGTTTCTGGGGTTTGAATATCTCAACAATCAGCATGCCGTTTGCGTTGGCGACGGGAATGCTGTTGGCCGTTCCCGCGATGTCGGCAGCGGCATCGGTCGCACCGGCATCGTTGCTGTGCTGCAATTTGATGGAGGTGACCGCCGTAGCCGTGAGCGCCCCGAACAGGGCGATGAACGCGAGGCCGCCGAAGCCGCTGGTATCGATCCAGTCGCCGTTGCTGGTATCGCCCGTTCCAGCAGCCAGCTTAAAGTTGACTCCGTCCACAGTAGGCCGGATGGTTTTAACGGATTTATGGAGGTTGCGCATAGGGTTCCTCATGAAAGCCAGGACCGGACAACTTTTGACGTTATCCGGTCCTGGCTGCAAATCAAACGGTGGTAATTACAACTTAAATAATTAGGAGCAAGCTAGACCAGGTCAGGCTCTAGGTCGAGCACTTGGCCACCTTCAGGCGATAGGGCTCTGCGATGGCACCTCCGAAGCGCCGGCGGGCCAGGATCTCGATCTGGTTGCGCTTTGCTCGCGTCTGGTCGAGTACCTGCATGCTCAGGCCCAGGCGCTCCACCAGGTAGTAGCCCATCAGGTCGCCGAAGATCATCGGGTAGGTGTTCGCTGCCGGGGAGGGCATAAACTCCGAGTAGATCGGGGGGAATCCAAGCAAGCGGCGGTTCAGGATGGACGTGGACAGACCGTTGTCGGCGAGACCATCACTCCAGAGCGTGCGGCCCGTGGTATCGGTCAGCTTGTTGATGGCGAGCGCCGTTCCCTGCCAGTTCATGACGACTTTGGCACGGGGGATGTACTGCGGGGCCAGGCCATAAAACAGGTTGTACAGCCCGTTGTAGGTCAGGGTGGATGCGGCGGTGGTCTTAATGAACTGGGGCTCGTTGGGGTCGGTAGCATTGGCCGACGGGTTGCGCAGGATGCCAGCCGCCTGTCCGACCCCCGTACCGTTTAAAATCCGGTTGTCCAACTCGAGGTCGTCGGTCTCCTGGAATTTGCCCTGAATGAACGATAGGACGCTCATCCAACTATCATCGAGCATGTTGCGTGTGATGGGAATCGAGAACATCGCGGTATGCACTTCGACGCGAAACTCCCCGAAGGCGGGCTCGGTGGTATCGACCGTGTTGTCGGCAGCGGGGATTTCGCCCGGATACACGACGCGAACACCGGTGGAATACAGCACGGCGTTGGGGTCATCCGTCGCGCCGCTATAAGGGATCTTGGGGAAGATCTTGGCGTCGGAGCGGGTCTGCCACTTGAACACGTTGGGGTTGACGTTGGTTGGCGTCGGCTCGCGCTGGATGAGCGAGAGGGTGTAGTCCGGGGGAGCGAAGAACCCGCCCTGGTCGTCTAGACCGTCCTGGAGGGTCTTGTACTCACCCGCTGACAGACCGCGCTCGCCCTTCATGATCATCGCGACGAACGCGCTCTTGTAGTCGGGGGTGTTCAGGGCCTTCCACTTCTTCTCGCCGAACAGGCCGGCGCCGATGCTGTTGACATCGATGCTGCCGTCCTTGTTGCGGTACATCCAGGTCGTGCCCGCGTGCTGATTGCCCAAAAACTGGGACATGCCGGGATTGGACGCAGGGGTCTCTGCGCCATGTCGCATGCCACCGGTAGCGCTCGCATTGACGAAATTATCGGCGTCTTCGGAAATGGAGCGCATGTCGGCAACGGCGTTGAACGCCTCGATCTGGCTCTTCAGTCCGACGATCTCGTCTTTGATAGCCTTGCCAACCTGCACATCATCGAAGGTCATCTCCTGCCCTTTTGCGAGCAGGGTATCGAGGTCTTTGCGTTTCGCCTCCATTTTGGCGATAAGCTCATTGAGTTTCATATAGTTCTCCGTGCGAAAAGAGGGTGCGGAACGATAGCCCACGGCGGGGCCAGGGCTACAAGTCGAGCAGGGCGACGTCGAGACTTAGGCGCTCAATGGCCATCTGGAGCGCTTTGTCGTCGTTTGCGTCGTTGCCGTTTTGGCTGGTACCGGTCGTATCGGGGTCTGTTTCCTGACCGCCGTCTTCGGGGTTATCCAGCAGGGTTTTGAGCGTGTCGCAATGGCCGGTCAGCCCATCGAGGATGCTTTGCATCTTGTCGCGGGTGTCCTGGCTGAGTTTGCGTCCGCTCTTGTGTCGCACTTCCTGTCGCCGGGAAGCCGCCTTGAGGAAGGTCGCCACGTCCGTTTCCAGACGCACCGCCTTTTCAGAAAATCGTACATCATCACTCTCCGGTAGCGGGAGCGAGTAGTAGTAGTAGTAGTAGTCCGCGTCCTCCGCCAGTTCCGCAATATCCACATCGGCGAGCAACGTGCGCAGCGTCTTGGTGACCAGGTCCCGGGCCTCGTCGTACATGGCAGGGATGTTGGCCAGGAGATCGTCAACGGTGGTGACCTCATCGTCGGGCATATAAAGCGCTTTGTAGATCGTGCGCAGCAGGGCGTAGTGGACGGAGCGAATAAAATCAAGGCCCGCGTCGCGTTCGATGTCGCCTAAGAATTCGCCCTTGAGTTCGCGCCGAAGCAGGCTCTTCAAATTGGGAGGCATAGAAACGCCTTTCACGCTGTCCGCCACTGCCGACGTGTTGCAGGGGGCGGGCACTATCGAATATTCGTAAAGTTTCGAGGCGGTGATCAGGGCGCGGCAACTGCCCTTGCATTCCGCGATGCCGTCGGTGTCGAAGAGGCTCATATCACATCCGGTGCTCTTGGCGTGGGCGAGCAGCTCGTTACCGCTTTTGAACCACTTGTAGCCGTTGTCCGCGATCATAAACCCGACCGACAAACCCATGCTCTTGCCTGCGTCGATGCGTTCGCGGGCGACGGTGCGAGCGTCCTGGGCGGCCTGAGTGGAGTGGAACACCGACTGCGTATATAACTGGTTGCCGCGTTCCTCCGCCAGCACCGGATACGCCACGGGCAGATCGTTCCAGTTGTGTCCGACGGGCACGAAGCCGTTCTGGAGGAAATCGTCTATGACGGGTGTCCAGAATCCGGGGTAGATCACGTCTCCGGCCTGGTCCATGTTGCCCATCACGGAGGCCGCCCCCGATATCGTGTTGTCCGATAGGTCGGGGGCGGCGAGGGTGAACACTTTTTGGATTCGGATATCGCTACGAGGTGGCATCGTTACGCTCGTTTCTAGCAGGCGCTACCGATTTAGTGACGATGGCCCCGGCGACAGCGGCGCTGCCCTGGCTGGCCTCAAACGCTAAGCGTTGCCGTTCGCGCTCTCCGCAGGCGACGAGCATGCTATTCCCCATGTCGGAACGCTGGATCGGCGACATGGCTTTGTTCTGGTTGGGACGTTCTAACATGAGTCACCTCCGCTCACATGCTGGCATGGCACATCGGTTGCATCGCAGGAATCGGGGTCGATGTCAAACGCCGTCAGCGATACCTCGATACGATCTTCAGCTTCGGCCAGGACGTGGGCGCGGTGCCGGATAGCCAATTGCGCCGACGGGATGTCGTGGGCTTGTACCACGACGGGCGTGGTCACGATGTTTACTCCCGATATGATCTGCACGAACCCACCGTAAAGAGCCATCAGATGTTTTCCTCCTCATCGGGCGTCGAGTCGGTGATGTCGTCGTCTTCGGGTTCAACGGGCGGTTTCGGCAACGCTTTCGGAATCTTGTAGCTCTCGATAAAAAGGTTGCCGTTATCGACGGGTTCGGCCTTCACAAGCCGTCGCGCCTCGTTGCGGGTAAGCAACCCGCCTTTGAATTTGTCGATTGCACGCTTCTCTTCGACCGCAAAGTCGGGCTGTAGCGCCATGATTGCGCTACAGTCGTAGCCCAGACGATACCCGTCCGGGATTTCGAAACCGGGCTCGTTGCGGAATTTGTGTGTCAGCGTGTTGCAGATGCGCCTGCCGGTGGGCTTGACGCTGTGCATGTACGCGATTTTGACGCCCTGTTCAAAATTGCTGTACGTGTTGTTGTCGAGCCCCGTGCCCATGCCGACGACACCCGGCGGGACTCCGATGACGGCGGTGATACGTTCTTCGGGGATGTTGCGGATTTTATCCAGCAGCAACTTCTGCGGGTCGAACCCCAGTTCTTTGATGTCCATCGGGAACGTGCCGACGAAGGGCTCGCCCCGGCGCTCCCCTCCGAAACGCTCCACGAACAACGATTGGATTTTTTGAGCGGCAAGCGACGACATCATAGGAGCGCCGTCGTCGTCCGTGACTGCCGACGCCGACGGGCTGATCCACACGCCAGGGATACCCATGTTGCGCAGTAAGGCGGCGACCATGCCCCCGGCTTCGTTGTCGGTGCAGATCTCGCGCAGGGTAGCGCGCAATCGGCTGAGGCCCTTGCGCGTGTTGAAGGGATCAATGCCCTCTTTGATATGGATGATGTTTTTAACCGGAATCGGAATATTGACACCGTCCACCGTATAGGTGTAGTAGCCGATGTACTCCCGTCCGTCCTGGTTCCATCCCGGTTCTATCATGACGTGCGGGATGTAGTAGAGGTTGACCGCTTTCCCGGCAAGGCTCCGGTCTATATAGATATAGGCGTTCCCGTCCCAGTATTTCGAGATGAGGACCCCGGCCATGAGCGTCTCACCATCGTAATCGGGGTTGGGGTTCTCCAGGAGCTGCACCAGAGGATGACGCTCGATAACGTTGTTGTCGTCCCCGTCCGTAGCTTCCACAACCAGGCGCATCTCCGCATATGCCTGGATGATCCACAGCATGCAGGAAAGCACGATGCTGTTCTCAAGGACGTTCCCTGCTTCGCGCTGGTAGTCGTACCCAGATCCAGGCAGAAGCGACTGCATAAATGAATAGAGCCCGCCATATCCTGCCGAAATGCCACCGCCACCGAGTCCGGGAAAATGGAACGATTTCAACGCGGATTTGACGGCACGGGCGAATTTACGGAACGGATTGGCCATGTGGCCTCCAGCGAATTAGTAGACCCAGATATCGCTCTTCTTCTTTTTGAACAGGTGGTCAGGAGCAAGGCATAGCACCAGGCCGTCACCATCGTCAGGGCTTCGGCGCGGCGTCTGGCGCTTCTTGAACGCGTCCTTCTCTTCCAGCTTCTGAACGATAATGCCGTTCTTGTTGCGGAACTCGTACAGGCGTTCGGTCAGGTCGGTCTCCAGCAGTTCGGGCGGATTGACCAGGTGAATGCCCTTCAACGTCTCCGCAGCCTGCGCGTACATCTCGGTGACCAGGTCGAAGTACTTCGTCTTTTCATGGGCACCTGCCCCAAAGTGGACCTCGACCACCACGAACACGTCGAACAGGCGCTTGAGTTCCCCGTCGGCACGCAGGTTATCGACTGCTGTAGAGCCGAAGCCTCCGGTTCCGTCGATTCTGATCTGGACATCGGTTACGCCCAACGCGGCCAGCTTCACGCAGGCGTCTTTGATCTGGTGGTAGTAGATGAGTCCGCCCTGCTGTTGGACCTGGCTGCCCGCGATTTGCCCCTCTCGCCAAACAGCACCCGCATGGCGCACGTAGATGGTACCGAAATCGTCGCCTTCACGCGACACGTCGACTCCCAGTCGCGCCCGCTTCTCCTCGCCGGGTAGCGGTGGGTTGGTCTTGGCTCGCTCATACCGGCCAGGGCTCACGAACGTCGCCTGTGCCAGGTTTGCAGGAGCGATCCCCATCACTCGAAACAAAAACTCGCTGTTAGGCAGGAACAACGTGCCCGCCGGCCCGTGGCTGCCGTTGCCGTCCTCGCTGCGCTCCACATCGAAGGGGAGCGTGAACGTGTAGTTGTCGGGATCCGCCAGTTTGACGGTCTCGCACAGGTTGCGCACTTTCGCGGCCACCCACTTGCGGGAAGGTCCACCCGGCACCGTGTCCGCTCCATCCACGACGTTAGGATGGTCGAGGACACTGAACCGGTAGTTGTGGACCCCGGCCTGCTTGCCCATTTTGTGGAACTTGCTGCTGCGCGTTTGAGGGTTGGCGAGCATCAACACGATGGCGACCTGACAACCCGTCATCATCGCATCGGTCGCACTGAACACGAAGTCCGGTACTCCCTCCGCTTCGTCCAACACGACGAAGAAATACTGGTTGTGCTGTCCCTGGAACCGGGCCGTACCTTTGCCGCCGTTGTCGCTCGTCGTTCGACCCACCGCCCACCAGTTGGGCGCTTTCTCCATTTTGGGCGAGCCGGGCAGCACGCGTCCGGGCAGATGCTCAGGACGCATGGACTTGACGTCTTTCCAGAGCAGATCCTCGACCTGCGCCTTCGTGGGTGCGGTCGTAAGGATGACGCTGCCGGGAATCCCTGTCGGCGGGAAACAGTCGTGAAACCAGTTGACCAGCATCGCGGCCCCGAACGACTTGCCGACGCCGTGCCCTGCCTCCACGCGAAAAAACTGAGGCGCGTTGGGATCTCCTGCGAGTTGCCTCTGCACACTGTTGCCGATGTCATCGAAGAGTTCGCGTTGCCCTTTCGTTTTGCGGCCCGCCCAGGGCGATAGGTTCAGGATCTCCTCACAGTAGGCTATTGGATCGGTCTGGTAGCGCACATAATCAAGGCTACTGGCTGTCTCCTGTACCGCCGTCTCCAGAGCCTGAAGCAGGCGCTTCTTGTCGGCTACTGACCAGTTGTGCCAGCAGGTCAGCAATTCGATTATCGACGTCTGGACTGGCACCGCTCGCATTGTATGCGCCCCCGATTTCCTCCGCGGCCTGACGTAACGCCTGCAACACGGTTTTGGGACTCTGCGAGAGCAGCGGATCATCGATCAACTGTTGGAGGCGCAAGAGCCGATAATTGCGGTCGACAATGGGCACATCGGCGACCTGGCTCTTATACGCATTGCGGGTGCTGGTGAACAGTTCGCGCAGATCGTCTGCCAGATCCTGACCGCGTGCACTCGTCGGATCGTAGTAGCCGACCTGTGCGTCCGAGATCTTCTTGTCAAATTTCTCTTTGATCTCGGCACGGATGTCTGCTACGCGCCCGAAACAGGCCAGCCTGATGACGATGAGCTGCTGTTCTTCTCTCGTGAGCGTCGCCATAGCCGTACCTCTGCAAATCTAAAAACTATCGGAAAGTATCGGAAACTATCGAAGGGGCTACCGCTTCAGGCAGTTACCACACGCTCCGTTAATTTGCGCTTCCGCGATTTCGGGGCCCGCATTCGCGGCCTCTACCAGTTCCGTAACGCCCCCGGCCTGCATGCCATAGCGCCGCACGACATCGACGAATTGTTCCACGTCATGACCGCGCACCCGAAATAGCGGTTTGCCAGTCTCGTCGCTGATCTTGGGAACTCCGTACTCGTCTTTCAATACTGCTCAGTGGAGCAGCTCGTGTTCGACGAGCGCACACCATGCCCAATCATCGCATTCCAGGGCGTAATGCGCGTCGAACGTCAACACGAAATCGGGCACGTCGCCGAACCACGTTTGTAGCTGAAACAGTTGTCGCGCCTTCCCCCAAGCGTCTCCGCGAGGGAACGGCGACTCGGCCTGCCCCACGACACGCATGCCCTTGCTCGCGTTGCCGATGCCTGCCCAGAGTACGCCGATATGCGCACAGTTCAGGTGGGTGTGTTGGGGGTTTGCCAGTTCTCCCGTCGGATCGATGAACGTGGCCACGATCCAATCGAGGAGGTCGGGCGCTACCGTAAACGCAGGTGCACCAACCTCGAAAATTGCTTCAGGAGGCATCGGGCGACGTCCTGCTGTTTGTCGCGCCTTCTCGATGCGCGCCTGTCGCCGCCCCTCTTCCAATGCGGGCCGGTTGAATTCATCAATGCGGGCCTGGACGTGCTCCAAAGACAGGCGGGAGATTTGCGCTATTTCTGCGGCATCAAATCCCAACTCCAGCCATTCGCGCAATTTGCTATCGGCGACAGGCTTGGCCATAATCCTCCACAGGGCTGGCGACCGCACGCTTCCTCGACGTTCGTCCCGCCTCCGATAGGTTGCTTACAGACGCATTCGCGGTCACCTCAAAACGCATCGATAACCGGTCATCGGTCATCGATAACCGATCATCGATCATCGAAAATTACTCAAAAACGGTGTCTGTCATAGTACAACCCACACGAACACGGTGCTATTAACCAGTTCTGGGGTACATTAAACAAAATACCGTATAATTACTTTAAGTAAATGGTTGGCGGTCTTATAGTAGACAATTTGGTATACTGGTAGCAGTATCGATCAATAGTGGTTATTCATGTCGTCGTGTCGTATTGAAATGAGGAAACCATGTCAAGGGAACGGCCTCGCGTTGTCGGCAGTATCATGGAGGATGGGAAGGTTTTATGCACCTGCGGGAAACGGGCGGGCGGCGTTGAAGAGGGTGCCGTGACCTTCGCGTGTGGGTGCGGCAACCTGGTCGTGCTACAACATGACATCTACCGCATGCACATACTCAGTCAGGCCATAGCCGCTCTCAATCGAAACTCAGAATTGTTGGGCCGCGTGGTCGAGTCCCTGGCGACATCGACCCCATTGCAATAGTTGCTAACATAACTCGTATTCGCAATATTAAGAGAGCCTCGAGCTCCTTCCCGTAAGAACCGCACGACGGTCGATAAGGCCGTCGTACCATGCCACTTACACGGAAAGAGTTTGACCGTCTCGTAGTGTCTTCGCGTGCTAACCTCACCTTCACGGCCGTCCGCATTGTCGGCTCTGACAACGCGGACGACTGCGTTCAATCCGCCCTGGCCTTTGCGTGGATGAACCGATCCACGTTTGAGGACAGCGGCAACAACCTCCAGGCATTCCTCGCCTGGCTCCATGCCATCCTCAGCTACGAGTGCGCCACCCTGATTCAGCAACATGCCAGACGCAAAGAGACCACGTTGCCAAGCAACGTGGTCTTCGACCTGTGCGATGGGCCCGGAGCGCCGGCATGGCAGCCGGATCAATGGCTCGCCCAACGCGATGAACTCTACCGGCGTCTGCACCGCGCCACGCTGACGGAGCGACAACGCGAATGTACCCTCCGCTGGCTCCTCGGCGAGAGTCTCGCCCAGATCGCTCCCACCTTCTCCATTTCCCCCGTCGCCGTCTGGAAGATCATTCGCGGGGTGGGCCACCTGCTGGCTGGGATCGATGACGAAGCCTATCTCACGACAACCGACGTGCGCGAATGTATCGACAACTTGCCCGCGGCGCTCACCTATCCCGGCCAGGTCGCGCAATGGGCCCGCATACGCAAGCAGGCAAACCGGGCCTACTGCCAGCAACAGGCTCGAAAGACGGGACGGTAATCACCATGGCTCTACGCGTGAAAACCGAGGCCCAGGCCAAAGCCTACCAATTGACGCTGGAAGGCGAACGGCAGGAGATCGTGGCGCCCAAGCCGACACGCGGCAACGAAGAAGAACGCACTCAGATCGCGCTCTTCGCGATTCGTCGCGTGCGTGTGGCCACCTACCCCGATCTGCGATGGCTTTACGCCACGCTGAACGGCATCTACGTCCCTCCGGCGTTGCTGAAGCAGGTCGCGGCGGCTGGCCTGACAAAGGGAGTGCTCGACCTCCGACTCGATGTACCGCACACAGAGCCAGACGGCACGCGCTGGAGCGGCCTCTGCATCGATCTTAAAGCCCGCACTGGCAAACCCACGCCGGAGCAGGTGCCCTTGATATAGTCCGGTGGGCACGGCGCGTCCGGGTAGTCCCACGGCACACAGACGCAGTTCAATCCTGCCAGAGGTATGTCGTCGGCTACCAGTTCGAACCATATGCCGCCCACACAGACACGATCTCCGGGTTTAACTCGTACCAGCTCGTTATCCTGTTGACCGATCAGTTCCAGGAAGCTCAGAAATGCCTCCATCGTCAGAAAGTTGGCCATATTCGCGAGCGACTTGGAAACAGGAAATTTACTCATAGCGCGACACCCTCCTTCTAGTCCGCCACTCCGTGTCGATAACCTCCTGTACCACCTTGCATTCCGCGTGGGCCAACGCGAACGTGCGAAACCTCTGCGCGAACTGGACGGCCTCCCGTGGCAGCGGGATCTCCTCACGGACGGCGCACCGGCTGCAGTACGCTTCGTGCATGTCCTGGTCGTAGTTGACCCACTCCACACCCTCGAACGTCGCGAAATCAACCCGCGTGAGCACGGACGTCTTCATGCCGCCACCTCCGGAACCGCGCAGGTGCTGCATAGCCTCGGTTGTACCCAGCTACAGCCGTGCTCGCACCCCACTTCCTCCGTGCAACCGCAGTCACGGCACCAGACTACCCCCGCGCACACTCAGCGCAGTAAAACCATACGTCCCCGGTCGCCAGAACGTTGACTGCCAGTACTCCGCTCTCAAGGCGCGTTAACACACGCTCCCGATCCGTTGCCTCCAGGAAACGCGACTCCTCTGCTGCAGGCGTGCCTAACGCATGCTTGGCAATGTCATCTATACAGCGTTCGCAGAAAACCGCCTCGTCCTCTAAATCGTTTTGACCCTCTGTATCCTCATCGATGGCATTCCCTTCAAAGTATCCAGGAGAACCGTTTTCAGCCTCCACCTCTTCGACACGGTCGCCCGTCGCATTGACGCCCAGCAGCAACTGCACCTCATGCGAAATGTCGGTTCGATTCTCCAGCGCATAGTGGAGCTCGCGAAACACAAACAGGTTCCGCGCATGCGCTATCAAGACGTTGGCCTCCATCTGCGCACCAATCCGAATCGCGTTCCTATCGTCCCCTCGAAAATAGCCGCCCTCCAACAAGGCAACAAATTCTTTCGGCGTCGCCGCAAATAGTTCGTGATTGGACGCCATACATGCCACATACCGACGTCGAACGTCTACGGGGGTGCCCGCAATCACGGGCATCAGACAAAGCGCCGCCGAAAGGTTCAGGTTGCCCACCATAGGCATCGTCACGATCTCCGTGCGCAACCGCTCGTAGACCACCTTCCGATCTTTCTGCCGTGTCCGCGTCTCGCTGGCCTTCAAACCATTAAAGCGCTTCGGATCCAGGCAGACCGCAACCAGCCTGGTACCATCGCGCACCTTCACGCGGCATGGGCAATCCTCCGTACAAGCCGCTGGGCCCCCGTTTTCAGGCACCCGCTCGTATTGGCCATAACTCAGATCGTTCAATGAAAGGCCCTTCGGCGCAACATTGGCTCGACGCTCCTGGTAGGGGTCCTGCTTTCTCGCCTCGTCCGCCGCATTACGCTGAACGCGTCGGTCTATCGTCTCGACCACCTCTGCAACCGTGTTCTTCAGTTGGCCAGCTTGAGCACGCTCCAATAGCTTCTGACGTTCGGCCTCCGCTGCCGCCTGGGCTATTTTCACGCCCGCATCAAACAACTCCTGCCAGTGATCCGGGCGGAAACAAATGATAGAGTTCGCTTCTGCAATCGCCTTGCTGGCCTGCAACGGACAGTTCGCACATTCATCAAACGGCTTGCGCACACTCCAGTGATGAGGATACATGCGGAAGATGAGCTTCTCATTTTCCAGTTGGTCTTCAAAGGGAAACCGCATCTTCTCCACATCGTGGGCACTCACGCCCCTCTCGACCGCTAATTGCGCCATCC
>Ga0213850_1080589_pt1 | contig 25143 bp, 25 predicted proteins | sample LLC_MetaT_FD_164453 | JGI IMG/M metagenome (GOLD analysis project Ga0213850, IMG submission 164453) | Metatranscriptome of freshwater microbial communities from post-fracked creek in Pennsylvania, United States - LL:C (Metagenome... | ecosystem: Environmental > Aquatic > Freshwater > Creek ...
GTTTTATTCCATCTTCATCATCCTTCTCTATTACGTAGAGAACTCTATCGCAGGCACCTACACGTGTCTCGGAAACTCTTTAAACAAGGATTTATCCTCATATCAAACTGTGGCCGGAGGAACAACGTGTGAAGCTTGCCCTGCTTTGTCATAGGAAAACTCAGCTAACTCGGCTGCTTGCGCTTGTACTTAAGGAACAGCACAAACTGCTGGTGCCTTCAATAATACCTTAGTTTGTACTTGCAACTAGACTTATTATACTGCTGGATCTATTGGAGGCCACGTAGCTGCTTGTTGCCCACCCAATTCTACTTTCAATTCAGATACTGGAAATTGCTATTGTAATTCAAGTTATCTTCCTTCAACAAACGGAGAGGGTATTTTTGTTTGTGTTGCATAAAGCTCATGTACAGCCACCAATAATTAATAAATATTGTCAAGTGGGTATTGTTAATGTCTGACAAATTTTGTCGCTACTTATAATACAGCAGCTTCTACATCAACAATAACATGTGCTTGTCAAACAAATAATAATTATTTAACAGGAACTTCACCAACTTAATATTGTTGTCCTGGAAATTCTAACTATAGTGCCATTACATCTTCTTGTGTTTGTTCAGCTGGATATACTTTAGCAACTGGAATTTATCCTTAACTTTGTGTTTACACTCCTGCTGGATGTCCTAGTAATGCCTCAGCTGATGTTAACTCAAATTGTTTATGCAATTCTTACTATTATCCTATTGCTACCAATGCATCTCCAGCAACTTTAGTCTGCTCTTGTACTTCAACTTACATGGTTGCAAGTGTCACAGTTGGATCAGTCACTCTTTGCTGTCCTTTAAATGCAACAATTATCAACGGATAATGTGCTTGTGATAGCACTGGAACTAATACATAAAATCCTACTAAATATTATGTCGCATATGGTCAACCAGGAGTAGCTAATCTTAACCCAGTTACTGGATATGCTTATCCTCAATTTGCTTGTTTATCTGCTTGTCCTTTAAACTCAAAAATAGATTAACTTAATGGTCAATGTGCTTGTTTGACAGGATTTACACCCTCATTGAAAGGAAACACATTTACATGTACTTGCTCATTACCTAATTATGTAGAGTCAACTTAAATTGGTTCATAATTAGTAGAAGCTTGCTGTCCTGCTAATTCTACAATTGATCCTAACTCAGGATAATGTGTTTGCGGTGCTAAATATAAAGTTGTTGTTAATTCATTCTCATTTATTTGTATCACTACTCTTCCTACATATGCTTCTGTTAATAGCAACACTGGAGCTATTTAATGTAGCAATGGATTTAATTTGACTATTACGCTTTAATCAGTGAGTTGTGTATGTTCAACCACATCAACAAGTGTCACTTATAACAGTGCAACTATTTAAGCTTGCTGCACAGAAACTGGATCATCTCAAGGAACTAACGGTCTTTGTCAATGTTCAAGCACATATTATTAAGTTTCAACTACTTTCTCAGTACCTTTAACATGTTTATTAAAAACATATTGTCCTACTGCAACTTCACCTATTTTAGCAACAGCTACCACAGATTCAAACTCAAGATCTCTTTGTGTCTGCAATTCAGGATATACTTTAAACTCATCAAGTAACTCAGTTTCAAACACATGTACTTGTAATACATCAAATGGACTTACTTAAGTTAATAATACAGCAAACACTTCAGCTTATTGTTGCCCACCAGGAGCAACCATTATTAACTCTGAATGTGGATGTGATAGTTCAGGACCAACTAAAGTTTATTTATTCAAAGCTTCAAACTAATTTATGTGTGTTCCTTTACTTACTTGTGTCAATACAAATAATGCATATCGTCCATCGGCTGATGCTTAAAATGCTCCTTGTGAATGCTATAATGGATTTACAAGTTCAATTACTTTAGTTTCTTAAACTTTAACTCTTAATTGTACATGTACAAACGGAACAGTTTAATCAACTTAAGTAGGATAGACTCTTTATAATGCATGTTGTCCAACAAACTCATCAATTTCATCTGAAAATGGTAAATGTGCTTGTAACAGCACAGCAACACCTGCTTATTATCAAGCTGGAAATAATCCTTAACTTCCTTTAATCTGTATTTAAACTTGTCCTGCAAACTCTAATTTAATTGACACTCAATGTATTTGTGTTCATGGATATTCTCCAAGAATTTTCAACAATATTTTCCAATGTGTTTGCGAATCAAATTTATTTACTCCCAGAATCGAAATGTCAAGCCAAGGATTAAATTATTGTTGCCCAGTCGGAGCTTCAATAATTAATAATGCATGTGGATGTAATAGCTCTGGAGCTAATAAAACTTACGTAGCTATCGGATCTACTAACCCTGTGTTCAATATTTATGCTACTACTTAATTAAACTAATTACTTTGTTTAACCAGTTGCCCTACTTATTCAACATTAAGCACAAACACAAGTGGATTAAACTCTAAATGTGCTTGTAACACTGGATTTTTCCCTTCAATATCCAAAGGTTATTTTACTTGTACTTGCCCAGGTTTGAACACTTAAATATCTGCAAATACTTGTATTTGTGCAAGTAATTATTACTAAGTTGGACAGAATGTTCTTCCTTTAAATTGTATTTCAACCTGTACTGCAACAAGCTAAACTATTTTATCAACAACATATTGTGTTTGCAACACAGGATATACTTAAAATCTTACAACAGGTGCTTGTTCCTGCAATACATCAGCTGGATATTCTGCAATTGGAACTACTTCTCTCTATTGCTGTCCTTATAACGCTACTGAACAAGGGGGTGTCTGTGGTTGTAATAGCACTAGTGCGACAGCCTCAGCCAAATTTTTGAGCTTCAGTGATCCAGTTTAAAATATTTCTCAATGCGTAGCAGCATCAGGATGCACAACTACTTAAAATGCATAAATTGTAGGAAGTGTAGGAGGATTCAATACTTAATCTTGTAGTTGTAATTTCGGATTCGTACCTTCTATTATTTTAACAAATGGAGTACCTTCCATTAGTTGTTCATGCTATAGTCAAGCAGCTATTTAAACTGGAAATAATGGAAATGCTTGCTGTCCAGTAGGATCTACAATAGTTTAAGCTACTAATATTTGTGAATGTAATGTTAATGCCACTGCTCCTTTTTACTAAGGTGGATCAGTCTCATCTCCTTTAGTTTGCGTTTCTTAATGCCCTCCTAATTCAGTGCTTTATTAAAATTAATGTCTTTGCAATAGAGGATTTGTATAAAAATATAAAGCTGGAATGTTTTCCTGTGTTTGTGATTAAACTACTTTTTATTAAAGAATGTAAATGAATGTACTTAATACTTCATTCTGCTGTCCTATTGGATCTACTATAATTAATGGAGCATGCGGATGTGATAGTACTGGTACTACTAAAGTTTATATTGGAGCAACAGTAGCTGAATAAACTTAATTAAATACTGCAGTAACTACTACTCCTTTAAATTTCTAATGTATTTCTACTTGTCCTACTAATTCAACATCCTCTGGAAATTTATTAAATGGATAATGTGTTTGTAGCTAAGGATATTTACCAGTTATTGATCCAGTTTAAGGATTTATGTGTACTTGCGCAGGATCAAATCAAGTAGTTTCTAATAATAAATGTGTTTGTAATACTAATTATACTTAAGTAGGAAATAACCCTTATGCTCCTCTTGTTTGTATTGCAACAGCAAATTGTCCTGCAAACTTAGCAGCTATTACAAATAGTGAATGTGTTTGTAATAATGGATATACTTAAAACCCTACTACCGGAACTTGTACTTGTGCAACTGCAAATGGACTTTAAGCTTATGCTCCAGTTCTAGCATCTTATTGTTGTCCTTTAAATGCTGTAGAGAATGGTGGTGTTTGTGTTTGCGATAGCACAGCATCAAATACCCCACCTTTATATGTTACTTTCACTGCTTCAAATCTCTGGATGTGTATTGCTTCAACTACTTGCACTTCAAATGCAGTAACATCTGGAGCAAGTGGAAAAGGCACTTAATCTTGTGTTTGCAATTTCGGATTTATCCCAACAATCACAAATTCATCAGGAACACTATCATAAAGTTGTGTTTGTCCCACAGGAAGCACTTCAGTAGCTGCTAATATTGGAAATGTTTGTTGTCCACCTAATTCCGCTGTCGTCGCAGCTAGCAATAATTGTAAATGTTCAACTGGATATTTACAAGCAGGTGTTACTATTACCAATAGTTTATTATGTATTTAAACCTGTCCTGAAAACTCAGTTTAAATCGGTAATCTCTGTAGTTGTGTAAGAGGATTCACATTATAAATTGCAAACAACACAATGAAATGCATTTGTGATTTCTCTATGATTTACACTAGAAACTATATAGTTGAAAGCCAAAACCTTACCTATTGTTGCCCCGTTGGTGCCACCATCATAAACGATCAATGTGGTTGTAATAGCTCTGGAACAATCAAGACATATTTCGCTACTGCTAATCCTTCAACATTATAATACAATGTTAACGCTATTAACACTTTACCTAGATTTGATTGTATTGCATCTTGTCCTATTAATTCTACTTTCACCTAAGGAATAAACTCTGAATGTATATGTAACCCTGGATTTGTTCCTACTTTCAGTAATATCATCGGATTTAACTGTGTTTGTCCAAGTGGATTCTCATAATTAACAAGTGCTGCTGCTATTAATGGAATTTCTTCATTTATTTCTTGTTGTCCTACTAATGCAACTTAAAATGCAAATACAGGAGTTTGCACTTGTGCAAATTATCAAGTAGGAAATGGATCAACTGCATTATAATGTATTGCAACATGTGCAGGAACAGGAGAAGCTATTTCAGGAACTTAATGTAATTGTACAGCTGGATATGTGTAAAATTCAACCACAGGAGCATGTACTTGTACTGCTGGTAATGGATTAACAGCTATTACATCTAATAGTGTTTCATATTGCTGTCCAGCTAATGCGGCTGTTAGTAATTCATAATGTGGATGTAGTTCAACAGCTGCCACTCCTTATGTTTCATTCACTGACCCTGTTTCTTTATTATGGACCTGTGTTTTATAATCAAGTTGTGCTACTGCTTCTAACTCTAAATTATAAGGCTCAACTGGATTTAATACTTAATCATGTGTTTGCAACTATGGATTCGTATAATCAATAACTAATAATGCTGGAACTTTATCAATGTCATGTGCTTGTCCCGCTGGTTGGACAGCTGCAGCTGGAACTGGTGGAAATGCCTGTTGTCCAGCTAATTCAACTATTGTATCTGCTTCAAATACTTGTGCTTGTAATTCTACTGCAGTTCCTCCCTATTATTAAGCTGGTTAAGCTACAGGAACTAATTTATTATGTATTTAAACTTGTCCTCCTAATTCAGTTGAAACAAATAATCAATGTATTTGTATCAGAGGATTTTCATCATTCTATTAGAATAGTGAAATGACTTGTGTTTGTGATCAACAAATCTTTAATTATAAAGTAGTTATCTTAACTTTAAACACTAGCTATTGTTGTCCAGTTGGATCTAGTTTAATCAACGGATCTTGTGGTTGTGATAGCACTGGAACTACAAAATCATATATTGGTGTTCCTACTGGTGCTAATCTCGTGTTTAATCCTTTAGCAGTCTCACCTCTCACTAGATTTATTTGTGTTCCTTAATGCCCAAGTAATTCCGCAGTTCCTAACAATGATTTAAATGCTAAATGTGTTTGTAATCAAGGTTTCACTGCGACTATTTCCCCTAAATTCGGATTTAGTTGTGTTTGTCAATCTTAAAATGCTGCTGTTAATGGAAGTGGAAATTGTGCTTGCAACAACACATATTCTTAAGTAGGAAATAACACAAATTAGAACTTAGTATGTATCTTAACTACTAACTGCTCATCAACTGGTGCCAATCCAACTGCAACTATTAATGCATCAAACCAATGTATTTGCAACAACGGATATACTTAAAATGAAACAACAGGTGCCTGTACATGCGGAGCATAACTACAAACATTAGTAAGTAATTCTTTAACATATTGCTGTCCTTCCCTCGCTTCAATTTAATCATCTACTTGTGTTTGTGATAGCACTCCTGCTGCAAATGGATCAAAAGCTCTCATTGCAACTGATCCTAACACTGGATTTTGGACTTGTGTTTCGTATAATAATTGTACAACTGCTAATAATGCTTCAGTTTAAGGATCATCTGGCTATAGTACTTAATCATGTGTTTGTAATTACGGATTCTCATTATCTGTATCCGCAAACAACTCATTCACTTGTTCTTGTCCTGCAGGATTCTCAACCAATGGAGGTCAAGCTTGTTGTCCTGTTAATTCTACAATCACTGCTTAAAATACTTGTCAATGCAATAGTTCATTTTTATAAGCTGGATTAAATCTCGCTGTGTCATAATTATGTTTGAATTCTTGTCCTACTAATGCAGAAAGTGTAAATAATATCTGTGTTTGTTTCAGAGGATATTCATAAAAAATCACAAACGGTGTTATGACCTGTATTTGTGAAAACAACCAAACATTCAACTAAAGATCAATAATATCTAGTTAAAGTATTAATTACTGCTGTCCTATTGGATCATCGGTTATTAATGATTATTGTGGTTGTGATAGCTCAGGATCTTAAAAAGCTTATGTTGCATCTTAAATTCCTCCTAATTAATTATAGTTTAATTAAATTGCAACAACTCCCTTGAGTTTCTTCTATTGTGTTCCTGCTTGTCCTATTAATACTACTTAACTTCCAGGAGTTGATTCTTAATGTGAATGTAATTCTGGCTTTGTTTATACATATGATAATGTAAGAGGATTTTCTTGTTAATGTCCTAACACAATTACCTCAGCTACTATCAACACTGTAGTAGTGACCGCATGCTGCCCAACTGGTGCAATTATAAGTCCAACTACTGGTGCTTGTGTTTGTAATACTGCTAATTCTTATGTTTAATTAGGATCTGGATAGCCTTTATATTGTATTTTAACATCAAATTGTCCATCTGTTAATTCACCAACTTCAGCTACTATCAATAATAACACTCTTTGTGTTTGTAACTCAGGATATGTGTTTAATTCTGCTACTTAATCATCTGCTAATACCTGTTAATGCAACACTGCAAACGGAGTGTCTGTTATTTAAGTCGGATAATAAAACTATTGTTGTCCTAACAACGGAGTAGTAAACAACGGTGTTTGTACTTGTAACTCCTCAACAAATGCTTCTCCTTAATCATATTTATTCTAACTCAACAATACTTTCCTTTGTGTTTTACCAGCTGCTTGCGCAGTAGCTAACAATGCTAGCCACCTCCAACCTAATGGAATGGGCACCGAATGTAATTGCAACTACGGATTTGTACCAAGCGTAACCATAGCCAACCCTATGACATTCAGCTGCACTTGTAGCTCCCCCAACTCTCCTCAAGTAGGAACTATCAATGGTGTGAGCGTAAATGCATGTTGTCCTGTTAATTCAACATTCAATACAACTGAAAATGCTTGTGTTTGCAATTCAACTTACTATAGAGCAGGAAGTAATAACAATAATTTCTTCTGTGTTTAAACTTGTCCTGCTAATTCTAACATAATTAATAATAACTGTATGTGTGTTAGAGGATTCTCACCTATTATTTTAAATGGAGCATTAGTTTGTAATTGTGATAGTCTTCAATTCAACTTAAAAACAGTTATAAGTGTTTAAACAACTCAATATTGCTGTCCTATCGGAGCTACAGTCATCAATAATTCTTGTGGATGCAATAGTTCTGGAGCTGTTAAGACTTATATTGGTGCAACTGCTAATCCTATTATATTCAACCCTAGTATTTTTGTTCCTTTGAATTAAATCTATTGTGTTGAAAATTGTCCTGCTAACTCAGTTCCAGGAATCAATGGATTTAACTCTGAATGTATTTGTAATTTCGGATTCGTAAATTCTATTACTCCTAACTAAGGATTCTAATGTGTATGTCCTTAAGGATAAAATTTATACAAAAACACATCAAATAAAACAGCATGTTGTCCTCCTAATTCCACTATCAGCAACGCTGGTATTTGCACATGTTTAAGTGGATTTTATCAATTAGGAACATCTAAAACTTAATTCCCTTGTGTTTCATCAGGAAATTGTCCTACTAACACCAATCCTCCTTTAGCTACTATTCAAAACTCAAATGAATGTGTTTGCAACAACGGATATGTACAAGTCGCTGGATCTACCACAGTATCAGGTACTTGTATTTGTAATACTTAAAATGGATTAGTCAAATTAACAGCTACTAATGGCCTTGGATTCTGTTGTCCACCAGGTGCAACTGTTGTTAATAATCAATGTGTTTGCGATAGTTCTTCAACTGCAACTACTTTATAATATGTCACTGAAAATCCTAATTCTAATATATGGATGTGTACAGCTGCAGCTGTTTGTACTTCAACTTAAAATGCATAAATTACAGGAACAAATGGAATCAATACAGGAATTTGTGTTTGTAATAGTGGATTTGTTTAATCTGTATCGTATTCTACAGGAGCTTTAGTATTTACTTGTACTTGTCCAACTGGATGGACCTCAGCTTAAGGAACTAATGGAAGTGCTTGTTGTCCTCCTAATTCTACTATTGTTGCTGCTACTAATACTTGTAGTTGTAATTCAACAGCAGCTACTCCTTATTATAGAGCAGGAAATGAAAATAATTAACCATTGTTATGTATTTCAACCTGTCCTTTGAACTCTGCTCTTTTAAATAATTAATGTGTTTGTATTAGAGGATTTTCTTAAATTATTCAAAATAATATCATGTCTTGTATTTGTGATTATTCTACTTTTTCACCTAAAACTATTATTCAAGCTAACAATCTACAATATTGTTGTCCCAATGGATCTACACTTATCAATGGATCTTGTGGTTGTAATAGTACTGGAGCTAACAAAACTTATCTAGGAACTGCTGATCCTAATTTCAAATGGAATTTACCTGCTTTATAAACTTAAAGCTAATACTAATGTGTTAATGTATGCCCAGTCAACTCAACTGAAGAAGCCAATGGATTGAATTCATAATGTATTTGTAACTTTGGATTCACCCCTGCTGTTACTTAAGCCAGTGGATTTATCTGTAATTGTCCTACTTCTAACAGTGTTGTGTAAGCTACTGTAAATGGTACCGCAACATCAGCATGTTGCCCTGCTAACTCTGCAATTAGTACAACAACTGGAAAATGTGTTTGCACTGCTAATACTTACCTCTAAGCAGTTGGAGATATTCGAGGTGTATTTAACTGTATATTAGCCACTATTTGTGGCAGCACTAATGCCATCCCCACAGCCACAGCTAGTGCCACCGAGTGCACATGTAACAATGGATACACTATGGATAGTTCTTAAACAGTTAAAACTAATACTTGTTTCTGTAATAATTCAATCGGATTAACTGTAGTTCCTTTAAATTCAATTAATTATTGTTGTCCTTAAGGAGGATCTGTATTAAATGGAGTTTGTGGATGTGAAAGTACTCCTGCTTTAACAAGCAATAAATATTATAAATTCTAAGTAGGAAATCAATGGTTGTGCGCATCATTTGGTGTTTGTTCAGTAGCTACAAATGCTTATCATAATAACGCAGATGGTTGGAACTCTGAATGTACTTGTAATAATGGATTCACACCAAGTATCACTATTTCCATGAGTGGAGCAACAGGTACTTTAAATCCTAATTGTACTTGTTAATTAGGATGGACTGTGTATTCAGCTACAATTAATAGTGTTTCTGTTAATGCATGTTGTCCTGCTAATTCAAATATTAACTCATAAACAGGTGTTTGTGTTTGCAATACTGGATTTTACAGTGTTGGAAATAATCCTACTTCTCCTTTAGTTTGTTTAGCTGCTGCAGTTAGTAATTCTATATAAATTCAAACATAAATTTTATGTGTTAGAGGATACACTGCATTCTTCTTCGCTAATACAGCTGCTTGTATTTGTGATTCTAATATGTTTAATGTTAGAACTGAATAAACTTGGTTAGGATTAAGCTATTGTTGTCCTTTAGGATCTACTTTGATCAATGGAGTTTGTGGATGTAATAGCTCAGGATCAACGAAATATTTAGCTTAAGCTAATATAGGTACTCCTGTTTTAAATGTCCCAGTATTATAGAACTAATTAACAACTATAACTAATTTCTTATGTGTCACTTCAGCCGAATGTCCTTAATATGCATCAGTTTAAGCAAGTGGATTCAACGCCGAATGTTTATGTAATAATGGATTTTTACCTTCAATAACTGCTAAATATGGATATCAATGTTTATGTAACACCACAGGATTCAGTGTTATTTCAGGAGTTGTAAATACAGTTACTGTTTATGCATGCTGTCCTACTAATTCAATTGTAAGCACAACTACTGGAAACTGTGTTTGTAATTCACCTACTTATATTGGTGTTAAATTACCTAATAATCAAATCACTTGCGTAGTCACTGCTAATTGTGTGACAACAAATGCCACTACCACTTCAAATATCTGTACTTGTAATTTCGGATATTAATAAAGTACTACTGGAGCTTGTACTTGTCCTAGTACTTATGGATACACTACATTATTATCAAATTCTAATAATTATTGCTGTCCTGCCAACGGTACTGAATAAGGAGGTGTTTGTGGATGTAGCAGTAGCAGTGCAACTTTGACTGCTAAATATTATCAATATAATGATGCTTCCTCTGGAGTACTTGTTTGTGTTGCTAATGCTAATTGTAATCTTGCTAATAATGCAAATATTGTAGGAACAGTAGCAGGTTTCAATACTTAATAATGTGTTTGTAATTTCGGATTTGTTGGATCTATTTTAGCTGGATCAATTAAATGTACTTGCCCAACCGGAACATCAGTTTAAACCACTACAACATCAAGTGCATGTTGCCCTGCTAATTCTACTATCAATAGTCAAGGTGTTTGTGAATGTAATTATGCTGCTACTCCTCCTTACTACTAAGCAGGATCTAACAACTAACCACTATTATGTATTGCTGCTTGTCCTAATAATTCTATTCTTATAAACGGAGTATGTGCTTGTTAAAATGGATTTTCTTAATTCAATTTCAATGGAACTATGCTGTGTACTTGTGATAACTTTGTATTTAACAAAAGATCTGAAAATACATTCAACAATGTTCAATACTGTTGCCCAGTTGGAGCCACAGTCATTAATGGAGCATGTGGATGTGACAGTACTGGAGCTACTAAAGTTTATTTAGGTGCAAATAAGTTTAACATTAAAATTAATAATTCAGCATTGAAATAACTTGATGCTTTTATTTGCTAACCCACCTGTCCTTAATACTCTGTATAAAGTCCTAATGGATGGAATGCTTAATGTGTATGTAATCCTGGATTTGTTTATACTGTTAGTGATATGTATGGATTCACTTGTAATTGTCCTGCTCCTAATAGTATTTCAACTGGAACTGTCAACGGAGTAGCCAACACAGCTGCTTGTTGTCCAGCAAACGCTGCTATTAATACCACAACAGGATAATGTAATTGTTCGAATGGATATTTATAAGTTGGAACAAATCCATTTATTTGTATCGCAACTGCTAATTGTGAATCAGCTACTTTCGCTTCATAATCAGCTGCAAATGAATGTCAATGTAATTAACAATTCTACTAATACCCAACTACTGGAAAATGCTAATGTAATACAAACATCGGATTAGCTTTAGTTTCTACTAATTATTGTTGCCCAGCTCTCGCCACTATAAATGCTTCTAAACAATGTGGTTGTGACAGCACTACAGGAAATGCTAGTTTATACTATACTTTCACTGATCCTAAATCATTATTATGGATGTGTGTTATTTCTACAGGATGCACTTAAACTCAATTCGCATCTGGTGAAGGCACAAACGGATTCAACACTAAAAATTGTGTTTGTAACAATGGATATATCCCATCTATCACTAATACAAATGGTACTTTAACAATGAATTGCACATGCCCAACAGGATTAACTGCAATTACTTAAACAGGAGGATCTGTAACAGCTTGTTGTCCTCCAAATTCTAGTGTAAATGCCTAAAACTAATGTGAATGTAATTCATCTGCTGCTACTCCTTATTATATGGCAGGATTCTAAACTAATATTCCTTTGTTATGTATATCTACTTGTCCTCTTAATTCTTAATTAATTAATAATTAATGTGTTTGTGTTAGAGGATTCACATAATCAATTTTCAACTCTATTTTGACTTGTGTGTGTGACACTAATCTCTATTCAGTCAAAACTGTTTAAACATTGTATGGAAGAAATTATTGTTGTCCTTTAGGTGCTTCAATTATAAATGGATAATGTGGATGTAATTCAATTGCTTCTACTAAATTATTCTTAGGATCTGCAACTATCAACCCACTTTTGAACCCTCTAGCTGTTTAATAATTGATTCCTTTCATTTGTTTAGTTAATTGTCCACCAAATTCATAAATGCTCAATGGATAATGTGAGTGTAACTATGGATATGTTAATACTCTCGATTTCAGAGGATTAACTTGTTAATGTCCATCAGGAAATACTGTATCAACTGGACTTGTTAGTGGAGTATCAACTAATGTTTGCTGTCCTCCTAACTCAGCTATTAATGCCAACGGAACTTGTACTTGCTCAGGTGAATATTTATAAGTTGGAACATCCAACATGCCTCTTTCTTGCACAAACTCATGCACAAGTACTGCTACTGGATAAAATACTACTATTAACGCTGCTTAATGCTAATGTAATAATGGATACACTTAAAGTTCCACTGGAGCCTGTACTTGTAATGCCTAAGCTGGATTATCCGCATAAACATTCAATACTTTATCATATTGCTGTCCCACAAACGCCACTGTTCTCGCTGGTTAAAGTACCTGCGGATGTCCAAGCAGCAGTGCCGTTCCAGCTTAATAGTTCTATAGATTCACAGATCCTAATTCTTCATATTGGATTTGTGTCGTATCTACAACATGTGTAGGAAGCAACAATCTTTCTATTTAAGCAAATTCAGCATAATTCAATTCTTTATGTGAATGTAATTGGGGATATGCTCCTTCTGTTACTGCTGCTTTTGCCTATACTTGTACTTGTAATTCAAATAATGCTTTAGCTTTAACTCCTGCCACTCTTGGTAATGTTTGCTGTCCTGCTAACGCTATTGTAATTAATAATTAATGTGAATGTAATTCTACTGGTACTCCTATTTACTATTAAGTTGGTTTATCATTATAAAAGAGTTATTTATGTATCACATAATGCCCAGCTAATTCAGTATTAACTGATTTGAAATGTGTTTGTGTCAGAGGATTCAGTGAAAATATTCAAAATGGAGTTATGTCATGTATTTGCGATATCACTAAAACATTTATTTAAAAATACACAATTACATAAGGAATGTTCAGCTATTGTTGTACAATTGGTGCAAGTGTGATCAATAATTAATGTGGGTGTGAAAGCACTGGAGCCACTAAGACTTATATTGCTCTTGGTGCACCTACTGTTAATTTGAATGCTCCTGCAGTTACTTAGATCAATGTATTCTAATGTATTACTGCCTGCCCAGTTAATTCTTTCAATAACAGTGGAGTTTCTTTGAATAATTTAGGATTTAATTTAATGTGTGAATGTTACTTCGGATTTGTTCCTAATGTTAATCCTTATTTCGGATTCAATTGTAATTGTCCTTCTGGAAACTTGTAAACAGGAACAGTAAATAATGTTTCATCAACTGTTTGCTGTCCTACAAATGCAATCATTAATGCATCAGGAACTTGTTCTTGTGCTACTAATTATGTTCAAGTTGGAAACAATGCTTCAGCTCCTTTAGTTTGTATATTAGCAACAAATTGTTAGACTGTTGCTAAAATAGCAACCATTACTTCCAACCAATGTGTTTGCAATAATGGTGAAACTTAAAACCCAACCACCGGACAATGTACATGCAACACTGCCAACGGCCTAGCCTCCTTAACTTAAAATGCTGTTGTTTATTGTTGTCCTAACTTAGCAACCGTCCCTACTGGTCAATCAACTTGTGGATGTGATAGTACAGCTGCTAACGCTAATAAATACTATCAATACATAGCTCCTTATAACGGAGTAACTTTATGGACTTGTGTATTGAGCACTACATGTGTTTCTAATAATTCAGTCACTAACGTCTCAGGAGTAGCTGGATTCAACACTGAAACTTGTTCATGTAATAATGGTTATGTTCAAACAATGAATAATGCAAACGGAACATTATCAATAAATTGTACATGTGTTGCTGCTAATGGATTAGCTACTTTAATTGCTAATTCATTAACTTATTGTTGTCCTGCTAATGCTACTATTTCTAATGCTACTTGTGGATGTGAAAGTAATACAGCTAATAAATTTTATAGATATAATGATACTAAAAGTAGTTTATGGATGTGTGTCACAGCTAATACATGTACCTCAGGAAACGGATAGCTACCAAATGCAACTGGATTCAATATTTAATGTACTTGTAATCCTGGATATGTTTAAACTATTACTAATGTAGGAGGAACACTTACTATGAATTGTGTTTGTCCATAAGGACTTACTCCAGCTACAGGATTAACTGGAATACCATCAAGCACATGTTGCCCAGTTGGATAATTCTTGGAAAATAACTAATGTATTTGTGAGTCCTTTAGCAAAACTTAACCATATTACGTTGCAGGAAATGAAACTAATAGCCAATATCTTTGTCTCGCAACTTGTCCTCCTAATTCTTTGATTGTAGATAATAAATGTGTTTGTGTCAGAGGATACACTTAAAGAATTTGGAACAACACTTTAACATGTTTCTGCGATTCTGAAACCTACAACTAAAAATTCGAGCAAACAGTATGGAATATCAACTACTGTTGTCCTATTGGAGCCACAATAATAAACGGGTAATGTGGATGTGATAGCACAGGAACAAACAAAGTATATTTAGGTATAAATGCATAAACTGTTTAATATAATGTAGCAATCTTAACCACAATTAATAAATTCGTATGTATTCCTACTTGCCCTGCTTTCTCATCAAGTGTAGTAGGATTAAACTAATAATGTAATTGCAATTTCGGATTTGTCCCCACTTATACTATTCAAGAAGGTTTCACATGTTCATGCCCAAGTGGATACTCAGTTTTAACCAGTGGTAATTTCAAAGCTTGTTGTCCTGCTAACTCTAACATCACAGCATCAGGATATTGTCAATGTAATAACACAGGTGTATATGCAACTACATATAAATAAGTAGGAACTAGTAATATAAATTTCACTTGTGTTTTAGCTAGTGTTTGTTCTGATATCGTAACAATCACAACTCCCACAGCAACTACTATAACTAATCCAAATACTGGATAATAATGTGTTTGTAATCAAGGATTCACTACTTTTGCAGCTGCAGCTTCATCTGCTAATTATTGTTAATGTATCGGAGCAGGACTTACTCAATATCCTGCTGGAACAGGAAATCCTAAATATTGTTGTCCTACCAACGCTATTGTAGTCAATGCAGCTTGCGGATGTGAAAGCTCTAGTTTGACAGCCACTAAATTCTATTAATTCGTCCCTGCTTAAGGTCAATGGATCTGTGTTGCTATTGCAAGTTGTGCTACTAATGCTTCTCCTTAAGGATCAAATGGATGGAACACTTAATGTGTTTGCAATTTCGGATATGTTCCAGCTACTACTAATAATGGTGGTGTATTATCTTATGCTTGCTAATGTCTTGCACCTAATTAAGAATTACAGCCAGTTGCAGGTGGAAATAAATATTGTTGTCCTGCTAACTCTTCTTGGAGCTCAACTTAAAATACTTGTGTTTGTAATGCAGCATCAGGTGCTAATCCTGCTTATTATTCAGCTGGATTAAATATTGCAAATACTATGTAATGTGTTACTACTTGTCCTACTAATTCTCAATTGTATTATGGAGCTTGTGTTTGTTAAAGAGGTTATTCTACTAGATTATTCAATGGATTAATGTATTGTATTTGTGATTAAAATAAATTCTAATATAGAGTTGAACTCAAAAATATAGGAGTAAGCTATTGTTGTCCCTTAGGCTCTATTATAATCAATGGAGCTTGTGGTTGTGATAGCTCAGGATCAACTAAATTATATGTAGCTATTCCTAATTAACCAATCGCTCTAAATGGTCCTTTAACTTCAGCTCTTCCCTAATTTATTTGTGTGGCTGCAGCTACATGCCCACAATACGCCACATTATAAAATAATAACCCTAATGCTTAATGTATTTGTGGAAATGGCTATGTTGGTGCAGTTATTGTTTAACTTGGATTCTAATGTATTTGTCCTAATGGATTTAGCCAAATCACAAGTGCAACTATAACTTCCCCAGTTTGCTGCCCTGAAAACACAGTTCTTAGTGCTTCAGGTGCATGTACTTGCAATACAGCTACTTCATATCAATTAAATGCTTCTCCTTTAGTCTGTATTTTAATTGCCAATTGTCCTCCTAACATCGCAACTATAACAAACAATGTATGTGCTTGCAATAGTGGCTATGTCACAAACGAAAACACTACATCAACTGCCTAAACTTGTAGTTGTAATACTTCCGCCGGTATGAGTGTGATTTCAGTGACCACCCCTACCCTCACCAATTATTGTTGCCCTGCAAACGGAATTTAAATCAATGGCTAATGTTTATGTGAGAGCGCAACAGCTCCTAAATTTTACAGATTTTAAGTTGGCACATAATATATGTGTGCTTCAGCATCAACTTGTTCTGTTGCAAATAATGCTAGTCATCCTAACGCAGATGGTAAAAACTCAGCATGTGTCTGTAACTACGGCTTCGTTCCTTCTATTACAGTTGTTTCAGGAGTTTTGACATTGAACTGTACTTGTCCTACCAATTTTACAAATACTTCCACCACCATTAACAACGTATCATCAAGTTCATGTTGTCCTGCTAATTCAGCACCAAACACCACTAATGGAGCATGTGTTTGCTCATCTGGATTCTTCGAAGGAGGATTAGATGTCAGCAATGGAATTTGGTGCTTATAATAATGTCCTATTAATTCAACTGCTGTTAATAATATCTGTACTTGTGTTAGAGGATTTTCACCTAAATCAGTAGCTGGCCTTGGATTCTAATGTGTATGTGATCAAAATATCTTCAACATCAAAACTGAATCTGTTGGTTAAGTCTCTCTATAATATTGTTGCCCTGTTGGTGCTTCAATTCTTAACTAAACTTGTGGATGTGAAAGTTTAGGTCCAAGTTCTACTATTGCTTATATTGCTGCCACTACTACTAATTTAATTTTCAATGGAGCTATTGGATAATAATTAAATGTTTTCTAATGTTTATCATAATGTCCTATTAATGCAGTTCCTTAACCTTTAGGCGTAAATTCTCAATGTATTTGTAATTATGGATTTGTTGGTTAATTCGTTCCTATTGCAGGTTTCTAATGTTTATGTCCCACAGGATACACTGTTTACACTGCTACAGTCAACGGAGTTGCAAATGTGACAGCTTGTTGTCCAACTGGATCTAATATTAATACTAATGGAACTTGTTCATGTACTAACACAGCAGTTGCAACTACTAATAACGTTGTCGCCACTTTAGATACTATTGCTCCCTTCACTTGTATTTTAGAATCAAATTGTCCTAACGCATCCGGAGTTGCAACATATGCAAACAATATCTGTACTTGTAATGAAGGATATATAATGGTTTCTAACAACACTACATCAGTTTGTCAATGCTAAACTTCATTAGGCTTCGCAGTCACCCCCACAACTGTTAATGGCACCACTTCATATTGTTGCCCAGCTAACGCAATCGTTTATAATAATAATTGTGGATGTGAAAGTAGTGGAGCTACTTAATTCTATAAAGCTGTTGTTGGTTAATAATGGATGTGTGTTGCAGCTGCTAATTGTGTAGTTGCTAAATTCGCAGGAATTGTTGGTGCAAACGGATGGAACACTATGTGTGAATGTAACGAAGGATATATTCCATCAATCACTATCGTAAATAACGCATAAGTATTTACCTGTACTTGTCCTACTGGATATATTTAATCACCATTGACGACTATTGGAACTAAATAAGTTTATGCTTGTTGTCCTGCTAATTCTACTATTAATTCAACTAATGGATAATGTTAATGCAATAATACTTATTATTAAGCTGGAACAGAAACACTTCCTTTGGTATGTGCTAATGTTGTTCCTGCTAATGCAGTTCTTTTCAATAATGTTATTTTATGTAATAATAATTATAGTTAATTATATGTCTAAGGTGTATTAACTTGTGTTTGTGAATCAAATATATATGATAGATTCAGATAAATCAATTATTTAGGTACTAACTTCTGTTGTCCTTTAGGTGCATCTATCATTAATGGAGCTTGTGGATGTGATAGCTCAGGAGTTGTTAAAGCTTATGTTGGATAAGGATAACCCACATTAAACTATAATAGTATAGTCAATATTCCTTATAATAGATTAGTATGTTTACCTAATTGTCCTCAATACTCTGCTCCTCAACCCAATGGACTTAATTCTCTTTGCTAATGTTTCACAGGATTCGTTAATTCTTACAATTAAAGATACGGTATTCAATGTATTTGTCCTCCTAATATGACAATTTAAACATTACCTAATCCTAATCAAGCTAAATTCGGATGTTGTCCTCCTAACTCTGTTTTTGAAGCAACCAATTTCTTATGTAATTGTAAAACAGGATATACCTAAATGCCTGGAGATAACTTATTCCCATTCTATTGTATCCTAAAAGCAAATTGTGCATCTAAAGTAGCCACTTTATCCCCTACAACAGCCACTGAATCAGCTACTGCTTGTATTTGCAACAACGGATTTACTCCTTCTGGCAAAGCAACTACTCCAGCTACTACCTGTACTTGTAACACTGCTGCTGGTCTTGCTGTTGTCACTCCTACTGGCACTACTAATTCTTATTGTTGTCCTGCTAATGCAACTGTTAATGCAGGTGTTTGTGTTTGTAATAGTACCTCAGCTTCAGTTTATCTTTTCAGTTATTCTAACAATTGGATGTGTGTCACTACTTGCACAACAGCATTAAATGCTTCACTTTCAGGAACTAAAGGAATCAATACTGAAAGTTGTGTTTGTAATAATGGATTCGTTGGAGCTATTAAAAATACTAATGGTGTGCTTTCAATGGCATGTACTTGCCCAACAGGATGGACTTCATCCAATATTACATATAAAGCTGCTGCTATTAATATTTGTTGTCCTCCTAATTCAACAGCTGTAGCTGCCAACAATGAATGCTAATGTAACTCAACTGCTACTACACCATATTACATGGCTGGAGTATCAAACAGTGTTCCTTTATTATGTATAACTACTTGTCCTACTAATTCAACTTTATTAAACAATCAATGTGTTTGTGTTAGAGGATATTCACCTAATTTCTTCAATAATACTTTCACTTGTGTTTGTGACTATAGATTATTTACCTTAAACACTGAAATGAATGTATTAAATCAATGGTATTGTTGTCCTATTGGATCAACTATCATTAATTAATCCTGTGGTTGTGATAGCACTGGATCTACCAAAGTATATTTAGCAACAGTTAATATCAACCTCAACCCTCCTGCTTAAAATGCCTTAACAATAAAATCATGTGTGGCTGCCTGTCCTCCTAATTCAGTAGAAACATTAGGATTAAACTCATTATGCTAATGTAATTCTGGCTACGTGCCTACTTAAGACCCAATCATCGGATACACTTGCGTCTGCAATGCTTCTAACACTGTCTTAAGCACTACTATTAACAATATTTCAGTAAATGCTTGCTGTGTGCCCACAGTTTCTTAAATTAGTGCAGTTACAGGTGCTTGTGTCTGTGCTGCTGGATATTTATAAGTAGGTACCTCAACCACTCCAATAGTTTGTATTGCCACTGCTAATTGTGCAACTACTGGTGCAAATCCTGCTGCTGTTTCTAAGAATGGATTCTGTGAATGTACTAATGGATATAATTAAAATCTAACAACAGGAGCTTGTACTTGTAATACTGCTAATGGATTAGCTGTTGTCAATTCAGGAGCATTCTCATATTGCTGTCCTGCTAATACAACTATAACTAACGGTGTTTGCACTTGTTCAGGAGGATTTGTTTAATCAACTGATCCTGTAACAGGACTTTGGATGTGTTATACAGCTGCTAATTGTACTCAAGCTAATAATCAAACAAACTCAGCATCAACCTGTACTTGTAATAATGGATATATTTAAACTGTGACCGTTGTAGCCAACACCTTGACTTTAACTTGTGCTTGTCCCACTGGATTTGTTGGTGCTTAAGGAACCAGTTCATCAGCATGTTGTCCTCCTAATTCAACAATTGTAGCTGCTTCTAGTACTTGTTAATGCAATGCAAATTGGTATTAAGTTGGATTAAATTTCTCAACTAATTAACTATGTGTCTAAACATGTCCACCAAATTCAATATTATTAAATAATCAATGTATTTGTATAAGAGGATATAGTGAACTTGTCTTAAATGGAGTATTCACTTGTGGATGTGATCAAACAAACACATTTAACAAAAAATATATTTAAAATTATGCAGGATTCACTTATTGCTGTGTAGTCGGTGCAACTATCATTAATGGTGCTTGTGGATGTGACAGTAGTGGATCATAGAAATCATACACTGGATTAAATGCTAATAGTGTCGTCTATAATGCTTACGCTGGATTAGTTTTAAATAAATTCTAATGTTTACCCAGTTGTCCTTAATATTCAGCTGCAGAATAAAACTATTTAAATCAAAGTTGTAATTGTTTCTTCGGATTTGTACCTACTTTCACTGTAAATATTGGATTTAACTGTGTTTGCAATCCTGCAAATAATATTTCAAATGGAACAGTAAATGGTAAATAAATCTAAGCTTGTTGTCCTACTAATTATTCAATCAATGCCACAGGTTAATGTGGATGTAATTCAACATCTCTTTAAGTAGGAAGCACTGCTAACCCAGTTCCTCTTTATTGTATTCCAGCATCTACTTGTGTTGCAGCTGGTGAAAATAATACTAATGGCTAATGTGTTTGCAATAATGGATATACTTAAAATACAACAACAGGAGCATGCACTTGCGCAACTGCAAATGGACTCTAAGCTACTGTTTCTAATGGAGCATCTTATTGCTGTCCATTAAATGCTGTGATTACTAACTCAGTTTGTACTTGTGGAGTTAATAATGGTGTTACTTATTATAAGTTTATAGACACAGTTAAAAATCTATGGATGTGTGTTGCAGCTGCAAGTTGTACTACTCCTAGTATTATAAATGCATCTGTATGTGAATGTGCAAATGGATATACTTAATCTATTACAAACACTGCTGGAACTTTATCAATGACCTGTACTTGTAATAATTAAGCAGGTTTAGCACCTGCAGTTGCAAATTCAGTAACTTATTGCTGTCCTCTTAATGCAGCTCCTCCTTCTGGATTTACTACTTGTGGATGTGACGGAAGAACTTCCTCAGCAACTAGATATTTCATTTTCACTGACCCAACTACTAAATTTTATATGTGTGTTTTATCAACTGTTTGCTCTGCTTAAAATGCAGAAACTACCTCAGCAGGCACAGCTGGATATAACACTTAAACTTGTGTTTGTAATAACGGATATGTTTAATCAATTACTGCCACTGGAGCTGGTGCTAATTAATATACTTTAGCCACTACTTGTACTTGTTAAACTGCAAATGGGCTTTCTCAATAAATATTCAATTCACTTAAATATTGTTGCCCTGCTAATGCTAATATTCCAACTTCTCAAAATGTTTGTGGATGTAATAGTTCATCAACCGAAACAAACAAATACATGTAATATTTCGATAAAACTCCTAATTCAACTTTATGGATGTGTGTTACCGTCGCTACTTGTAATCCTGATGGAAAAGTGTCAGGAACTGCTGGTTTCAACACTGAAACATGTACTTGTAACAGTGGATATTCTCAAACAATCACTAACACTAATGGAACATTAACAAAATCATGTAAATGTCTAACTGCAAACGGTTTATCAGTCCAAGCCTTCACCTCATCAAGTGGAACCTCCTACAATTATTGTTGCCCATTAAACGCATCAGTGCCAACCTCATAAACTCAATGTGGTTGCGATAGCACGAGCACTCTTACCAACAAATTTTTGAGCTTCACTGCTTCCTCATTATGGATGTGTGTAGCTTCAACTTCTTGTAATTTCACTACTAACTCATATCCCTCAGGACCTGCTGGATTCAATACTTAATCTTGTAATTGTAACTTTGGATTTGTTTAAACTATTACAAATACAAACGGTGTTCTTGCTATGTCATGTGCTTGCCCAGCTGGAAAAACTATAATGGCAGGAGTCACTGCAATTTCAGCAACAGCTGAAAATGCATGCTGTGGACCTAATCAAACTATCAATATTGATAATAGTTAATGTACTTGTGCTTTTGAAGCAACTCCTGCTTATTATTAAGCTGGAAATATTGTTAATGCTAATAATCCATTACTTTGTATTACAACTTGTCCTACTAACTCGATATTGTTGAATAATGTTTGTGTTTGTGTCAGAGGATTCACATAATTGATTTAAAATAGTCAAATGGAATGTATTTGTGATTAAAATATCTTTAATTATAGATATTAACTCACTGCAGAAGGATAAACTTATTGTTGTCCTCTAGGATCAACTATTATTAATGGACAATGTGGATGCAATTCATCAGGATCAACTAAAGTTTATTTAGGTATTTAATCATTCACAATTAACTATAATCTCCCTGCTTTGAAGACTCCTTTAAATACATTCGTTTGCTACGTTAATTGCCCAATCAACAGTTCATTAATTACTAATGTTAATATGTATAACTAATAGTGTGGTTGCAATTTCGGATTTGTTCCTTCTTACACTGAATAATATGGATTCTACTGTGTTTGTCCTTAAGGATCAACAATTACAAGCTAATCAGCAAATAATGTAGTGATCAGTGCTTGCTGTCCTACTAACTCTTCATTCAGCTCAGTTGGAAATGTAGGTTCTTGTACTTGTAACTCTGGATATATTCAAGCTGGAAATGAAAACACTAATTTCGCTTGTATATTAAAAACTTATTGCCCAAATACTTTAACCACTCCATTATCATCTATTTCAACCTCAGGAACTTAATGTTTATGTAACAGTGGATACACCATCAATTTACAAACTACTGTTAATACAAATACATGTACTTGTAATTTCTCTATCGGATTAAATGTTTACACATAATCCAATCAATCTTATTGCTGTGTGACTAATGCTTCAGTTTACCAAGGTGAATGTGGTTGTGAAAGTAACAGTACTGCTAAATTCTACTTATTTAAAGCAAGTGGATATTCAGCTTGTGTTTCTGCTGCCGCTTGTATCAACTAAAATTACGCAAATCATCCTTAAAAGGATGGATGGAACAGTCCTTGTCTCTGCAATTCAGGATTTATCCCAGTTATCACCAATTAATCTACTGCATCAGCTGGAAATTTAGTATTTAGTTGTATTTGCCCACTCGCTTTCTCTATTTAAACAACTCTTACTGCATCTGCTTGTTGTCCCCTTAACTCAACATTCAACACTACAACTAATATTTGTGTATGTAATTCATCAGCCACACCTGCTTATTATTCAGTTGGAAATAATTTAGCAGCTTCTTAATTATGTGTTTAAACTTGTCCTGCTAAATCAGCTTTATTAAATAATTAATGTATTTGTATTAGAGGATATACTTTATAAGTATTCAGTGGAACAATGACTTGTGTTTGTGATTCAAACTACTATAATTATAAATATGAAATTAACACTCTCAATCTTACATTCTGTTGTCCACTTGGTGCCACTATTATTAATGGAGCTTGCGGATGTGATAGCACAGGTTCAACCAAGGTTTATATTGGAGCTAATGTTATTCCAGAGGCTACCTTAAATACTCAAGCTTTGACTTCAAAGAATGCTCTTGGCTAATTAACTCTTTATCAATGTATATTCACTTGTCCTCCTTATTCAGTTGAATCTTTACCAAACAGCTTAAACGCCTAATGTATTTGTGCTCAAGGCTTCGCCCCTACAAACAATGCATAATTAGGATTTTTCTGTTATTGTGCAGGATCTGTTAGTTCAGCCACAGTATCTGGTAAAACAATTTACGCATGTTGCCCTACTAATAGTTCATTCAACGCAACTACTGGTGTGTGTTCATGTACCAGTAACTACGTTTAAGCTTTCAATAGTCCTAGTACTCTTCCTTTAATTTGTATTCTTAAATCGAATTGTCCCACTACTTCCCCAGCATCAGCTACTATTGCAAATAATACTTGTGAATGTTCAAATGGCTTCGTTTATAATTATGAAAGCTCAACAGCTTCAAATACTTGTACTTGTAACACTGCAATCGGATATTCTATTCAAACTGTGTCTAATATTAATTATTGTTGTGTAGCAGGAGCTGTAATAGTTAAGAATGTCTGTGTTTGTGAATCTATTGGAACTACTTAATATTATAGTTTCACAGCAGGCTCAGAGACTATGTGTGAACCAGCTGCTTAATGTGTTGTAGGAACTAATTAAAATCATTTACAAGCTAATGGAATTAACTCACCTTGTACTTGTAACTTTGGTTTCATTCCTAAAATCACCAATGTTTAGAGCACATTACAACCTTCTTGTGTTTGCCCAACTGGATCAGTGGTGTCTTCAAATATTCTCGTAGGAAGTATTACTACTAATGCTTGCTGTCCTGCTAATTCTACTGCAAATGCTCAAGGAACTTGTTCATGTAATGCTAATTATTATCCTGCTGGAAATCAACCTAACGTTGGATTTGCTTGTCTTAACTCAGCACCTGCTAATGCTTAATTAGTTGAAGGTGTTTATGTTTGTGTCAGAGGATTCTAACTCTAAATAAATAACTATGTAATGAGTTGTGTTTGTGAATAAACTTTGATCTTTAACTCATCCTTCGAAAGCACCATAGGAGCATTCTAATATTGTTGTCAAATTGGAGCTACTTTAATAAATAA
>Ga0213850_1239700_pt1 | contig 23021 bp, 61 predicted proteins | sample LLC_MetaT_FD_164453 | JGI IMG/M metagenome (GOLD analysis project Ga0213850, IMG submission 164453) | Metatranscriptome of freshwater microbial communities from post-fracked creek in Pennsylvania, United States - LL:C (Metagenome... | ecosystem: Environmental > Aquatic > Freshwater > Creek ...
CAGGACGCGAGATGCAGGACGCGAGTGCGGTAGTAGACGAAGGCAAGCGCAAGCGCATTGATTGCATGGCTGCTAGAAGATAAGGTTGGTCCCCGCATTTAGAAAATGCTTGCATCATGTGCGCAACGTGCTAACATGCACCCATAAACGAAAGAGCAACGCAGATGAACAACTCTCCCAACATGAGCTATGTTGCCTTTGAGAACACCTCCCGTGCGATGGAGCAGTGTGAAGGCACGGTTGGTAACGCGATCGATGACGGTGAACCTCTCGTGCTCGACCAATACGAGCGTCATTACTTTGCTGGGATGAAGCTGCGTTGCCAGCAGCTGATCGAGCGTCTGGAGCAGTATAAAGAGCACTTCGGCGACACCAACAAGGATGCTGGCTGAAATCGGTCGACTGTCCCGTGCGATGTGCTAACATGCACCCATAGACGCAAGGAGTTTGTGAGATGAAGACTTTCACTATCGGTGGCACCAGCACTGGCCCGGACGGGCTGCGCCAATGGCGTTTTGCCAACGGCGACCCGGCAGTGCGCGAAGCGGTGCTGCGCAAACATGCACACACCGACGTCAAGTTCCTCGCCTTGCCGCGTGCTATGACCAAGGAAGAAGGCATCGCGTGGCTGACGGAACAGGGCATCACCGCAGAGGTGCTGATCCCGGGACGCAAGTCGGTGGAAGTAGTCTTTGCAGGGGTATCGGAAGATGGGGCGGTCCCCGCAGCTAGCAAGCGGACCGTGCGTGTGGTCAACATCGCTCCGGTTAGCCGTCCCAAGACGCCAGCGGAGATGCAGGCACGCAAGCTGCACAAGAAGGAGCCGTTCGTGCGCTGGCTGGCTTGGGACCATCTCAACATCGACACGCGGAAGTCGCTGATCGCCCGCGCGGAGCAGCAGATGGCCGCTTGACAGTGCGAAGGCATGCGTGCTAGCATGCCCTTGCACACGACTCCGAAGGTAGAGAGCATGACCCTGATACGAGCAGGCCCGGTGTAAGACTTACCCTTTTAGGAAAATCGGCAAACATGGAAAAAGAAACCCACATCACCGGTGCAAGCAGGAACGTGTCCGTGAGACTTGCATTGGTCCCACTTGACGTCGACCGAGCGATGTGCTCAGGCTCTCTCAGATGCAGGACGAGGACATGGGCATCGGTTGGAACGAAGTGATCGAAGCGATCGTGCTGGTGCTGCTGATCGCCATCATATTCAGCGGTTGACATGGTCCCCGCAGCATGCTAGCATGATCGGGTAGGCGAGGAGATAGAGATGTTCGAGGATGTTTCGCAGCGTGAACTGGACATGGAACTGCTGCGCGATCGCTTGCGCAACACCGATCCGTCACGCAAGGAATGGTGCGGCGTGTTCTGCGAGTATATCGCCCGCCTGGCAAGGAAGGACTAGGAACATGGACATCAACGTCCTAGGAACGATCATCGGCCTGCAGGGCTTCATCGGCTGGCTACTGGGGTGCGCATGGATCGTGATGGCAGGGCATTTCAAGAACCGCGGCGTGCTCACGCATGCGATCGGCGGTGCTAGCGTAGGGTTGCTGTCGGCGGCAGTGTTGGCTGTGCTGGTCATCTTGGGCGGAGGAGACCGATGATGGGCAAGCATTCTGCTAGCATCACATGGAAAGACGGCAACGTCACACATACCTACAGCGTGGAAGGATGCGACACCGCAGAAGATGCTGAAGCAGCCTGCATGGTTGGTGCAGCGTCAGCAGGATACCCACCGTCTTCGTGTGACGGCGATGGCATCGACTGGCTGATGGCCATCGCGCTCGTGATATTGATGGGGTCAGTCGCATACGCAACATTCATTAGTTGACATGGTCCCCGCAGCATGCTACGATGAACGGGCAAACGATGGAGCAAGCGAGATGGCATATGTGATCTTCAAAGGAGAGCTGCACGAGATGACTTTGCGCCAGATCCGAGAGACCGGCGCGCGCATCGTCAGCACCAAGCAAGCCCACGAGTGGGTGCGCAAGGGCGAGGTGCACAATACCGCGCTGTGGATCGACGATAGCGGTCGCATCCGCCGAGCCGTCAGCAACCAGTGAAGGCAGGAGAAGCTAGCATAGGCGGTGCGACCTCCAACGAACGCAAGGAATACATGGAATGGATCCGCAACGACTGCAAGCGGCGCATCTATTCCACCGCCAACCTCAAGGACGGCTCGCACCGCATGAGCCTGCCCTGGGCACCGCAGCGAGGCGGCACCGTGGCCAATGCGCTGGCTAGGCACCCGGATGCGGTGCCGCGCGCAGATGCGTTCGTCGAGAAGTTCAAATGGCGATTTCCTGAGCTCGCCGGGAGGGTTAGCTATACATGGCACGTGGCCAGCGGGCTCTACCTGTCGCTGCGTGTCGCACCGCCCAGCCCTGGGACCGATCCGGAATACCAGGAATACCTGCGCCTCAAGGCCAAGTTCAGCGGAGCATGAGATGGGCAAAGCCAGATCTCTTACCCAAACGCAGTTGACATCGGTCTCCGCAGGTGCTAGCATGCAGCATGTGAACGACGGAGGTTACTGTGCCACGCAAGACGTTTGACGTTGATGATTTCCGCAAGCGAGTGAACGAGACCCTTGCTACCAGCACCACCAGCGCTGATCTCAGGCAAGGGATCATGTTCGCCGCCGAGTTCGTCCTGAACACCACGGGGAACTATCACGGGTCCCGATACCTCACGGTGAAAGAAGTCCCTGCGGGCCAGCGGCCGGGAATCAACATCAGCCCGATCGATGGACAGTACCTGGAAGACCGCGGTGCGCGCTTCGCTGATACCGATCGCACCCGCGTCCATTATTTTGGTTGACCATGTGTCATGCTCGTGCTATGTTGTGATCATATCAACACAGCACGAGGAGCGTCAATCATGTCCAACGCAGTTTCCAATGATGATACCGGCAGCGTCCGCAGCATCAACATCCGCGCAGCATTCAACTCTCTTGCAGCCACGGTCGACGCGCAGCAGCGCAGCGAACAGGCGTTGAAGGATCATCCAGAGTTCTTCAACGCCCCTGCACACCAGAAGCGCATCAACGACGTGCTCGACATCGTGCATCGCTTCTTCCCCATCTGCAACAAGGTCTACGTCAATCATCGTGCTAACCGTGGCAAGCCGTTCACTGCCGTGAAAGTCGAGAGGCCCACTTGGCCTGCTAAGCTGTCGAGCAACATGGTCGACGATATCTATCGCAAGCCGCTCGCTGCGTTGGGCGTGGAGATCATCTACAGCAAGAACACCAACAGCTATCTCTATCACGTGCCGTGAGGGGTTGACACTGCATCTAGCCCATGCTATGTTGCGATCGTAGGCACGAGGAGCAACATAGCATGGGCTACGTGATCGTCAACAAGGTCACCCGCATCGCACACCGTGGATATCCTCGCAACGGCGATGGCTGCTACAAGACGGAAGCCGCTGCCAAGGCGGCCATCACCCGGCACGGACTCGAGCTCGTGCCTGACTACGTGGTGATGGAAGAGTCCGCCTATCGTGCGCAGGTCCCGATGGTCGCCCGCAAGAACCTCATGACCGGCAAGGAGTTCCAGATCGCACTTGATCAGGTAGGGACCTGCATCGATCCTAGCACTGAACGATATTGGAGCATGTGAAATGCCAGCATATCGCATCGTTCTCAATGACGAACACATGTTTGATATCAGTGCAGATAGCAAGCATGATGCACGAGAAGAAGCTATCAGACTTCTTTGTCTCATCGGACATCAACCACAGATGCTCAACGATCTAACGGTTGACATAGGTGACCCTACATGTTATCTTAGGCTTGTAAGATAATAGGAGAGATGGCATGCGCGACTTCACACTGCGTTTCGACTGCAACCATGCTGCGTTCGCTGACGAGCCCAGCACGGAAGCAGCCTACATCCTGGAACAGGTAGCCGACCGGCTGAAGCAGGGACAGAAACACGGCATCATCCACGATCGCAACGGGAACACCATCGGGCGGTTCTGCCTCGATGTCGGCGACTAGCAGTTGACTGATGCTCGTGCGTGCTGCTAGCATGCACGGGCAAACATAGGAGAGACCACGATGAAGAAGTTCGCCCTTTCCCAAGAGACCGCCGATCGTCTCCTCAACGACGACATCAACGTCCTTGACGTCCTTGATGACGCAGCAGCAGTCAAGGAAGGTGAGGATGTCTACCTGCAGGAGCTCTTCGACAGCATCGCTGCCGACTACGGATTCCGTCCGGACGACGACCGCGAGAACATCGCAGAGATCATGCTCGACGAGATCGCTGCGGATTTTGGCTGATATCGGTTGACCATGCCCGCAGATATGCTATCTTATCTGCGTAGGTAACATCAAAGGACACACGGCCGTGGATACTGAAATCACTATCAGCCCTGCTATTGCTACTGAGGGGATTCGTCTTATCGAAGAATACCTTTACAATGGTGGTTCTGGGTTTGATCACGAGAAGCTCGAATCTCTCATGGATGCCATTCAACACGCCGATCGCATCGTAGTGATGAAGGAATGACGAGATGACCGTTGACATCGTAGCACTCACATGCTACGATGTCAACACAGCAACGAGGAGAATGCGATGACTGAGCTGACCAACCGTGCACCGGAAAGCATCCGGCGGGCCAACAGCCGTGCACAGGAACGCCGCAAGCAGTGGCGTGAGCGATACGCGGTGATCTCCGATCTGATCCGCGAGAGCCGTGGCGAGAAGGTGCGGCAGGAGATCGGTGCTGCGAAAGCGGACATGCGTCTCCGTGCGTTGCGCAGCATGGCAGACACTATGCTGGCAGAACGATACGCGCTCCAGCTCCAGCTCCGCGGCACGTCATACAAGTGGGTATGACAGATTTCCGTGTTAGCACGAAAAACAGTTGACACCGAGCTAGCCGGTTGCTAGCATGCACAAGACACAACAAGGAGCAAGTGACATGAAGACGAGTGAACTGATCGCCAAGCTGCAAGCGTTCCTGGCCCGCCACGGCGACCTCTATGTGCAGGCTGCCGTCCCAGAAGGTCCGTATACTCGGTTGGAAGAAGGGTTCGCCATCCTTGGCAAGGGCTACTGCGACGACGAGGGCAACTATTACACCAACAAGCGAGAAGCCGGTAGCGAATGCTGCGGCCCGTTCCTCTGCATCGGTGCAGAAGGCTACTGATCGCGGTTGACACCGAGCTAGCCGGTTGCTAGCATGAGTCGTGCCGCTGTTGGCACGGATGTGAAAGAGGACCATACGATGAGCGACAAGCTGTTCACCCTGGCAGGGACTTCCGACCTCAACGGTGTCACCACCTACCGCTTTGCCACCGGCAACGCGAAGGTGCGCGAAGCCATCCTGCGCCGTGCCGACCACACCAACATCAAGCTGATGGAAACGCCGTCGCCGATGACCAAGGAGCAGGCCATCGCATGGCTGGCAGAACAAGGCATCGCCGCCGTGAAGCCGCGCACCGGCCGCCAGAAGTCCGAGGCTCCGGCGCAGGCTGCTGCTGCTGTCGCTGCCGGTGTCGCTGAGCTCGAGTCTGCCGTGACGCTGACCACCGAGGACGTCGAGTTCCTGAGCACGCAGGAAAGCGTCGAAGACTGATACACTGCGGGACGCAGGGGGAGTGAGACATCCCCCTGCTACGCGCTATCAACAAGGCAACGGCATACATGTATTTCTGGATTTGTGCACTCCTGTGGCTTGCATGCGGGTTCGTCCCGGTCTTCCTTCTCTTGCAAGACTACTTCGCAGAAGGTAAAGATATCACCGTCAACGACATCGGTGCGATCTTGTTCTTCACCGTCTTTGGTGTCTTCACGCTAGTGATAGCTATCTCTATCTTTGGCAGCAGCATCGGAGAAAAAGTGGTCTTCCGTCGTAAGAAAAAGATGCCGGAAGGCGGCGGATCTCGGCACTCCTAGGTTGACGTGCTGCCAGGCACCTGCTAAGTTTGGTGCATGGAGCAAGGAGTGCCAGACATGAGTGCAGAACGTTTTGCCGCGGTGCGTGCCAAGACCGAAGAGGTTCTCGCCAAAGCCAAGCAGCTCTACGGTGTAGATGTCAAGCCGACCATCAGCTTCAACCTCCGCGGACGCGTCGCTGGGTGGGCCACCTGCAAGTTTTGTGCAGGGCAGAGGGTGTATGGGCTCAAGTTCAATCGCGATCTCATCGCCGGCAAGCATTATCAAGACATCCTGGACGAGACAATTTCTCATGAGGTGGCACACATCGTCAACTACGTCCGTCCGGATACCGGTCGCAAGCATGATGCTGGCTGGCGCCGTGTCTGCATCGCGCTGGGCGGCAACGGCAACACCCGGCATGACTACGACGTCACCTACGCTAACGGTAGCTGGGATTACGTCAGCAACACCGGGCATGTCATCACCGTGTCGCAGCAGCGCCATGCCAAGATCCAAAAAGGAACTGGATATGCGTTCCGGTACGGCAAGGGCCGCATCGACCGTTACAGCCGCTTCGCTCGTACCGGGCAGCCGATGCCAGCGGATCCGCCTAACGGCAATCGGGTCGCGGAGATCTCGATCGACGACATCATCCGCCGCATGCGTGCGCAGGCAGCCCAGCCCGCAGCAGCACCTGCAAAGCCCGTACAGCAGGCAGTGGTGCAGCCTAGCACCGAAGATGGCAGCTGGGCGGATCGCATGCGTGCGCTCATCCGCACCGCCCGTGCACGTGGCGACGGGAAGGCCGTAGTGGTGCAGCAGGCCATCGCGATGGGCATGAAGCTCAGCAGCGCTCGGAACTGCGTGCAAGCCAACTGGGATCGTGCCTGAAAAGGCACGATATAGGTTGACAGCAGATACATATCTGCTACAATGGCACTACAACGAAGGAGCAGTGTGATGAACAAGACCATTACCAAGCATGCAGCCCCCAAAGCTCGAAACCCGATGGCCCGCGAGCTGGCTAGCCCGCTCTATCGCCTTCGCGTGGTGAAGAACCGCCGGGCCTACACTCGCAAAGGCCGCGCAACACAGGAGGCGCGTCATGCATAACGACCTGACGCCTGCCTACGGTATCATCGTCAGCATCTGCCTGAGCGTGTTGTTCTGGATCGCGCTCGGGCTCCTTGCTTATTTCTTCTTTTGATGGAGACCCGTATGTCCGCATTCGACTATCGCATGTCGGTCGAAGATGCCAAGGCTGGTGCCCGTTCCTCCGGCGATGATACCACGATCCGCGATTTGGTGATCGATGAATGCATCGCTGAAGTCGATTCCAAGCTAAGCGAATCCATGCGCAGCGGTCGACACGTTGACCTCTACGTCCTCCGCCAAGCCGTGCGAGAATCGCTCAGGAATCTCAAAGGAAAGCCTTGACAGCTATCAGCCGGTGTGCTAGTTTCATCATAGGCAACAAGGAGATAGACCGTGCGTAAGTCCAACAAGAAGTCCACCGGTTCCGTCGTAAAGTGCCAGGACGGTGCTTTCCGCAAGTTCTTCACCGTTGACGATCTCCAGGTCGACTGGCAGCCGGGCAATCAGCTCGAAGGCATTCCTGGGGGCGTGCTCATGCACGGTCGCTACATGCTCGGTGTCAAACGAGACAGCAAGTTCATTGCTGCTTGATCAGCAGTGATTCCTGCTGAGAGATCCCTGTAGACCTTGCCATGCTGTCGTGTTAACATAGCACGACAGCATGAGGAGCCAGACATGGATAACACTGCCGAGATCAACAAGATCCTTGCGAGGATGTCTAAGTTCGCTGCCACGACCAAGGACGACCGGCTCAGCGTCGTCGTCAGCCGTGCAGCACAACGCCTTGCCAACCAACCAGGCGTGCGAGGTGTGACCCATACCCTCGCAGACGAGCGTCCGCTCACCCGCAGCGAGCTCGCCGTCATCCAGCCGTTCATGCGCGAACGACCAGAGCTTGATGCAGCCTGAGACAGATTCCAGTTGATGTGCGGTACCGAAAGTGCTAGTGTTAGCTCATGGAGTTGCACTAGCCGATCGGTGACGCAACAGGGCGCTATAGCGGGCCGGATCCCGGGACCACCTTTGCAGATGCGTGATGATCTTTCCGGCAGATAGGGGTTGACACGTGCCACAGATCTGCTATCATGCGTTACTAGATGAGGAGCAGGACGATGAGCTACACCGTTGCAGTTTATCTGTGTGATCGTGCATATGGCGGCCCCGAGGAGGGTGGCTGGTGGTATGACTGCGGCGTGCCCAGCGATGAGCATGCCCGGTTCACGCGTGGCTTCAAGCGCGAGAGCGATGCCATCAAGTATGCTCGCAAGCTCAACGACACACATGCCGAGAAGTGGAACGAAGATCGCCGCGACATCAGCAGCGTGCTGAGCGAGGGCCAGTTCTATGCTGAGGTGCACGAAGGCAACCCTGCTCCTTATCCCAAGATCCGTCCGCACTATGAATGATCGCGGTTGACTTTGCCCTGTACTGGTGCTAAGTTACCGGTGCAGGCAACAAGGAGCAAGTGAGATGTTGACGATAACGCTGAACGTGGACCAGAGCATGATCCTCGCCGAGTTCCTCAAGAAGATCGTCGCTCAAGCTGACGAGCGGATCGAGGACGGCGATGAGCCCGAGGGTTGGGCGTTCGAATGGACCGACCGCACCGTCCGCCCTATGCTCGCTGCATACCAAGCGTCGACCTGGAAGACGATCACCATCGACAGTGTTCAGGCCAGCGATATCAGCTGTTTGGCACAGGATATCATCAGCTACCGGGCTGGTCCACAAGACCAGAGCGAACGAGAGTTCCTTGCCATCCTTGACCTGTTCGAAGGCACCGAAGGAGACGAGGAATGATCATCAACGCATGGAACCTCATCGACGTCAAGCGCATCGACGCAGCGATGCTGGAGAAGATCCTCGAGCAGAGCGGATACGGTGGATGCAAGCTGGATCGTGCCAGCTTCTCCCACATCAGCTCCACGGGTAAAGCGGTGTTCGCCATCGAGTTCTTTGACGAGAACGCAGGACTCCCTGGGGAAGGTAACCTCTATGTGGAAATCCGTCCCAACGGTGATTTTTCCGCGGACTTCTGAGCTTTTTGGTTGACCTCCCTGCATAGTGTGCTAACGTAGCATCGTAGAAGATGAAGGAGTTGGGCAATGATCGAAGTCAACGCTGTGCTGAACACCTGCGGCGATGGATACTGGAGCCACGCAGCCCGCGCGGTCAACGTCAATCGTCTCGTGGTGAGTTATGAATCCGATGATGGCGAGTTCGGCGAGCTGTGTGCATACTTTGACACTGCCAGCTGGAACGTGGATGAACTGGGACTGATATACACCGACAGCCGGTTTGAAACCGAGCTGTGCGAGTTCCTCAACAGCATCGGGCTTGACGGCAGTGATGTCGGCTACAGCGAGCAGGGCATGCAAGGTGACGACTACGTGAGCTTGGATGTCGGTAGCGAGTTCCTCGCTAGCTGGCGAATCAAGTGTCCTGATCCTGCGTGATTCTGGTTGACCTTGCCTGCACATGTGCTAAGTTGCATGTGCAGGCAACAAGGAGCAAGTGACATGGAACGCGATTTCATCGATGCTGACGCTATGTATGAAGCTCGTTTCGAGCGCGATGAGACGTTTGATGACTTTGATTCTTCTGTTTGTTGTGAGGAATACTACGACGAAGAAGAGCCGGACGTTGACGAAGCCCAGGAATGGGAATCCTTCGATCCCGACTGCTGATCTCGGTTGACATCGCCCGTGCATGTGCTATCATGCATCCATGGAGCAAGGAGCAGGTAAGATGACCATCTCAGCCGACACGATCCGTGAGAAACTCCGCACCGACGACAAGTGGCTCGCCCGTGCGCTAGTTGCCCTCAATGAGCGGCAGACCATTGATGAGCAGCGCGACGAGTCCACTCGCCATCACAACAACGAGGGTTTCACCACCGGGCATGCCCGGCTCGGGACGTCGATGGCCAAGTTCTACTTGCAGCGCGGTTATCTCACCGCCAAGCAAGTAGCATGGTGGCGCAAGCTCACCCCGAACGGTCGGATGCGCATCGAGATCTACGCCGGCCAGCTCGCCCGCATCGCCAAGGAGAAAGCTGCCGCTAAGGCAGCTTGAAAGGAGCAGACAGATGCAGTTCTCCAGCAGGGATTTCTCCTACGACAAGGCCACCGGTACCTTCGCTGCTGAGATCAGCAGCCTTAGCCGGGGCGGTAAGCTCAACATCTGGCACAGGGCGTTCGACGACGCATGCGACCAAGGCATCGACATCGTCAGCGCCCGGACAGGGAGGACGGTTAGCTATGTCTTGCTTGACACCCTCAAGGACCGAGAGGGCGATGCGGTATGCTGGGAGCTGATACCCGTCAGGGGCAGCGTCCGCGAAGCGAGCCTGACCCGGGTGATGATCTACAACGATTGAGGTTGACCTCACTGCCCGTGCTTGCTAGTGTCGTGATGCCAACAACACAGGAGAACGTGCCGTGCAACATTGGTATGTGTTTGACAGATATGACTGCTTTGGCCGGTATGACCATGCTGCCGTCGCAGCCGAGCAAGCGCAATGGATGGTGGACACGCTGCATCTAGAAGGGGTGCACATCCACCATTTCACCGAGGAAGAGTTCAAATCATATCTCAAGAAACCGGTTGACTGACACCTGCCGGTCCGTGCTAGTGTAGCTCATGGAGTTGCACTAGCCGATCGGCCGCGCAACAGTGCGCTATAGCGGGCCGGATCCTGTGCTTGACGTTGCGATGCCGTGATGAAAAAAGATCGCACGCTAGGCCATTTTTCGCTTGAACCAAACTGTAGATGTGTTATGTTGTGGACATGAACGCTAGCGATGCACAGACATAGCGTTCCAGGGCTGTCGCAACATACGCAAGCAAATGATGCTTGACACAGGACGCAGCACTGCTACAATGTCTGGGCAACAACGACCGTGCATAGGAGCACATCATGTCTGAAGCTGCAAAGACCCCCCGGACGTTCACCATCGCCGGCACGTCGACGATCAACGGCGTCAAGACCTTCCGCGTCGCCAACGGCAAGCTCAACCTCCGCCGCATCGCGCTGAAGCACTACGGTCACGTCGACATCGAGCTGCAGGAACTGCCGAAGCCGATGACCAAGCTGGAAGCGGTGGCTTTCCTCGCCGGCAACGGTGTGGACGCTGTTGTCCCGACGCGTGCCAAGGACAAGACGGCGAAGACCGCCCTGCAGATCGAAGCCGAGAAGCTGGCGATGCAGCGGATGTCGGCTGCCGAAGCCCCGGCGGAACAGGCTGCGGCCTGAAAAAATGTGCGGCACTGGCAAAAAAACAGTTGACCAGTGCCGCACAGCCTGCTAAGTTCAGATCGTTAGCGCAGGACGCGCTAGCACAACACAACAACGCTGTGACACTTTCAAAGGAATGAGACAGATGAGCGACAAGACCTTCACCATTGGTGGCACCTCCACCGTCGATGGCGTCAACACTTTCCGCGTGTGCAACGGTGAGATCAAGGTCCGTGAGGGCGTGCTGCGCCGCGCTGGTCACACCGACATCAAGCTCGCGGAGCTGCCCAACCCGATGACGCGTGCGGGCGCCGTGGCCTACTTGAAGACGCAGGGCGTGGAAGCAATCATCCCGGTCGGCGGCAAGAAGAAATCCGAGGGTGCGAGCGAGAAGCCGGCTAAGGCCCCAAAGGCTCCGAAGCAGGCGACTGCGACTGCCGAGCTGGCTGCCGAGCTGGCTACCGAGCCGGCTGCCGAGGGCGAAGCTGCCCCGGTGCTGACCTTCGCTGAGAAGATGAAGCTCGCCAAGGAGAAGAAGGCTGCTGAGAAGGCTGCTGCTGCGCAGGCTGCTGCTGACGCTGCGTTCCTGGCGGCCCAGGAAGGCCACGAAGAGCCGGTCGACGCTGTGGCGTGATGTTTGGCGATGTGCAGGCAGGGCAACACCCGTAAGCCCTGCACATCGCCTGTTGACAACGGTCCCCGCATGTGCTAGCATGCAGTGGTCAAAGCAGGAGATCGAAGACCATGTCCACGCATTCCCGCATCGGTATCATCAACAAGGATGGTACCATCACCGGCATCTACTGCCATCACGACGGATATGTGTCCCATAACGGGCGCATCCTCCATGAGCACTACACGGACGAAGCCAAGGTGCGCAAGTTGATGGCGTTGGGCGACATCAGCACGCTTGGAGAAGAGATCGGCGAAGCGCAGGACTTTGACGATCCCGTGAAAGGACAGTGCAATGCTTACGGCCGAGATCGCGGCGAGACTGGCACTGAGTGCAAGCGCAGCACGGACATCACACGGTTCCTAGCCGACTTCATCGAGGAATACAACTATCTGTGGTTCCACGGACGATGGATGGTCTACGGCTGGTTCACCCACGAGAAGTGGGTCTGGGTGAAGGAAGTGCTCGACGCCGAGCGAGAGGAAAAGGCAGCCTCTACCTGAATGTGGTTGACAGTGGTCCCCGTGCGTGTTAGTGTGCGGGGGTCAACAAAGGAGCCTACTATGGCAAAGAAAAGCACACACCGTCTCGTCCCGCAGAACATCGGCATGGACGGCCCCATCCGCTTGCTGGAAGAAGTCAACAGCAAGGTCACCCGGCGAGAAACCTATCAGCCCGCGCCCGGCGACGTGCCGTGGTACGAGATGAAGAACGGCGAGAGCGTGTTCCTGCCCAACTGCACCGGCAATCCTTTTGATCCGGATCCGACCATGAAGCACATCTCCACGTCGGGCTACAGCAAGAAACACAGCATCGTCTGGACCGTGCGCAGCACCGAGGAAGACGGTGTGAAGGGCTTGCGCATCTGGCGGGCGGCCTGATCATCCGTTGACACGCTGCCCTTGCACATGCTATAGTGCAGGGGTAGCGTGTGACAGCAACATGAGGACTCGAGGCCGAAAGGTGAGGCACCTAACTTTTAATTAGGTTGTAGTGGGATCGTTACCCACCGAGTCTACCATCCCATGCAAGGAGACACAGCGATGGATTTCGCAAGACCGGGCGACGTGTCGAAAGAAGGTACCCGAGAGATCTATGTCACGGTCACGCTCACCATCCGGAAGGATGCGAACGCCAACGGCGTGATCGAGGACATGGATTACGACTTCCGTCACGAAGACATCATCGATACCGAGATCTCGAGCTGGAATGGCTTCTAGCTCGACATTTTTCGGTTGACGCTGCGCCACAGTGTGCTATCATGCATGTGTTGAAAACGAGCAAGGAGCTTTACATGACCGAATCCGCTACCCTCGACAACAATACCGTTGCCGTCGCTGGCTCTCAGCTCGAATCGCTGCCGAGCATCGATGCTCGCATCCGCAAGACGTTCTCCGTGCTGCGGCGTGTCGCGAAGGGCATGATCGCCGGCCATCTCAACGCTGCGATCGTCGCTGGTGCTCCGGGCGTGGGCAAGACCTACACGCTGGAACGCGAGCTGCGTGCTGCGGAAGACGAAGGCCTGATCGCCTACCAGAGCGTCAAGGGCTCGATGAGCGCCGTCGGTCTCTACAAGCAGCTCTGGGAATGCCGCGAGCCCGGCAGCATCCTGCTGCTGGACGATACTGACAGCGTGTTCTCTGACATGGACAGCCTGAACTTGCTGAAGGCAAGCCTTGACACCGGCAAGTCTCGCCGTGTGCATTGGAACAAGGAGAGCAAGGTCCTCGACGCCGAAGGCATCGATCGCGCGTTTGACTTCGAAGGAGGTGTGGTGTTCATCACCAACATCAACTTCATGCGCGAGATCAATCGCGGGGTGAAGATGAGCGCACACTACGAAGCGCTCGTGTCGCGCAGCCTCTATGTCGACCTGGGCATCCACAGCAAGCGCGAGGTTCTCGTGCGCATCGGGCAAGTGGTCTTCAGCCGCGAGTTCCTGGACAACAATGGGCTCACGCGCAGCGAAGCGCAGGAGATGCTGGAATGGCTGGCGGCTAACCTGGCACGTGTCCGCACGCTGAGCATCCGCACCATCCTCCAGCTGGTGTCGCTGGTGAAGACTGACGGGCACTGGCGTGACATGGCAGAGTGCTTGATCTTGCATCAGTGATGGCAGGCATGCAGTGCGGGCAGGTCCCCGCACTGCATCTTCCGGTTGACACGGCAAGCCAGCGATGCTAAGCTGAGCTCGCAAACAGAGGAGGACGACATGTTCAGCGGTATCCGAGACGTCATCATCTATGCAGCACGGCAGCGGCTTGAGCTCGCCGACGACAACGTCAACAGCGCGTTCAACATCCATCCGATGACTGCCGAGTCCATGCGCAACCTCAACGAAGCACGCGACGAGGCCAACCGCTTGCAGGACTTCATCAAGGAGTTCCGCAAGGGCAGCGAAGGCCGCTACGACCGCAAGCTCGCGGAAGAGCTCGTGTGGGAACGCATCGAGGCAGAAGAGAACTGTGGCGATATCATCGATTGACAGGAGCGTGCGATGAAGTCCAAGTATGTCACCTACGACAACACTCCCGAGAACGCACGCAGCATCGGATGGGAATCCCTTCCTGGATACTGCTACGGGGATCCGTCCAAGCCGAAGGTCACGCACGATCATGACCGAGGCATCTTCATCTTCCACGACTGATTGGTGTTGACAACGCCCGTGCAGGCTGCTAGCTTGCACGGGCAACGCAAGGAGCAGACGAGATGCATGTGATACGCCGAGATTTCCTCAAGTGCCTGCTGGGTGTGGTGGTGGTGGCGGCAGGCACGCTCGCCACCACACCGGTACTGGCCATCGAACCCTCGCCTGACCTCGAACCCATCGCCGAGACTATCCGGCAGTATCAGGAACTCGTGCGCATCTACGAAGCAGCTAGGAGTCCTATGCTGGGTGAATACAGCACAGAGTTGGCTGGAACCATCACGGCTAAGTTCAACACCTTGCTTGGCTACATGATGGAACAGTTCGGCGGCTGTGATTGCACCAAGGAAGACCTTGCTGTCTTCTGGAATGAGCAGATGCCCGATGTGCTGACCGCCAAACATATGGAATCCATCGCGCGAGGCTCCATCCCGGTGTGCGTGGCAAAGAACGTGCTCGGGAAGCAGAAGATGTATGTCACGTCTGAAGGCATGACTAACTGGAATCCGTTCGTGCAGAGGTATTACGACCTACTGCCATTAAAAAAATAATGGTTGACAACGCCCGTGCAGGCTGCTAATATGCACGCAACTAAACATCGGAGCACCGTTATGAATAACCTTTCTTATCTGATCTATCTCGCCGGAGTCATCAACAACATAGGCAACACCGTTGGTGGGATTTCAACCATCGCAACATTAGCTGCGATAGTATCGTCTATTGCATACGTCCTTTCGGTGATATTTGCCGGCGATAGGACAGCTGACGTCGCGACCCCGCTAGCAGCGAAAACGATGAAGATATCAATCCCTCTTGCGGTTGTGGTATCATTCTTGTTCGCTATCATCCCTAATCGACAGACGGTGATGCTGATCGCAACCAGCGAAGTCGGCGACCAGTTGATCGCCAACGAAAAGGTAAACGGGGTGATAGATCCGAGCATCGAACTGCTCAAAGCATGGATCGCCAAGACTACCCAAGACTTCAAGCAAGAAGCTGGCAAGTGACTCGCGAATGACCGTCAGGAGATAAGCATGCGTGGTATGATCATCGATGTCTATCGCAACAGCTACCAGGACTGCACCAACGGCGGTGTCAGCAAGGATGCCCGGACCCTGCTGCTGGTGGGTGAAGGAGTTCCTGAGATCTTCGAAGCCGACGACATGCCCGCTGTCCGCTTGGCCAAGGGCCCGGGCAACACCCTTCGCCTCGTGCCCGACGCGGTCAAGGACCGTTGGCACATGTTCGGCGGCAACTTCGGCTACAGCAGTGACAGCCGCTTCGCCGAGCTCGTGCGTGCACACGGCGGTGATGGCGGTCCAATCAAGATCTTCGATCGCGTCGAAGAATAGGATATTGGTTGACACTATTCTACACCCGTGCTAGTTTATAGGTGTAGAGCAAGGAGCCGATGATGTTGTTCACGTTGGAGATCTACAAGTCCGATCGTCGCAAGAAGTCTGATGAGCGCTTGGTTGGCAAGTATGACTACGATCGCAAGGATCGTGCCGCGATGGAGCGCGAAGTCCGCGAGCTGTGGCCGCTGTATCGCGAGTCAGACGGCTATCGCTTTGCCATCTACGAGACCATGGTCAAGCGCACCAACCACATGACCGGCGAGGAGTTCGAGGAGCGTTACGATACTCCTTATTATTACAGCCCTAGCACCAAGTTCTACTGGCTGGCTAGATCGTTTGACCTTGCCCGTGCAGTCTGTTAGCATGCACGGGCTGTGACGAGGAGATGATCATGGACGACGGGCTTGATGTGCTGCGCAAGCTGGCAAATGATAAAGTGGAACGACATATCGGCGATACGTGCGATCAGTACGATGAGAGCGAGATCATCCACGACGACGTGCTCGTGTTGGCGTTCAATGCAGTCGTTGATTCCGGAGCTAGCCTTGAACCGGCGACGCAGGTAGCTGAAGAGATCGCCGCAAAATACGGTCGACAGTGACCGCCCGAGCTGCTAGCATGCACGGGACACAACAAGGAGACGAAGATGTCGTATGTGCCTGTCCGCAAGAACACCAATCGCATGCTCGAGCTCGTCGAGGAAGGCATGCTCGACAAGGACCAAGTGATCCTCGCTTGCCTCAGCTACATGACCGACTCCGAGGTCAAGCAGATGGCTGAGCTCAACGAGTTCTTCCTTGATGAAGAGGAAGAGGCAGAAGAAGCCGACGAAGAAGCTGACGAAGACTAGCATATCAGCTTGACAACCATGCGCAGCAGTAGCCTAGCACTGCTGCGCATCTGCACGGAGACATATGATGACTGACCGATTCGTGGCCATAGCCGGGACGACAGCAATACTGATAGCCGTGCTCGCAGGTAGCATCCTGTTCAACCGTATCATCGATGGATGGATTGGATTCGTAGCCGGCGTCGTCTGGGGTGGGTTCATGGGATGGCACGCAGACCGCATCGTCGCATGGCTGCAGGATCGCTTCTCTAGCACGCGATGACGCATCGACCGTGCTGTAGCACAGCCTACAGCGCTGCAAACAGCAAGGCAAACGATATCGTCGCATGTGTCGCCCATCGCATATCCCCTGAGAAATAAAGCTTGACACTGCGCCCTGGCATATGCTATGTTGCACGAGCAAGCAAGGAGCGGCAAACATGGAAACCTATCGCGCATGGATCAACCAGCCCAGCACGCTGCAACCTCTGCACAAGCTGCATGGTCAACGCTGCATTGCCCAAGATACTGGTGGACGGACGGTACGGACCTGGTTCACGGAGGGCGATGTGCATTCTATGCAAATCATGCGCAAGTGCCTGTCAAAATTTAAAAGGTAACTGCTGCATTTCTGTTGACACAGTTTAGGCATGTGCTATGATGCCCGGGCAATCAAGGAGACGACATATGGCAAAAGATCAACGCTATTTGTGCGGGTTTGGTATCTTTACCGGATTCCCTCCCGGTCGTAGTCCAGCAGGAGATCTTGCCACCGCGGCGGTAAAGCAGTGTGTGAGCAACGCTGGCAACGCCAGCGACCTCAAGTTCACACGCATTGGCAAGGGCCGCGAACGCAGCTACTGGTCATTGTCATTTGACGAAGCTAACATCCGTCGAAGCATCAGTGTGCTAGAGCAGCTGGGCTATCGCGCGTTTGGTAACCAGCATCGCACACTGTCGCCGACGGAGGAGCAATCTAGCTGGACCCTGCATGTGTCGCTCGATGACAAGGCTATCGAATCAGCCGACGAGTGGAAAGAAAAGAAGTTGGATCTGGAAAAGCTGGTCGCCTCTGCATAGTGGTAGACAGTTTAACTGCTGATAACTCGTTCGGATATGCTAGCATGCGGCACGAGATCGCCGGATCACTGACTCGCGGTTCCTAGGTCTGCGAGGGTGCGTACCGGTAGAAGGATTCCTTGCGAACCTCTGTGCGAACGAAGGGACAATCCGCCTCGAGCCAGGCGATCTCGTGGAAAGGCCCGTCTTTCGGTTGACACGCTGCCTAGACCTGCTATGTTGCTGATACGAAGTCGCACCGGCTGATCAGCAACGCGGCACACGCTATAGCGGGCCGGGACCCGGCCCCGGCGTTGCGCAGGTGCAACGACCGGTCCAAGGAGGATGGGAGGTCGATCCTCCCATCCTAGATCTACTCGATCTCAACCTTCACGACGTCGTGCAGGTAGTCCCAGGCCACCGAACCGTCCGCCTGCCTGATGCCGATGCGGCAGAAGCTGCGGAGAGGATCGACTCCGCTCCTGTGGTAGCCTCGGCTCTCCCAGCGCTCCCAGAACAGCTCGCCTCGCAGACCGCGCGGATTGCTGCGGCCCTTGGCGACCTCGACCTGATCACCCTTGCACGGCCAGGCGGCTTCAGCTTCCTCCTGCCGCCGCTTCGCTGAGCGGGCAGCACGGACATCAGCTTCGCGGCATGCCTGGACGTAGCCGTCGCCGATCTCTTCTTCCATCACCTGCTCCTGCATGCTCAGCCGATGCTGGCCGGGTCGATGGGACGATCCGCCAGCACCACCGTGACATCATACCTCTTGCGTGCACGGAAGATGCCAGCAGCCTTGATCTGGGCAGCCATGCTGCTCTCGGCTTCAACGACGATCCTCTTGTCCTTGTAGAACGCGACGTAAGTCCTCATGGCACCGCTCCTTGTCTTGACCCGTGCATGCTAGCAGCGTGCACGGGCCGTGTCAACCGCTGTCAGAACCAAGCCGGGCGTTCGACCTCTATGGCCAAACCGAGATCACGCACGCGGAACCGCTTCCATGCTTTGCATCCGTGCGCCCTGCAGAACCCAGCGTGGAGCTCTTCCTCAGATCTTGCCCGGTCTTCTGCGGCCGAGATGGTATCAAAGCTCCACATCAACATCCACATCGCGTCGGGATCGATGCCACGCAGCCGATGCTCGGCTTTGCGTCGATCATACATGAGCTCATGGTATTCAACCACGAACCGCTCGACTCTCTCCTTGTAGGTATCCATCATCACGGCTCCTGCTGCATGCTATACATACGTGTATTAGCATAACACATGCAGCGTTGCAGTCAAGAAGAAACACCGCAGAGACCATGGATGATCAGCGGTGAATGCGATGCTAGCGAAGCGGCATCCGCTAGATGCAGTGCCTGTCGTCATCCGGTGTGAGCTTGATCGGCTTCCGGCTCGCCGTCATTCCTGGCATTTTTCCGAGTCCCAGTTTCTCTTGCCTGCGATGGATCCGTGGTTATGAGCTGCCTAGACCATGCATCATCGCGCGGTAGCCTATCGAACTATCCGGTACGATACCGGGAACGCAGGGTGGTTGGCGACGATACATCGACAGGATTATTTATCATCAGGTCCATCTTACAGGCATATCAAGGCTTGACATCTAGCCTAGACCTGCTATGTTGCTGATACGAAGTCGCACCGGCTGATCAGCAACGCGGCACACGCTATAGCGGGCCGGAACCTAGGTCCATCATCTTGGATGCGTAACCACCGTCCGACCCAGTTGACCGAGTCGATCGATCTGTGCTAGCATGGCCTCGGCATCATCACGGCGCCGTGACAGTCACTGCCAAATAACGACCATCATTGCTGCCAAGCAACGACCCTCCGAGTAATCTTTGCCAACCTCGTCCGCGGACAGAGAGTAATATTATTATTCTTGACCATCCCGCGGAATCGTGCTAAGCTGGCTCCATGCACCGCCACCAGGAGATCGAACACATGCCACCAGACCCCGGACGCACGGCCCCATGCAAGAGCCCAGTGATGTCCTGCCGCGACAGGGATCTGGTATGGTGCGTGGAGAACGTGGGCGAATATGGCGAGGAATGGAGCTACAGGATAGTGGGACATCGGTCGACGGGCGTGCAAGGCCCCAGCGGACCGCAGATAGAGACGCTGGTAGAGTATAGCTTCCATGACGAAGAGACCATGATGCTGTTCGTGTTGACGAGAGGATAGCATGGCAGCACCTCATACAGATCTGCTCAAGGAACATCGCTATCATTGCTCCGCCGCACACCTGGAATCCGAGGAACGTCCTTTCGGGCCACTGAAGGAGATGTTCGGATGGTGCGCAGCCAACATCGGTCCGAGGCATCATCTCTGGAGCTATCGCGGTGGCAGGCAGTGGAGCTTCCTGCGTGAGGAAGACATGACGCTGTTCATGCTGGCTTGGTTCTAGATCATGCAGGAAGGCATAGCGAAGGTCAACACCGGTCCCCGCACGCTAGAAACCACTGCGGGGACCACATATAGCTGGCGACACATGGCCGTGCTCGAGTACCAGTCTCCGTTCCGATTTGTGGAGATGCACGACTGGTGCCTGTCGAGGATGGGCGAACGTGGCCATCCTCGCTGGGAATCCCTACACGGTGCCCTGGTCGGTGGCAGTCGTGTCGGTACGGTCTTCTGCTTCGACGACACCGATCACTACGTGGAGTTCGCATTGCGATGGCTATAGGACGGACGGATGATGATCCGAGCATCGAACCGGGCCTTGGCTCCCGCAGCGATCAGCTGTTGGCCACCGAATACGCTGGATATGCCGAATACGCTGGATACGCTGGATATAGGAACCATAGCAACTGGTATCGCACATTGGTGCCATTCTCAAGATTCCTCGAAGCGAATAGTTGGGCGATCGCCACGCTGCAGGACGAAGACTGGTTCTATAGATACCATGGTTTATCCGACTACAGGCTAGCCTACATGTTCTATTTCGCCAGCGAGGAAGACTACGTGGAGTTCATATTGAGATGGCTATAGGCATGCCAACACCAGATGCGCTAGAAGATCCCAACACCGGTCCCCGCACGCTAGAAACCACTGCGGGGACCACATATAGCTGGCGACACAAGGTCGTGCTAAGGAAACAGGATCTGGATCGATACGAGGAGATGATCAGCTGGTGCCGGGCGAGGATGGGCGAACGCGGCCATCCAGCATGGGATTCCTATCACATATCATTCAACGACAAGGGCATCAAGAACACGATCTTCTATCTCAACGACACAGAACATTACGCGGAGTTCGCATTGACATGGCTATGAAAAGACTGTTCCTGCAAGAAAGAGGCAGGCATACTGCTGCTTGGTCTCAGTTAAGTGACACGGCGATAGATGCATACGAGCCGGTCGAGCATTGGCTCGCCGCTAACGAGATACCAGCACGCTTCATGTATACGAACAGCTTCACTGATGTGTGGCTGGATTTTGACAGCGAGGAAGGCTACGTGGAGTTCGTATTGCGATGGCTGTGACCGATCCTTGGTACTTGGTCGTACTCAACCGACCAGCGATGGAATGCATATATAGCCTGTCTCCTGTCGTCGAGCGTGACGGTAACGAGATATCAGCCGAATACATATGGTGCGAGGAACGCATGGGCACGGAAGATCGATCGTGCGACGAGCCCAGCAAGAGATGGACCGTAGAGACCTTGCTGTCAGGCGATGTCCTCTACATGTTCGGAGATCCTGGAGTGGCCGCAGAGTGAACTCTGCGATGGTGCTAGGCAAGGAGACATGCACATGGAAGACATGAGACCGGACGCTGACCGAGACGCTGACCTGCTCTGGGAGCACACTGCACGCATGGCCTGCAGGCCCGACGAATACCTGCGTGCGGTGCATTGGTGCTGGGAACGCTGGGGAGAGAACTTCTCTAGCGAGAATCTCGCTGGCATCTGGAGCAGCTATGAGGTCGCACTACCTCATTGGCTCGGGAGCGACAGCTACGTCTACGGATTCCGATTCAAGGAGATCGATCACTGCGTGCTGTTTGGTCTCACCTGGGGCAGCTAGGCCTCGTCCGTGTCGGCTCTGGTCTTTTCTCTACCCCTGGGGTCTCGTCGGTTCCACCATGGTTTTTGCCTGGTCCCTGCACCACCGTCATTTGGCGCCGGTTCGTGGTTTTTCTGCCAGCGATATCAACTGGCTATATCAGCAACTATTGCTAGGCAGCATACTAGGCTGTGTGGAACCTGGCAGCCAATCTCCGATACCAAGGTTGAAAAGCTTCGCTAGGTCATTATTAGCACGGCGCCTCGGTCTGTCGTGCTGCTGGAACACTGCTATATCACATGCAAGTTCGACTGTTCGGTCGTGTTGATATCGTGGTCCCCGCAGTATTTTGCCGTTTATGACTGCTATCAACCGCCGATCCCGGTGCTGATCCCGGTGCTGATCCTAATGTGGATGATCACCGGTTGTTGGTACTATGATGCTGCTATCTGAGAGTTTGGTGATGGCTTGGCGCCCGGCGGTTGATATCGCCTTGTGTGTATTGCTGCTGTGATCCTATGAAGTCCGCTTTCCGGCGGATCGTGTCGTGGATCCGCCGGAAAATCGTGCCGCTAGGGCCGGCGCCTTGGGGTTACCGTAGTACATGACAGCATGGAATGTTTCCTGTCAGCGAGCTTGGTGTGCTGTTAGATGACTCTAGGATGCAGGCCCAGGGCCAGCACGACCGTCGTGCTTGCCAACGTAGCCGCTGGGATTTTATCAGTTGACAGAGATTGCCGTTGTGCTAAAATCTATCAAGTGCTAACTAACCTTGGGTGATCTTTGGACGGCATGGAGAAAAACGGCAAGTTTGTCGAAGCAGATGGCACGCAGGAATGGTTGGTCAACGGCCGTCTGCACAGGACCGATGGACCTGCCGTCATCAGTGCAAGTGGCACGCAGGAGTGGTATGTCGACGGAGAACGACACAGGACCGATGGACCTGCTGTCATCTATGCAAGTGGCACGCAGGAGTGGTATGTCGACGGAGAACGACACAGGACCGATGGACCTGCTGTCATCAGTGCAAGTGGCACGCAGTCGTGGTATGTCGACGGAGAACGACACAGGACCGATGGACCTGCTTGGATCGGTGCAAGTGGCACGCAGGAGTGGTATGTCAACGGCCGTCTGCACAGGACCGATGGACCTGCCGTCATCTGTGCAGATGGCACGCAGGAGTGGTATGTCGACGGAGAACGACACAGGACCGATG
>Ga0213850_1052435_pt1 | contig 20627 bp, 20 predicted proteins | sample LLC_MetaT_FD_164453 | JGI IMG/M metagenome (GOLD analysis project Ga0213850, IMG submission 164453) | Metatranscriptome of freshwater microbial communities from post-fracked creek in Pennsylvania, United States - LL:C (Metagenome... | ecosystem: Environmental > Aquatic > Freshwater > Creek ...
AAGGATTTCTATCCCAATATCGGACAGCCGGGGGCGAATCACGATCATAAGCATGACTTTCTGCCTTCGGACATTATTTCTGCCATGTCCGAGTACAAAGGTTGGGATTTGATTGAATGTCAAGAACGCAATCAAGATGATGAATATTCGATGCTTTTGGTCTTTCAACGTCTTGAGAATAATGCTCGCGAAGAAAGTTGGATGATGTCCAAGCCCGAAAAAACCGCACTTGTATGCCGGTTCGGGGCTTTTGGTGACCTGATGCAGTCGTCGAGTGTGTGGGCCGGGTTGAAGAAGCAGGGGTATCACATTACTCTCATGACTTCTAGGCCCGGTTGTGATATAGTGACTGAAGATCCGAACATTGATAAATTCATGATCTTGGACAAGGATCAGGTTCCGAATGCGAATTTGACTGATTTTTGGACTTATCAAGCGAAGAAATACGACAAGTTTGTTAATCTTTCAGAGTCTGTTGAAGGCACTTTTCTTGCGATGCCGGGTCGAGTTCATGCTGCTTGGTGGACGCCAATGTTGCGGCACATGCACATGAATGTAAATTACGTCGAACACCAACATCGTCTTGCTGGTGTCCCACATGACCCAGTAATCAAGTTTCACGCTACACCAGATGAAAAAAATTGGGCGCGGCAACATCGTGCTCGGATGGGCAAGTTTGTGATCCTTTGGTCACTTGCTGGTTCTTCTGTTCATAAAACGTGGGCTGGCCTTGACGCCGTTATTGCGGCGCTCATGATTAATCATGATGATGTTGAAGTAGTCCTTTGTGGTGGCCCAGAAGCAGCAATTTTGGAAGCTGGATGGGAAAAAGAACCTCGGGTGCATCTGACTTGTGGTAAATGGTCGATACGACAAACTTTGAGTTTCATGCAATTCGCGGATCTCGTGATCGGCCCGGAGACTGGAGTTTTGAACGCTGCTTCGATGGAAGAAATGCCGAAAATCGTATTTCTTTCGCATTCGACCGAAGAGAACCTCACCCGGGATTGGATCAACACTATCTCGCTACAGTCAAAGGGCACGAAGTGCGGTGGCCGTGGTAATGACGAAGCCCCGGCTTGCCACATGATGATATATGATTGGAGTGTTTGTACTAAGGATGAGGAGTCCGGCACAGCACAATGCCAAGCAGACATCTCGAAAGAGGAAGTTTGGTGGCATTTAGACCAATTCATTACTCGCGCACTCACTACAGGTAAGGTAGCTTAATATGGCAACTTCCGGGGTCAACACTTTTTCGGTCAGTCGCGATGATATTATTCGCGGGGCGATGTTGACCATCGGAAAGTTGGAAGAAAACGAAGTACCGTCTTCCAGAGAGACCAATGACTGTGCCATGTTTCTCAATATGTTGGTCAAACAATGGCAGGGGACAACTGATTTTGCCCCCGGTCTGAAGACTTGGACGCGGCGGCGCGGGCATTTGTTTCTGCATTCTGCTACGGGTCAATATTTGGTGGGTCCGGGAGGCGTCGGATGGACCACCAGCTATATCAGTACCATGACTAGCGCGGCGGTGGCGGGAGGGGCCACGACGGTACCTCTCTCGTCATCCTCTGGTATCTCAGTCGGGGACAACCTCGGGGTCGAGGTGTCTTCCGGGGATTTGTTCTGGACTTTTGTTACCTCCGTGGGCACGAACACGGTCAATGTGTCCCCAGCGATACCTTCTGCTTACACGGTTGGTGCCAGTGCTCAAGTATTTACTTACACTACTACCGCAAATCAACCAATCCATATTGAAACGGTGATGTTGCGGGACAGCACTTATAATGATACGCCAATTCGTATCATGCAACAGCCTGAGTATGATCAGTTACCGACGAAAGTCAATCCCACCAACATTTCGGACCCATCAGGCATCTATTACGAATTTCAGCTTACCAATGGTATCATGTATACAGACGTCGCAGGCGCGTCAGATGTCACTAAGCATTTGGTAATCACTTACTTGGAAGCGGAGCAGGATTTTGTAAATCCCACGGACGTTCCAGAATATCCCCAAGAGTATTTTCTTCCATTGATGCTTGGTCTGGCGAAGCTTATTTGCCCGATGTTTCAAGCTGTCTGGACGCCATTGATGGCTGAAAATTACTCGATCGCATTGTCTATCGCTCAGAAGAAAGAGCCAGAAAAAGTAGTAGCTTACTTCCAGTGTAACGATATTACCTAATGCAACCAGTACCAATTTTCGGCAGCGGAATTCAGTCTTACTCTTCAGTAGCGACGTCTCAGCGCCGACTGAATTGTTACTATGATCCGCGTCCAGACGGGGATAAGACGGCTGCGGTAATACGTTCCACGCCCGGTTCTGCACTTTGGATAACTCTTCCGTCTGCGCCTATTCGTGGATGGCACGTGGTCGGCAATAACTTGTTTGTTGTTGCCAGTCGGAACGTATATAGAGTTACAACTGCTGGCGCGATAAGTCTGATGGGTACTTTGAACACAGCTGTCGGTCGAGTCGAAATGGACGACAACAGTTTTCAAATTTGTATCGCTGATGGTACGAACATCTATCTATTGCAGACCACCACCCCGTATACGTTCGGGCAGGTCACCGATTCTAACGCTCCGAATGGTGCAAACACGGTTGCGTTTATTGATGGGCGCTTCATCAATGAACAACCGTCTTCTCGGCAATTTACAGTAAGCCAATCCTACACTTCATCGTTGACTGCGGCGTACACCCCTTATTTGTTTGGTACCAAAGAAAATGAATCGAGTCAGTTGCTGGCTGTAGAAGTTGTTAATGGCACGATCATACTTTGGGGTGCTAACAGCATTGAGTTTTGGTCCGATGTCGGTGCTTCGCCGCTTCCGTTCCAACGTATCAATGGCACCACTCAGACTTGGGGACTGGCCGCGATCGCTTCTCGGGCGAAGTTTATGAACACTTCGGTGTTTCTTGCTCAAAATCCTCAAGGACATACCCAAGTGATGATGCTCAACGGGTATGTCCCGCAGCGAATCAGCACTTCAGATATTGAAGCGATCATCAATACTTTCTCGACTTTTTCGGACGCTGTGGCATTGACGTATATAGTTGATGGTCACCCGATGTATCAGTTGACTTTCCCTACGGGCAACCGTTCATTTCTTTATGATGGTTTGACTGGCCTCTGGCAGGAAGTTCAAACCGGAGTAGCATTGGTTGCTCGGCATTTTGCCAATTACGGTATTGTTTTTAACACCAATAATTACGTATCTGATGCGACTACCGGCAATATTTACGTTTTATCCGAAGGTGTGTTTACCGACAATGGTACTCCAATAAAGCGCCAAGTTCGCACACGACATATCAGAAAAGATGGGAATACTTTCGGCATCAGTGAACTATACCTTGACATAGAGGTTGGCGCTGGGTTACAATCAGGCCAAGGCTCTGATCCGATGATGATGATCCAAAGATCCAAAGATGGTGGTAAGACTTTCGGAACCGAGAGGCGCGTTTCGATGGGCAAGGTCGGTCAATACCACACGCCTCGGCTGATTACTCGTCGCTGGGGAATGGCTCGAGACTTTGTTTTTCAGTTTACCGTGACTGACCCTATTAATTTCATGATAACTGGTGGTAGTGTCACGATGTCCCAGCAAGAGGGGGCAGCGGGATGACCATACCCAACAGCCCCCCGATTCAGACCTCAGTAGATGTTCGGGACAAGCCTACAGGTAACGCTCCACCGGTCATTAGGGTGGCAGTGCCGTGGATGCAATGGTTCACCAAAGTCCAAAACTTTTTCGGAATCGAATCTACTTTCACACCCATTTTCACCGGGTTGACTGTCGTTAATGGTACTGGTGGCGCAACGTATGCTGGTTCTTACACTAAGATTGGCCGGATCGTTTTTTGGAATGCATCGATCACTGTTACAGGTACTTGTACAGTCGCGTCGATCGCCGGAACGACAGAGATAACGAATCTTCCGGGCGCGGCTGCTGTTGGATCAAATTGTGTTGCATCTGATGTCAGTGGCACATCACTCGGGGCTGGATCGGTCGCAGGTTTGATCGCATATCTCCCGACTTGGGCGGCTAGAAATACGAGCATCAATATTTCCGGGTGGTATTCAACATGAATGATCTGGCTCCTCGTGATCAGATTCAAAAACTCAAAGAGGAATCGTTGAAACTTCCTCAAGTAGATATTCCGATTTTTAATTTTTTCGCGGATGGTGTTTATGTGCGTGAAATGCGTGTACCAGCAGGCACAACAATTACAGGTAAAATTCACAAGACTTCAACCGTCGATGTTTTACTCGAAGGCTCCATTATCGTTGTCAACGATTCAGGAATCCCGGCTAGGTTGGACGCTCCCCTTGTCTTCGAATCCAGCCCCGGGATTAGTAAAGCGGGGTACGCTATAACTGACGTCAGGTGGTTGACCATTCATGGGGTCGAAAGTGAGACTCGCGATATTAAACAGTTAGAACTCGAATTGGTTGTAGAAGATTATCAGCAATATCTAGAGCATCGAGAAAATCTGCTCTTGAAGGAGAAGTAAAATGGCAGTGGTCGCATCAGCAGTTGCAGACGCGGTTGGTGGCGGAGTTCTGGGTACCATTCTTGGTGGTGCTGCTACAGGCGCTTTGGTCGGTGGTGTGAGTTCGGCTATCAGTGGTGGTAACGTCATCAATGGTATTGTTAACGGTGGGGTAGGTGGCGCGGTCGCTGGAAGCGTTTTTTCAGGTATCAGCGCTCTCGCTAGCACTGCGAATGCAGCGCAAGCTGGTGTACAATTGACTGACGCTGAAGCGTCAGCACTTCAGACAGCACAAACCGCTGGTGGGGTCACTAATCTTCCGCCCGCGCTCCAATCGGCGGCGCAGTCAGCACTTCAAAAATACGCGGCTAAAGGAATCAATGCTTTGACTGGCGCTGGTGTGGCGGGAACCGCTCTCGGCGGCATTGTGGCGGCAAACGCAGCCACTCAGTCGGCAAATACGATTGCAGGTGGTGCGGTGGCTGCGGCAAATGTTCTCGCGCCAGCGGCTACTGCAGCAGCAAACATCCAATCAAGCGCGGCCACTCAATCGGCAAACACTTTGGCTACGGGCGCTACTACTGCGGCACAGCAGCAAGTTGCTGGTGAAACAAATGCATTGGGCACTGCGGGTACAACGTTGGCGGCACAGACAGCAAACCAACAACCGTATATGTCGGCGGGTACGACAGCTTTGCAGACATTAAGTGCTGGCCTACAGCCGGGTGGACAATTCAACACGCCATTCACGATGTCGGATGCTACTAATTCGGCAGCGTATCAATTCGCACTGCAACAGGGTACCCAAGCCCTGAATAACACGGACGCTGCGAAAACTGGAACGCTGAACAGTAACAACATCCAAGATAATATCACATTTGCTGAGGGCACTGCATCGACATATGAACAACAAGCGTTCAATCAATGGCTGCAATCTAATAACCTCACTTTGGCTGCTTTGCAGCAACAGGTCGCGACTGGCCAGACTTCGACAGCCCAACTGCAAACTGCTCTGGCTCAATATGGAGTTGGTGCTGAGACGATACAACAGAACATTGGGACTTCGAATGCTGCTGGGACGACAGGTGCTGCCAACGCTACCGCTGCTGGACAGGTCGGCGCTGCTAAGTACACCGCTGCTGGAATCACTGGGGCTGCAAATGCAACGGCTGCGGGGCTTACTGGACAAGCTAATGCCCTCGGTGCGGGGCAAGCGCAAGTCGGTAACATCGCAACACAAACAGCGTCCGATATTGGAAATCAGTTGTCTACGGCAGGCGGATTGAGTTATTTGCCTACACCGACGACGCCAGCAGCTACGACTAACACTATTCCGATGGGTAGCGCAGTCAACAATAGTACCACACTCAATGATCTACAAAGCAACCCTAATGGGACATTGAATAGCAGTGGTGTTCTTATACCTATGCCGTAAGGAATCGAAATGTCTGATTACAATATTCCGATGGAAGCTGCAACGCAACAAATACAGCAGCAAAGTATACAAGCGCCGGATGCAAATATTCCGTTAAGTGTGAAGCCATTCAAACAAATCGATACTTTGGCGAATGCCGGTAAAGCCGCCGACATACAACAAAAGGGAATTGATCTGCAAAACAGTGTGAATGACGCACAAACGAATCAAGCCAACCATGAAGACGAGATGAATGACAGATCGATTCTTCAGGCTGCGCAGAAATCTGGCGCGAATTTTCACTCAGTAGACGGCATTGACCAGATACTTGCTGAATCCGGTGACAAATTGAGCCAGAAATCGATCAGCGGGCTTTTGAAGCGCAAAGCTGACATCCAGAAAAATACCATCGATATGCAGACCCATCTCGGTGAATTGGATGATCACAGTTTGAAGCAAATGCACCAAAAGATGGAGGATGCTTATAGGGACATTGAAGTACCACTGAAAAGGTACGACGCGACGATCGAAGCGGCTGCGTTGGCGGATGAACTGGACCCTCAAGCGAATATCAAAGCAACTGAAGCATTCAATTCAGCAAAGCATGCCATCATCGCAATGTATCGGAACGATAAAGACCCGGTAACCGGTAAAACTAGAATCCCGGAAGACAAGCTGAAGGAAATGGAAGCCGCGACGATTGATGAATGGCGTTCGAAGGTGCAGGAAGCGGACTATAAAGTCAAGCAAGTGAAAGAAGCGGCGGAACTGGCTAAAAATAAGGCTAAATCTGCTCGTGACGAAGCAGCGGCTGATAGAGATGAAGCGCTCGCTACTAAAGCGCTATCGGAAAGTGGTGCCGGGGGCAAGAAACATTTCGAAGCGAAAACCGTTATATATGACGGCAAACAAACACTTGCTGACTATGACCCGTCGACGGGCAACTATTATCAAGGTGGCAAAGAAATAGATCGTGAGAAGATAGACCCAATCGAGAAGGGGGTCGGCGGATTGGCTGGCCGTGATTCTGTGTATACTAAACGCATCATGTCTTCTGCCAATCAAGCGGCGAGGGACATTGAGAATATCACGCTACTTCCTATTACGTCCAGTACCGGGTTTTTCGGTGGCCGTCATCAGGGCACAGGGTTGCTCGACGCTGCAAAGGAAAATCTGGTCAACAAGATGTCTATACAAGAGACGCAAGATTACGGTGTGGCAATTGCCGGATTGAAACGTGTACTTGGTAATATTGAAGCGAGTGGCCTCGCACCCCCCGGGGCTTTGACGGAACAAATGGATGCTGTGGTTTGGAAAGACGGGGACACCCATTTCACCAAACTGAAAAAACTTGCCCAAGCGCGGCAGATTGTTGAATCAGGGCTTGAGGTTCAATTGGCTGATCCGAAGATCGCAGAACCGCAAAAGCAATTGATGCACGGCATTGTTGAACGAGTTCAAAAAGCAGTCCCATACACTTACGAACAAGTTCAAGAGTTCGAGACTGAAAGTCAGCGCAAGCCAAAATTAACTATGCGTCAAATTATCGAACGAGACAAACTCAAAGAAAAACCGGTCACAACTGCTTCAACCGCAGCCCCTACTGCAGCCCCTACTGCAGAAGCAAAACCGCAACCAACGGATGAAGATCGTAAGAAGGCCGATCGTGAAGCTGGGATGCAGGCGGTCGAGGCAAACGGCGGACTGGAAGCGTCTAAGAAAAGTCTGGCGCAGATGAACGCGGCTTTGTCAGCGCACGGCGAGAAGAATCGTGATCCCGAGTTGATTCATATGCGCGATATTTTAGCGGCGGGTATTGCGGCTACTGAAAGTAAGGGTCACAAAGACATGGCTGATGCGCCTGCTATCGAAATCAAAAGTGACCAAGATTACTTGAATTTGAAACCCGGCCAAAAATACAAAATTAATGGCCAAACGAAAATCAAAGGCGGAGCGCCGCGATAATGGCCAAGAAAGACGAAGAGCAGTATATCGATGAATGGAAGCCCGATTCCATATGGGAAGGTGTACACCAATTCGTCGATCGTGGAAATGAATCTGTCAAGAAGTTGATCGGCGCATTTTTGCCGGACACTGATACTGGTCGGGGTATAGCGGGGGCGGTACTCGATGCCACCGGAGCACCCGCTGTCGGTCAGGTAGCGGGTAGTATAGCCTACGGGGATCGGCTGACCTCCGGGAAGGGTGAAACACTACATTTAAAAGATGATACGACAGACGCTGCTTTGGCTCTTGCTGCTCCCGTCATTGAAGGTGCGGAATTAGCAGCAAGAGGTACGAAGATGGCGGCGAAATTTCTTGCGCCCCAAGCCCATGAGATTCTTGAAGCGTATGCCAGCCATCCCATTTACGGCGTTCGATCCTACGTGGTTCCGCCAGAAGAGACATCGACAATGTTTCCGGGTTCTCGGGTCGCCGCTCGTGTAGATGATGATGTACGCGCTTCTCATCATGTCGAGACTCCCGAGTTCAAAGACTGGTTTAAAGATCACCACCCCGAGATGGTTGGTGAAGATGGCTTACCAATCACAGTCTATCACACCACGGATAAGGATTTCACTCAATTCAATACTGAAGGTGGTAAAACTAAGACCAAGAACACTGGGTCTTTTTTCAGTAGTTCACCGGATATATCCGCCACATACGGAACTGGTGACGCGCCGCGTACTATGGCGGCGCATATTAATCTGAAAAAACCCCTAGTGATAGATGCCGAAGGGAGTAATTGGGGTACACTGGATCCAAAGACGTTACCTGATGTGCCGAAGCTCAGGAATAACGTAACGAGTACGGATGATTTGGCACGTTGGGCGAGGAAAAATGGATATGACGGGCTTATCGTCAAAAATGTCCATGACGAAGGTCCTGCTGGTAAATATTCCTCGGAGGCCACTGGGAAACCCAGTACAATTTACTCGGTATTTGATAACACCGCAATCAAGTCAAAAACCGGGAACCGTGGTACTTGGGATAAACACGATCCGAACATACTTCATGGCGCTACTGGGATTGGCGTAGGTGCCGGTACTGCTGCTACGATAAATGATAAGAATCGTGAACCTACTCCAGTGACAGACCATTTAGTTAACGCTATTATTCATCACGAAAGTAGTGGTAATCCGTATGCTTATTCGGACGCGGGGGCCAAGGGTTTGATGCAGTTAATGCCGAAAACCGCAAAAGAACTTGGGGTAACGGACATCTATGACCCCAAGCAAAACGAAGCGGCAGGTCGTAAATACATCGGACAACTGATCGCAAAATATGACGGGGACGTTCGAAAAGCGTTGATTGCATATAACTGGGGTCCGGGCAAAGTCGCTAAATTTGGTGTTGAAAAAGCCCCAGAGAGTGCCAAACGTTACGCTGATAGCATAGTTATAATGGCTAAGAGTCTTGAAGAAAAAGCGAAGACCAATATACAGCACTTAACTCCAAAAGCGCAAGAATTCCTTAGAAATTACATCAAGAACCAAGGACAATAAATGGCACTATCACCGGAAGTGATGAAAGCGATGCAAGCGGACCAAGCTGTGTCCGATGATGTGAAATCAATGATGTCCAAAGATCAAGTGTCGGACGATGATTCACATGATGCGTCCGAATATGCTGCGCCTGCTGCGCCTCAAATTGGTGCACCACAACAACCTCAAGCCGCGAAGCCTGCTGCTCAACCTCCTATAACTCCGCAAAATCCTCAAGGCGGTGCGCCCGGATTGAAACCGCCGAAACCCCGTTTAACCCTGTCCGACCCGTGGGCACAGTCAAGTATTGAAGCAGCAGGCGATGCCTTCACTGACGCACCCGCTGCGTTGGCCGAAAACGCTGTCAGCGCGGGAACTGGTCTGGCTTCTTCTATCGTCGGCGGATTAGCTGGTGCTGGTCGTGCCCTGTATGGTATGGCTGACGCTATTGGGAAAGGTAAAAGCGCAGGGGAATCCTTTGATCAAGGTATGGCCGAAGGCGCGGATCTTAGTCGTGGGATACAAGAAGCGGGGACTTACCAGCCCCGGACTGAAGGTGGTCAGGGAATTAATCAAGGGCAACAAATGATCATGGACACTGCCAATAAAGGCAATAAGATGATTGGTGGAGCCGTTGGTAGTATGGTTGGTCCGAAATCGGAAGTGGCGGGGGAGGCCGTTGGTGAAAATTTGCTGCCAGTTATCGGTGCGTTGGCTGGCCGCAAAGGAATGGTGGACGCCGCCAAAAGTGCTACGAAAAATCGGTTGGAAAATCCGATCATGGAGCCGGGTAAAGATTATTCACCGTTACGTGATCTAACCCCGGAACAACGTGATCGTTATGACCGCCAGAAAAAGCTTGGTATTGAACCTACGCTCGCCTCAGTGACTCGCGACGCTGAACAATTTCGATTTGAAGATCAAGCAGCTGCAACAAAAGAAGGCGCTAATTTGCGATCGAGGCAGAACGAGAACGATGATGCCATCACAAAGGCGGTAGGTGATACTGATAAAATGCGAATGGGCCGCAAAAACACTGAGAACGAAAGAGAGACAGGACATTCAGTGGCGACTGCAATTGAGGCAAAAGCTAAAGAAAGTCTTGACAAAGTAGATACGCTTTACAAGGCCGCTCGTGCCGCTGGTGAAACTAAAGAAATCGTCGATGCGAAACCTTTGGAAAAATGGTTCAAAGATGTAAAACCCGAAAGTGTCCACTATACACAAATTCAAGCGCTCAAAGCAAAATACGCACAATTGAAAGCTGCTCGGAAGGGTAAACTCAACATCGACGACATGGATATTCTTTACCGCGCCGCGAATGACTTGTCTACTGACGGTTCGGTCAGCAAGTTTATGGGTGACGCACGTAGAGTAATGGACGAGATCACTGACGGCAAAGGTGGCGATCTCTACAAACAGGCGCGGGCTGCTCGGATCGCACACGCGTTTGAATTTCAGGATCGCACTGCAATTGCTGACTTGATCAGTAAGAAAAACGGGTCGCGGACTGATTATAAGACCAAAAATGAAGGTGTCTTCGCGAAAACGGTTATAAATTCATCACTTGTGGAGTTGAAAGATGTTACGCAATCTTTGTTGTCCGTGGACCCCAAAACTCATCCCGAAGCATTTCAGGCGGTCCGTAATCTGCAAGGACAAACCATCGACTACCTCGTCAGCAAGGCTACAATGGACGGCGAAACACCGTTCAACCCAGCAAAATATAAAGCCGCAATGAGGACTATCGGAAAAGATAAACTCGAACACCTGTTGGGACCGGACGCATTGGCTCGACTCGACGACGTCATGAAAGCAGCACGCGAAGTTAAACGCGCGCCCGGTAAATCGGTGTCTGGCAGCGACACCAACGTGAATCTCCAAATGATGGCCGAACGAGGTCTCCGTGATTCTGCGGCCAAGCATTTGATGAAACAGGTGCCGTTGGCTAAAACATATTTCGAATTCACTGGCGCTAAAGCGGCTAAAGCTAGGACAACTGCACAAGTTAAAGAAGCATTGCAACCTCGGCTTGCTCCTCCGGAAGTGATCGAAAAAGGTGCGGCAGCGGCAAGGAAACAAAAACGTCAAAGATTGATGCAAGAGTCCGGGGCTATGACCAGAGGGGTTGCTCCCGCGTACCCCGCTGTGGTAGAATCCGGGGATGAGGAACAATAATGGCCAAGATTCTTATCGTTGATTCAGACGGGGTGGGTCTGAGTTTCGCTTGGCGATGTGTTCAAGCGGGGCACGAGGTCCGATGGTTTTTGGCCGATAAGCCGTCGATCAGTAAACAGACGGGTGATGGATTCAAGGGAATTGAAAAAGTCACGAATTGGGTAAGTCATGTTAAATGGGCTGATCTCATTTTTCCGACATCGAATGACATGTTTATTGAACGTCTTGAATTTTTCAAAAAACGTGGCGCTCCGGTCTACGCTCCAAGTGTAGCATCAGCGAATCTTGAGATTAGTCGACAAGCGGGCATGGAGATGATGGAACGTGTCGGCATCGATATCGCTCCCTATAAAACTTTCAAATCCATGAAGGATGCCCGGAAGCATGTGGAAAAAACAGGCGAACGCTTCGTGTTCAAGACACTTGGGGACAATGAGGATAAAGCACTGACCTATGTGTCGAAGAATGCTGCTGATTTGATCGGATGGATAGACCGCATGATCAAACAGAAAAAAGAGCCAACTGGTGATGTGATGCTTCAGACTTTCATCAAGGGTATCGAGATGGGGGTCAGCCGTTGGATGGGGAAAAATGGGTTTGTCGGTCCGTGGAATGAATCTTTTGAACACAAAAAGATGATGTCCGGGAATTACGGCCCCAACACTGGTGAGATGGGTACCATAGCGGCTTTCACGGACGAGAGCAAGCTGGGCGAGGAGACGCTGGGTAAACTGGAAAAGGAGTTAGTAAAGCTAGGTCACCTCGGTGACGTGGCAATCGGATTCATGGTAGAAGAGGAAACTGGTAAACCTCGACCGACTGAATGGACGTGTCGTCCGGGTTGGCCAATTTTCAACATGATGCTCGGCTCTATTGAAGGTGACCCCGCTCAATGGATGATCGATGCGATCAACGGTAAAGACACTACTAGTTTCAAAAAAGACATCGGCTGTTGTTTGGTCATGGCACACGCCGATTTCCCGCACGGCAACGCGACGAAGCGTGAAGTTAGTGATGTACCGATTGCGGGTATCACAAAGTCGATGAAAAAACACTTACATCCGCAATCAGTGAAAATTGATATCATGCCAGACATGGAAGGCGACAAGATCGTTAACCGACCGGTCTGGAACACCAGTGGTGATTATGTGATGGTGATCACCGGGTTCGGAAAAGATGTCAAGCAAGCAGCAGAGCGGGCATATAAAACCGCAAAACAATTGCACGTCAGTAACCCAATTCTGCGAGACGACGTCGGCGAAGGTCTGAAAGAACAGCTTCCGACCCTCCATGAGCAAGGGTACGCCACCCACTTTGAATATGGAGATGACAAATGAGTGCAGTTCTTTCAGCAATTTTTGGTGGCGGCGCACAACTATTTAACACGCAAGGTGTCATTCTTTCTGGTGGAAAGATTTATACATATGTCGCGGGCACGACCACTCCCGCCCCTACGTTTACTGACTCGACGCAGTTAGTACCGAACGCGAATCCTATCATTTTAGATTCTGGTGGCCGAACAACAAGCGAAATCTGGATCCAGAACGGTGTCAATTACAAATTCGTTGTCACTGACGCAAACGGGAACGCAGTTGGGCCAACCATCGATAACATCCCCGGGGTCAATCAATCAACCACAGCGCTGTCAGAATGGGTCGGGGGTCCGACGCCGAATTATGTGTCCGGCACTCAGTTTTCGGTGTCCGGTAATTATACCACTGTCTATGAACCAGCACGAAGGGTTCAATTTCAAGTAACCAGTGGTACTTATTATGGCTCGGTAAGCGGCGCTACTTATGACGGCATCTCGGCCACCACGGTGACCATAGTTCCGGATTCGACGTCGATGGATTCAACGCTAAGCGCGGTGAATTACGGGTTTTTGAACTCAACACCATCTAGTATTCCGGTGGTCAGTGGTATCACCGCTAGTTATGTTCAAGCTCAGACCGGAACAGCTTTCACCACTGCAGGTACAACGTCCGCATACACTTTAACCCCATCTCCTGCTGTTGCTGGTAATGTGGCGAATCAGGAATGGGATGTTCAATTCAATTCGACTTGCGTTGCCAATCCAACTATATCGGTGAACGGTAACACCGCAATGAATCTGGTTAAGTATTCAGGCGGTGGTTACACTAACTTGACTGCAGGCGATGTAGTTAGCGGATGGAGAGCCAAATGTACGGTTCTCGCGGGCGGAACCCAGATGTTAGTTCGAAACGTCATCAATAATGTACTCGGTGCCGTCACTGCTGCAAGTTTAGCACTCAGTACTCCTCTTGCAGTCGCTCAAGGCGGAACAGGTGCGATTTCGGCTTCTGCAGCACTCAATAACCTTGGTATTCCGTCTGGTATTATTTTTGATTATGCAGGAACTTCGGCACCGTCTGGATTTTTGCTTTGTGATGGTACCGCCTATTCCCGTACGACTTATTCATCGTTGTTTGCTAATATTGGTACCACGTGGGGCGCGGGCGACGGCAGCACCACGTTCAATGTGCCCGATCTACGCAGAAGGTCGACGATCGGTTCTGGTGGCACTCAGGTCGCGGGTCCTTCGACTGCGGTAGGTGCAACTGGTGGTGCTGAAAATCAAGTTCTTACTACCGCCAACTTACCAAGTCACAATCACGCCGTCACAGTAAACGACTCGGGCCACAGCCATAGTCTAAATGACCCGCAACACTCTCATGGAATAGCATTTCAAGGAACTTTGCCTTTCTCGGGAGGTGGAGGTTTTGCTAATACCACGCCCGGTGGTAGCCCGAATATAAGTACGGCTTCTGCATCCACTGGGATAAGCGTCAATACCGCCACTACAGGTATCACAGCAACTACAGCATTGGTGGGTTCCGCTACCGCTGTCACTACTTTCCCGCCTGCTGCGGTTGTTACTAAGATTATCAAGATCTAAAACGCCATGACGTACTTTCAATATTGGCTGTGTTTTCACCTTGCATCTCCGGCTATCTTATGGATCGGGTTTTACATCATTTTCAATTTGTGGGCGGCGCAGACCACAAGCAAGAGTTACAGCCTGATGTATTACATTGTTGGCGTTCCGATGATGGCGGTCGACTTTTATGTTGACGTAGTATACGGGACTTTTATATTTTTGCAGTGGCCGAACATGACTCATTTGATGCTTAGTTCGCGTATGGATGACCTGATTCGAAACGGCAATGGATGGCGTCAATGGCTTGCTACTCAGATTGTCGGACGACTACTTGAACCTTTTGATTTAAGCGTACCGAAGCAGCACACGACATATGGCAAATTTAAGACATAAGAAAGGCATCTGGGAATGGAACCCTTGAATGATAACTCTCGTTGGCTAATAGACCATCTTATCGGAGTATTTATGGCCATGGCATCTTTTATAGGAATTATGATCGGATATGTATGGAATCAGAACGCCCGAGTCATCGAAACAAATAAACTCGCCCATGAAAAAGCATTGATGGACCATAAAGTAGCGAGTGATAAAGCCTTAGCTGAACATAAAGAAATGAATGCTAAGATGCACGAAGATACAAAAGATGAACTGACACTCCATCGTCAGTATTTTGGTAAGATTTTCGAGGCCCAAGAGAAGATGCGTGAAGATTTCTCTGCCCGCATGACTGAAAATCGAGAGGATGGCTGGAAACGGCATGTAATACTCATGGAAGCGATCAACAACAAAAGGGATAAATAATGGAATACACTCAATCTGGTGAACATTTGACCGAAAAAGATGAAGGCGAACGGCTGACCGCGTACCAAGATTCTAAAGGTGTTTGGACTATCGGAGTGGGTCATACAGGGCCAGAAGTGGTTGAGGGTATGACTATCACTCAAGAGCAGTGTGACGCATACCTTGCCGCTGATATCCAAACGGCTGTTAATGCTGTCAATGCTGCTGTCAGCTTTCCACTCACGCAAGATGAATTCAACGCGTGTGTCGATTTAACATTTAATATTGGCGTTCACGCATTCACTACATCCACTGTATGCCGGTGCATTAACGCTGGGGACATGGATGGTGCTGCAAAGGCATTCTTTATGTGGGATATGTGCGGCGGTAAGTACAACCAAGGGCTGTTTAATCGTCGTACCGACGAAGTAGCTGAATTTAAGGGGAACTAATATGAATTGGTCAGATATCGCAAAGTCGGTCGCGTCTTACGCTCCTCAAATCGCCACGGTCCTCGCAGCTACTGGCGTCGGTGCTCCTGCAGCGGCAGCGGTCGCCGCAGCGGGAGCTTTGATTTCTAATAGTCTCGGCGTTCCTAATACTCCGGACGATGTCGGGCAAGCATTAGTATCAAACCCGGACGCAGCAGTAAAAATTAAACAAATTGAGGCAGAGCACGGCGAGAATCTGGCCAAAATCGCAGCGGATTCGCAAGCGGCAGCTACCAACGCACAAGTAAGCCAACTCCAAACCATCAATGAGACGATGCGCAAGGAGGATGAAACCCGGGCTTTTAGTTGGCGCGATTATTGGGGTTACATCTCGGGCACTGCTTTTGCTTTCGTGGTACTGGTTGTCATCTACCTTGTAGAAGAAGCTGTCCGCACAGACAAGCCTATTCTTTTGCAATCGATTGCTCCCATTGTGGGAGCGTTCACTACATTGTTCGGTATTGCGGCAACCGTCCTCGGGGTACAAAGCAGTATTGAGACGCACCATGATGGAATGGCTAAACGGGGACAGTAACAACAAATTGGAACCCGGTATTGAGTATACCGATTTCACGTAGATTCATGACAGTGCTGCCCAAACGATAAGTGCACCAATAGTTGTCACGATCCCGAAAACAAAACCTGCGGTAATCCACATCACGGGACTGTATAATGCAGATACTACCCGTAATGTGATGCAACATAATTCTACTTCGTGGTCTGGGTCCCTTACACCATCAAGGACATCAGTCATGGCCACTCCCATTTTCAAGTATTCTAGTCTCTCTAGCACTTGATTGCACATTGATTTACCTAGGTATGTCACGGTTGGCCTCCTCGTACTGTTTAGGGAACTTTGACGCTTTTGCAGCGGCATTGATGGACGACCATAGATGAGGAGCCGACTCCTGCTTCAAATCATAAGCATATACCCCGCCCATCCATTTACTTGATGGTCTGGATTTCACGAATCCGAGTCCCCGCATTATCCTTTGCACCCGAGATACATCAGCGTGTGATTGTCTCGCGGTATCAATCTGCAACAAAATACCAAGCATTAGGTGTGTTGAGCCAGCGCGGACATTAAATCCCGGTACTAATTGACCTTTTTCATACCGTGGGACTACAAAGAAGATTTCATTCTCATAACTGTCCGGATCGGTCAGTGCGTCTCGAATTCGTTGAAACCATGGGTCAATGTTCTCGATGCTGATTTGGCGATCCTGTTGTTCTTCAGCTACCAATTCCACTGGAACGCTATACCAATCCTCACCACTTTCGTAAGCTTCGACCGCTTCGGCCCAAAGTTGTTCACGATTCTCTTTGAGTAGTCCCGTTTTTACTGGCCCCACCTCGCCCACGTGGGTCGGCCAAAAGCGATGAGCGCCCGTCAAATCCGCGATATATGCCTGACCGACTTCATTCGTCGTACCAGCGAACACACAAGTCCGGGGGTAAGACTTCGGATCCCGTTCATAACTTAATCGCACGTCATCTATAGTGGTCGTTAGCACTGCCTTTAATGCTTCCATTTCGGCTCTTTTGACCGTGGCTAACTCAGACATTTCAACAATCATTTTCCCAGCAATCACAGCCACCAAATCTTTATGCGTTGTTCCCCCGCCCGTCATACCGCCCGTATATTCAGAATAAAACTGACCGCCAAGAATACGTAGAGCTTGGGATTTACCGATTCCCTGATTGCCCTCAAAGATCAGCATGTGGTCGGCCTGACAACCGGGGTCCATCGCACGTGCAACGGCACTTATCAACCATTTGCGGCCAATCGCTTGCGTATACTCAGTGTCCTTGGTACCCATGTAATCAGGAAGCCACGTTGACAGTCGTTTAATCCCGTCCCAACGAAGACTCTTCAAATGCACTCGAAGCGGATTGACCCGGTAGTCTTCAGCGATAAACTTGATCACCTGACTCATATGGGACTGTTTGACCCATGAATCCCCAACTGAGTGAAACTTCACCATCAGTGTGATTTCTTCAGCCTCTCCTGCTTTAGGGCAATCAATGTCCCCCACTTTTCCTACTCGAACCCGATGGTCATAATCCGCAATCCAGAACATCGGGGCAATGCCCTCATCTTGCATAATTCGGGTACGATTAATGAGTCCAACGATATTGCCACGTTCATTATTTTCACCGATCGTCTCGCGTTGAAATCGCTTACGTTCACTCTTGACCAAATCTTCCAGTAGCACTACCCGGGCACGGACGGACTCTTTCTTCAGTTTTTTCAGTATCCCTGTTAATTGTTTGCCGGTGGCACATGCCGACTGGATTAACTCCTTATCCATCTCCGCTTGGTCGCCGTCACACCATTGTTTCAGGCGGTCATAGATCGTCTCCGGATCTTTATAGGTCGGATCAATTTTCTCGCGGAATTCTTTCCAACGAAATGCAGAGCAAGAGTCATGAAGACAGCGATAAACAGGCCGATTATTGACCAACCCGACCATTGGATCGGTATGTGTCTCATTGAAAGGGCACTTGGAGATTATCCATTTTTGGCCTTCATTACCGAACATCGGTCGGGGGCCGCTTACGATCGTCTGTCCGCGATCTGATAGCCATTTGACTATGTCCGAGATATATTCACCGGTCATGTCCCGGAATTCGTCGCTCTTAGCGTCCCGGAGAGGTCGTGCCACATTTTCAATCTGCGCACGAGTCAAAGTTTTCAAATCGGACGGGATCTTGGTGATCATCGCCACCCGGTGAGGGCGCTCTGCGGTAGACGACCCCTTCGCGCTGATCGTCCCGTAAACCTTCCAGACCCGACTTGCATTAAATACCGTAACATCGACTTTGACATTATCGTCCGAGAATATCGACGATAACATTTTCAAAGCGTATTCGAAATCGATCCGTGCCGCGTCATCAGCAGGCTCGTCGACTTTGTATATCACGTGAACGCCATTACCACTGTCTGCCCGGATCGGCTCTGGCCAACCGATCGAAGTAAGCCACTCAACCACCACGTCTGCTTTGTCAAGAGCAGTTCTGTACTCGGCATCGGAACTTGATATACCCGCTGGCCTCGTCGGGTCAAAATCCAATAAGAACCAACGTCTGCGGATAATATCAGAGTCGGAAGATGTCATGAACGAACCAAAAGTGAATTGGTTCTCCGATCGCGCCAGCAATGCTGGGTTGATCGGGTTCATAGTCATATAGATTGATTGATGTTTGCCGTTCTCTTTGGCGATCAATGACGCAGCAATCGCCGTATCATTAAAATAACCACTGATTGTACCGGCTTTGGTCTTCGGGATGCGTACCTCAAAGACTGTTCCCGGCTCGTGCAGTAAATCTAACGTCGCCTTAATGATGACGGCTGGCTTTGTCCCACTGTATTCTTTGTAAGTTGCCACGTTATATCCTCGTTATTTCTTTCAACAAATCAGGCAAAACTTCGGCTATTCTGTTCTGCTCGAAGTATTGGCCCATGCAGTTGAACATTTTTGCGTCTTCGATGTACGGGATTTCTTCATGGCACCGACCCGGAACAAGGTATATCCACTTTTCCACCCTGATCAAAAACCATATTGGCATGATGTCAATCCAACGCCGAATATATTGATGTTGTGACGCTTCGACAGTGATCCGATTAGATTTAGACAACTTCACTGCACTAGCTTTTAACTCCAGCCATCCGATCCGATAGCGATGACCCTGATCATCTTTCTTAAAACCATAATGGAGATCTGGTACGCCCGGGGACACACCCCGATCCTCATGCCAAGTCATGTCCCAGTGATTCTTCATCCTCGGCTCGATAAAGTGCCGAAAATTAATTTCATCTTTTTTCATAGGCATAGAAATGAATCTGCTCCCGTACATGATAGTAAAGCTCTTCGGGCCAGTTCATTTCTCGGTCATCGAGTTTACGACGTAGCTGATCTTCGAGACCTTTTCTGGCATGAGTAGCTGTCAGATCGACACCGTGGAGGCGGACAAACCGGATCCCGTCCGCAAGATCACACATCTTAACTAAAATCATGCTATTTTCGTTGACGTTGACATCAAATATTGCGCTTGACACTGCCCTCTCCAACTCGTCGACACCGGATATCATGCGTTTCGTGTGTGACGGGATGTCGCCAGTGAATGCTTCAGCGACGTCATGAACTAAACCATACACTGCAACGGCCATCGGATCATCGAAGTGGTTGATGGGTGACGTCTTTGCGATGAAGTAAGCTAGAAGCGCCACATTAGCTGAATGTTCAGCAAGAGTTTGATGGCGCGTGGTGTCAATCATGTGCCAACGCTTCACCGAATGTAACCGCATCACTGTTTCCAGTCCTCGGCGGTCAGAACCGTAAGCAGAAAAAATGTCGTTCGGGTCATTCAACATGTTTCATCACCCCCAACTCATTCTGCTTCCATTGACGTTTGTTATTGATTTCCATTTTAGCACGAATCGCCTTCTCGATACGAAACATTTTACGACTGCCATAATCCAACAACATGATCATGACGTCAGCGTATTCTTCCTCGCTTCCGTCTTCCACCAACTCACCCAGTTCACTGAATAATTTCATGAACATAGACGCGTCGGTACGAGCGGGAAACAACTTATCGGCATGAGTCTCGACTTCGAGTGCAAAATTATCTATACTCATTTGTTCACGCTGACCAACCAATCGGCTAGCTCCTGTATGGTAGAGAATACGAATGTCTCTTGGTAGTTCATAATCGCATAACCCTCTTGGCTCCAAGGCATCGCGACCCACCCATTTTTGACTTCAATAATTCTGTGCATTTTCATCAAAATACTCCTCGCACATCTGAATCATCTGCACCATAGCCTAACCAGATGACCTTAGGTGGGTTCATATTGATCCTGATCGGGGTC
>Ga0213850_1009177_pt1 | contig 20420 bp, 21 predicted proteins | sample LLC_MetaT_FD_164453 | JGI IMG/M metagenome (GOLD analysis project Ga0213850, IMG submission 164453) | Metatranscriptome of freshwater microbial communities from post-fracked creek in Pennsylvania, United States - LL:C (Metagenome... | ecosystem: Environmental > Aquatic > Freshwater > Creek ...
CTGCTCTAGAAGTTGTGCAGCCAAATACAATCGCACTGGTAAGAAACATTCCGAAAACACTAAAAATAAGATAGCACTCAAATTGTCCAATCCCGAATATCAGGATACTCGGACTGTATTTCCTAATGGCCATCTTCATCCCAATTACAAACACGGGCGTTATGTTAAACACGATAAAAATTGTCTGATTTGTGACAAACCAACGTTGCGCAATCTAAAACTCTGTTCAGATGACTGTCGTAAAGAATGTGCCAGACGCAATAGAGTAAATTTTCTCAAATCAAACGCTGGTAGCTTTAATTGGATCCGTAAAGGAACGCTCAATTACTTTGAGTCAATGTTTGAACAATGGATCTTAGAACTTGGATATACAAACAATGACTATCTAGCACTGTCATTTACGATTACCAACACTGAACAGCAGACGCATTACATTTTTGATTTTTATTTTCCGCACCTCAAACTGAACATCGAATTAGATGGCTCACACCATCTCAAACCGGACCAGCAACTGCGAGACAGTATAAGAGATGAATATCTACATCGTGTACACGGAATAACTGTAATTCGCATCCCAAGCAAACAGTGGTATTCAAAGTCAGGACGAACAAATATACAAAGCCAGCTCACAAATGGCGCTCTTGATAGGAGTTGAACTACATGATTCCAGTTACGGTTTCTCCACCTTAGGACGGTGAGCCGATACAAGAGCGTGTAACAGTTGTACTTTACAATATAATGACAAAGATATCTCAATGCAACAGTCGTGGTCTCGACATGCAGGATGGTTGCCCTCCCTCGGTTCGAACGAGGAATCTCGCGGTTTCAGAGACCGGGATGTTGCCAGTTACACTAGAGGGCAATATCGGTGGTTGGAGAGCCAGGACTCGAACCTGGATTAACTGAGTCAAAGTCAGCTGGCCTGCCATTAGCCGACTCTCCAAAATCTTTTTCTTTATAAGCTATCTCTGTTGGACAGTCAACGATCCATCAGATCGTTCTTCGTCCATGGGATAGACTCTGTTGTGGCCAACGCCGAAGATATCAGCTCCACCTTCGTGGTCTTTTGCCATCCTGGCTAACGCCTTATCGTCCTTGCTGTTTTTCTTGGCCATGATCAGGCCAGAAAAACTGTTGTCATACAGATCGATTTCCGGGTCAACCGCCTGCAACTCTGTCTGCGCGTCGTTCGGTCTGACCGCGTATACCCTGTTGTCGTCTATGCTCAGGCCGTACACGGACATGGTTGGATCTTGGCTCAGTCGCATCCATTGCTTCCTCGCACCAGTGCTGTGCGAATCCCTGGCTGCTATGCATAGGCCGAGCTTTGAAACCAGGATCTTGTATGTTTCCATCATCAGCCCGCGTCCTTGGTATCGCTTACCGACACCTGCGATCATGACCGTGTATGCGCGTATGTTCCTGAAATGCTGTGCTTTGAACAGGATTTTAGCTGCCATCATCTCGTGATCCCACAGGCTCACTTCGATCTCGTTGAACACGGTCCTGTATCTCAGCTCAAATCCATTCACCTTGATACCGAGGCTGTCCCTGGATTTCTTGGACCCGGTGTTGCGGAAATCAGTGGCTTGGGGATCGTGCTTGCCCATGTAAGATCTCTCCAGCTCAGTGACGGGTTCTTTTATCACCCTGATCTGCTTCGGATCGATAACTATGTACTCTGCAGGGTTGAACGCATCACCACGGAAAATCACCCCATCGTGCTTGTTTTTATCTAGCTTTGTCAATGCTTTGCGCTTGGCATCTCCGAAGCTCAAGCCTTCCTTGCGTCCCGCCTTTATCAGGTCGGTTATGTATAGTGGTTTCAGCATCTTCAGATAAGCAGCTATCACTCTTGGACGGCCTTCTCCGCCGGATTTACGCTTTGACGCGGATGCGTATGTACCAGCCATCAGTGCGCTGGAAGTGAAGTATATACCTGGTATGTCGATGTGCTGCGAAGCCGTGACCCTGTTGATGGGATTGGCATCTGCGCTGAACTGATCGAAGGATCGATTGGTGCCATGGTAGACGACCAACGGCTGTCCTCGTTTGTCCACGACCTTGCTGCCCGCGAACCATCTGGCTAGATCAGGATCTTGGACGGTTTCGTCTGATATGTCTTGGTATCTCATGGAGATATTTACCGCATATCACTCCTGGAGAGATCCTATAGCTCTCGCTTCGTCCCGTAGAAAGGACGCGATCTAACCGTTGATATACGAGGAGCAAAAGATGGCGGGCCCGGGAAGATTCTAACTTCCATCTCTGAGAGTTCACCTCAGCGATCTAACCGTTGATCAACAGGGCCCGTGAAGTTGGTGCCTGCGACTGGATTCGAACCAGCACTACCGAGCGTCTGAGACTCGTGACTCCTTCCGGTTGGTCTACGCAGGCGATATCATAGGTCTTACGGTGAGCATCACACCTGCCTCTGTTTGTGTCTTGATATGGAGCCGGACGGCGGAGTTAACCGCAACGTGCGCACGCCGAGATGTCCTCGAGGATCTCCGTCCGGCATAAAATGGTGCATCCCAGGAGATTCGAACTCCTACTGTACGGCATCTCGGACCGTCGCCTCTACCAGTTGGGCTAGGGATGCATTGATTGGTAGGCGAGGAGAATTTTGAAATCTCGACCTGCCGGATGTAAACCGGATGCGCTGCCTCTGCGCCACTCGCCCTTTGTGTGCTTGGTGCCCGCCGTCGGATTCGAACCGACAACATTTGGTTTCTAAGACCAACTCCTCTACCAGTTGGGATAGACGGGCGTCATGATTTGGTACCCGAGGACGGGACCGCTCTCTTACATATTTTATTATCTTGTTTACGAGTCTGGCTTAATACTATAAATGATAGTGGCAACTTTGAAGTTATGACTTTCAAAAAAAACTCGAGTTTGAATACAAACTATCTCGCTATAGCAATATTTATTCGGAGATGATTATGAAGAAATATCCTTTTACAAAAACATGTAAACAATGCAACGCTGTATTTGTAATTAACCGTGCATCAAAACGTAATAAACAGTTTTGTTGTTCTGACTGCTTCTATGATAATAAAAGATTTATCATTAGAGAAACTAACTGCATTAGTTGCGGAAAAACTCTAATCAACGAGCAACTTAAATTTTGCTCACATGCTTGTTCGGCAAAGTATCACAATGCAAGGCGAGGGCCTGTATCAGAAATACAGAAAGACAAAATCAGAAAATCTATTATATCACATTATATGAATAATACTGTTGAAAAACAAAAAATCATATGTGAATGTGTGATATGTAAAGTTCTATTTGAAACTACAAAAACACGAATGACATGTTCGCCTCAATGTTATGCTACATTGGCAAGGCAAAATTCTAGAAATAATCCAAAATGTGGCGGACAAAAACATACACACCGCATCCGAGTGAAAAATATCCAACAGACAGAATTTACACTTGAAAGTAGTTATGAGTTGACTCTTGCAAACGATCTTAACAATCATCAGGTATTATGGATTAGACCATCTTTTTTCTGGTATATTGATCAAGATAATCGGAGGAGGCGATATTATCCAGATTTTTATTTGCCCGAATACAATACTTATCTTGATCCAAAAAACGATTACCTCATTCAAGTAGATTCAGAAAAGGTTTATCGAACATCAACACAAAATAATGTCCAGATTTTTATACTCAATAAAGATCAACTTTCTTGGGAAAAGATTCAAAAAATGGTAGATCCACGGTGAATCGAACACCGTCAATCGCGCCGTGTAAAGGCACTGCCGTCCCATCTGGCCCTGGATCCATAAAATAATGGTACCTGCTATAAGGATCGAACTTATCTAGATCTGCATGTCGAGCAGATGCCATCTCCAGATGGCTAAGCAGGCGTTTTTATAGAACTTATTAGTAATATAGATAATAATGTACAAATGAGCAACTTAGTATCTAAAAAGAAGCATGCTGTTATCAAACTATGTAAGCAAATCTTAAAAATTGATGTCGACATCTACGAACATCATGTTGATCAACTAAAATCTATCATACAACATCATATCGACAACGGATTATCGCCAACTGATATAAAAAAGCATTATGATATTGAATACACTGATTTTGGTATGTTCATCAAGAAATGCTTGAACATGCAGATAAAATCTGTAAAAGACGGTGTAAACAACTACATGCTGAACAGTGGTAGAGCAATCACAGAGGAAAAGGCACTATATTGGACTAACTGTAAGTTTAAGTTTGATCCGTTTTTGGAAACTCGTCTTTTAGGGTACGATCTATTGCTCAAACATGGTATCTATCATCCAACTAAAAATACAGCCGGAATGCACAGAGACCATATGGTCTCTGTGCTATATGGATGGGACAACAGAATATCACCAGATATCATTTCGCACCCAGCTAACTGTTGCATCATGAGCCCGTCTGATAATAGCCGAAAAAGCTCGGGTTGCTCAATGTCATATGAGCAATTGATTGATCGTATATCAACGTGGAATGATTACGAAAATATTACTTTTGCTGGAATGTTTATTCCGCATGATCAACGTAAACATCTACCAAAATCAGAATCACATAAAGCAAAGATATCTGAATCCAATAAGATGCTAAGAAACTACACCGACGGTAAAAGAAACATCAGACAGCATAAAGATCTTCCTGTACCTACAGGATTTCGTAGAGGAATGACTAAAACTTGTAAACAAGTGTCATCTAACAAGTATACTATTGAAAAATGGTGCCCTGAGTCGGAGTCGAACCGACAAGCTGATTAGGCGGTAGGGTTTGAGCCTACTGAGTTTACCTGTTTCTCCATCAGGGCTTGTTGTTTTCTTTTCGTTTCAGCTTTCGTCGATTCTTGGCGAAGATACCCCGAGGATCCGTTATATATTCTGCTTGATCTCGGTCGATACCTGCCGTGCCGTGCGAAGCTGCGCGGATCGTCATCGCTTTGGTCTCGATTATGTCTTTCAGCTTCATGCGAGTATTTATGCACGATTTGGGGACGTTGCCGGGAATCGAACCCGGACCTTTCCTTTGACCGAGGATGAATTGCATTGCTGAACGTATCCCATGCGGGATAACCTTCTTAACGTGCTGATCCATTACACTACAACGGCTTAAAATAGAAAAAGTTTTTCAGCAAGACCGTATATCATCAAGTCGTTGTTGAGTTTTTATGCAACCCTTGCCACCTGTTGCACTCGCAAACCTCTGTGTTACGTACCACATGATTTGCTGCTGAAATATAAAATGGCGCACATGATGGGTTTCGATCCCACTACCTCCGAATTGGTAACGTTATCTCCAAACCAACGGATCTCCCGTTGAGAGGACATTATCGTTTTTTAAACCCCCATGTTTCTGTTTGGGTATGACAGTTAGGGCACAAATATCTTAAATTTTCTAATATGTTATTCTTATTATTTCCATCTATATGATCAATTTGTAATGTAAGTGGCTTACCATTCCATATTGGATCGATACTACATTCTGAACATATATGCGGCGTTACTTTTCTAAAGTAAGAAAACGCAGTCGATCTAGTGTAATTTCCATTTGCAATTGAATTATAAATTCGATACGTTTGTTGGCATAGATTGCTACAGTATTGTTTAGGCTTAGAAATAACAAATATAATTTGTTTGTTGCAGTGTAAACAATTACTTGTAATTCGTTCTAATTTATCTTTACGCTCTCTACGTATATAATACCTAGTGCCTGTTTTATGTGATACTTGGTGAGCATTTAATGCTTTAACATTTTTAAATTCTTTATTACACGTTGGACACAAGTGCATTATATACCTCCTATAATACACTTATTTATGCTCAATACAGAACCTACAGTAATCTTAGTGGTGCTCCCCCGATTGAGCTACATGTGCAAATATTGGTGCTCGCCATTCTCACAGCATGGTGTTGTGAGTCCGGCAGGACTTGATCTTGGCGACTGTACGCGGAATTGAACCGCGGCGACCTGCTGGACAGGCAAGCGTTCTACCATTAAACTATACAGCCATTTAACTTGGTATCCCCAGGGAGTATCGATCTCCCTCCTCCGCCTTGAAAGGGCAGCGATCTAGCCAGTAATCTATGGGGACATAATCCTAACAAAATCTGTTTACCTTTTCCATCACCTTGCGGAGTATATTCGATGATAGCATCGTGCCGCCCTAACAGGGATTAACCTGTCAGCCTCCCGCTCAACATTTTGGTAAACGCAAAACCTCCCGAAAAACTTTGGTAAACTTGGTGAGAAAGGCAGGACTTGCACCTGCAGGTTGTGATGCTTGCTTTCAGCAACGTTCTGTCCTAGAGCCTTTCGCGCGATACCCTAGACAATAGCTTACCTCACGCACATCATCGCCGGGCACCCCCGGTGCGTCTGCTATTCCGCCACTCTCTCATTTTGAAGCACTGTGCATGGGGTTCGACACCCATTCCAGCTACGCTGGTGCTACATCTTCTCGGCCGATGCAAGCTCTTGGCTGCGCAATATCGCTACCTGACTAAAGCAGTGCGTCCTTCCGCACTGGCACAGATACATGATGTCCCACTGAAAGCGTTATCTGACAGATCACATGAGAACACGATCTTTCCGTCTTTACGGTACGATCACTGGGGCGATAGGAGTCGTTCTCAACATAGGTTGTTCGACCTGATCTATCACCATGGGACACGTCACGCGGCTTCATGCACGACACTGAGACGGAAATATGTTTCCATACCGTTCTTCGGGAGGAGCAAAGGCTCGCCGCCCCGATTAAGTGTCCTATCCTTGACTAGCCAAGCAATCTAGACGCGTGATATCAAAGCTCTATGCACCGGCCCCCTATCCCGCCGTGCATCTGATGCTGCCTGCCACATTCGATCTAGTTCTAGCGTGATACAGCATCTTACCTTGCTGATGGCACAAACTAGCACGCATGCTAGGAAATGCCAGCAGCAACAATGGCTCCTGAGGAGGGGTACGATCCCCCAACCCCCTGATTACTTTTGGACCTTGTGGAGTTGCACCACACTTCCTTTTAGGTCCCACAGTCAGGTGCTCTACCAATTGAGCTACTCAGGAATAAATTTAAAATAGTGGCTCCGGCACCTGGACTCGAACCAGGAACCAACAGATTAACAATCTGCTGCGCTACCATTGCGCTATACCGGAATAAACTTTATCTTTTGTTTCTATTGTCAATGAACACATCGTCTATGCAGCTATAATACTGCAAAATACTAATGTGTCAACTGTTAATTTTTTGGTGGACTATTAGGGAATTTAACCCTACACAACCAACTTCCTCTGTAGGTCTTAATTGATTGAGACATCTGTATAGCCCAAACTGATTTAGCATTCATGCCGTATTATAACGGTATGCAAATATTTTCCTTTATACCATCCTTGATCTAGATAGTCAGCAAGTAAACTTCTATGACATTTTTTATGTCCTACTAATTCGTGAAATATCCACACAGTTCCATATTGTGTGTTTTTTGTGCCTTGTTGATGTCCTATTCTTTTAAATGATTCTTTACGTTTATTATTAGCGGCTGGTGATTGTGCTCTAATATGTAAATCGGCTTGCAATCCAGGGTTTTTAAACGGATTATTTTTACCAGCAAAACTTACCCCTCGAATACGCATAGTTTCGACACCTTTTTTTGCAGCTCGTTGTCGATCTTCGTATGATCTTTTATATGCAATATTTGAATTAACATGTGTCCACCCGCCTATTCCACCGGGTTTGATATTATAGTTGTCTGTTTTCTTAACAAATTCTTCTGTTACAATTTCTGCTTCCTTGGCATACATCTCGTCTTCGCTGTCGACAAAATATAATATTTCTTTTTTGAAATTTTCTTTGCCGTATTTTTTGATAGCATTTGCAACAAGTTTGCTAGAACCCATATATTCATCATCCAAGTTGTATGTTTGGTGGACGCCGATATAGATTTTGCCATTGACAATATTCGTTATTTTATAAATTGTGTAGTACATGTTGTAATCCTATAAATAGAGTTTAGAGGACAGGGTTGTGTAATCCCAGCCTTGACATTGAATTGCGGCCAATGTCTTACTCTATTTATACTTCATTTTATAGCTGATCGCCGGAGAATTGAACTCCGCAAGCCGGAAGGTCCACTGTGGGCTTTAATCCAGCTGAAGCCTTTGCGACCCAGATCGTGGAGCGGATGATGGGACTCGAACCCACGATGTCTTTCGACTCTGCCTTGGCAAGGCAGCGCAATAGCCGCTATGCGACATCCGCGTCATATGTCATATTATCTTGCAAGGTATCACGGCATCTTCGTCGATACCGTATACGGTGCACAGCCTGTGATAACCATCTGCTATCACCACCTTACCATTGGTCGCATCTCTCACCAACAGCAACGGACTCATCGCTTGGCCTTTCCTCAGCTTAGCGAGGTTTTTCTTCACGTGCCCGTTGCTGATGCCGAGCAGAGATAGGCCGGATGCGCGGAATATGTCCTTGGCTTTGAACTCGGTCATGCCAGCTTCTTCGAGATCTTCTACCATCGCCCTTGCTGTCTCGTCCTTGTATATGAGATTCAGATAGCTCAGTGCTGCTGGATAGTCGTGCTTCTCTGGTTGCTCCAGCCACTTGATGTCCTTGGCTTTGAGTTCTTTCTTGGATACTGGCATCAGATGTCACCTTTCATTGGTGATGGTATTTAACATTTGGTGAATCCAGGGAGATTCGAACTCCCGACAAGCCGTTTTAGAGACAGCCGTTCTGACCACTGAACTATGGATTCGATATCAACGAGGATCAAGCGTCCTGGTGTAGAGGACGATATGTCCGCATGTTGTGTGAGTATCGCTTGAGATAATCTGGGATGGTCTGCCATCTGTTATCCGCGAGATTGTCGTTCTTCACGTACAAGGTAGGCAGCTTCGTGCCGTGGCTCATCCTTATTTCGAGCGGCGTCGGAGGACGCAGCGACACGCAGTTATAGATGTTCTGTGCCATCGGAGTCATGGTTTTCATCTGCCTGCCATGATAATCGCCCATCTCTGCGTGGGTGATCATCGCATCCCTGGGCCATGCGGCTATGATCTCTCCGCTTGGATCCAAGAAAGCACGCATCTCTTTCTTTATCTCCGTTTCTTTTGGATGGAACAGAGGAACCACGTCCCGGCGGGCGATGGCCTTCAACCGAGCTATGATCTCGTCATCCGCATCTTCAAATAGATCGAGCAATCTCATGGATCTATTTGTCTTGGTAGACCGGGTGGGGATCGAACCCACCAAGAACGGTTTAAAAGACCGCGCCACACACCAGTGAGTGGATGTGATCCACGAAAAATAAATCATGACACGTCGACGTGATCTGACCAGGAATCCCGTGCCCTCACCAGAGTGGCTATACGTTCCTGGTCCTCATATGTCTTTTGCCAGGGATCGTATCCTGTCCCTGAGCTCGTTCTTCGCTACCCTGTAACCGGCGACGAAGATGTTGAACCTGTTCACTGGAGAATCTGCCGCATCCGTCAGCGTGCGCCAGAAATCTTTCTTGTGCAGGTTCTCCTTCAGTGCAGGAGGATCGGCTTCGTTGATGAACTGCGATACGTCCAACAGCGCTTGCTTGTAACCTTCGTCATACGCTTGATGGTCGATCATCGATGCTCCTTTGTCGTTGGCAGCCCCACTGAGATTTGAACTCAGTTCTCCTGCTTGAGGGGCAGGTGTTCTCAACCACTTAAACTATGGGGCCAAATCTTGGTATATCACGGATGATGACCGTCGCCGGTCCTGTTCAGGACATGTTGCCTGCACAGTGCGATCCTAACATATGCGCACCTAACACTGGTTTTCCAGCCGTAACGCACCATCAAGAGACCCACAAGCGGCCCAAATTCTTAAATGCGGTGTCCGATATCGTTGACCTTGAGCGGGTTGACCACATACCGACATCAACTAACCAACGATACTTCTGTTATGCACTTTCCAACTACCCAAGCTTGTTAGCCCCAAGGTTCAACACAGAGTGGACTCTTGCTGAACTGATAGCAGTCCGTGCCCGCAGTTCTATAAATGGTCTCGGTACTCTGATTCGAACAGAGGATCTTCTGGTCCCAAACCAGACGCGATAACCAGGCTTCGCTATACCGAGATGTTATTTCTTTCTAATATTATACTTAGTTCATTATGTATGTCAAGCTTTGCTTTGATTCTATATACGATATATCCTAACGTGTTTAACACAGCATCTCTTGCTGCGTCTTTATCAGGATCATGCCACCGCTCTCCGTCAATCTCTATCAATAAATTGGTATCTACAATCCAAAAATCTGGATAATATTTTCCAATCTTTTTATTGTACTCGTATTTTATTTCACGAGAATCTAAATATTCTGCTGCAACTCTTTCTGGATATGTCCACTTTTTTCTGTTCTTTGCTAATCTTCTATTAGGATGAGTCTCAGGATGTTCTTGGTATAGTTTCTTTCGCCATTCAGATTTAGCTTTCCGGCGCTCAGAAGTCCATTCCCACGGAGGTGCATTACCTTTCATCGCGTTTGATACTGAGATAGAGTTAGCAGCTACACGCGAATCTGTTTCTTTTGTTAGACCTTTGTTCCATGCAACACGTTCGCCAGATTTATATCCATGGTTTGGATCAAAATCAACTCCTCTGATTTTTTTTAGAGGTTTAGGTTTGCCGCACGCATCTACATGTCGAGTATAGTTGCTTTTGGATATATTTTTTCCGCATTTTTCGCAAGGTACATGAGTTCTAGTTGTCATGCTTATATTTATGCATAGAGCAGGCGCTCTACCAAGCTGAGCTACTCCCCGTTATTGATATTATACGCAGCTATCGCGCGATGTCAATCGTTTCATCACACCGCGTCTGGATATTTCTTCTTGAGCTCTTCCAGCAAACGCTTTTCATCACCTGCCTTCTTCAGCATGCGCTTGAGGGCTTTTTCTTCTGCCGCTGCTTTACGCTTGGCAGCCTCTTGCTCTTGCCGGATACGCTCTTCCTGCAACCATCCCTTGATGCTGGTGATGCGGTCGACAGCTGATATGGGATCTTTTTCGATGAGCAATATGTTGCAATAGTTGTATTTGCGCGATATCTGATATAAATTGTCTTTCAGCAATTTATAGTCTTCCTCACTGATCTCTTCCCAATCTGTGACACCTTGGCGGATGATCTGATGGCTTGGACCGTCATCATAGCCACCGCTATATGAATCTTCTATGATAAAGAGCCTTACCTGTCTCATCTCATTTGCTTCCTTGTTATCGCGCGATGGTCAGGATGGCCGGTTCCGCCCCGGCGGCCGCTTCTTTCCGAGAGAAGCAATCTACTAGCTGATATACACCCTGTTATTCTGGTCTAAGGGATGGGACTCGAACCCATGGTGTGGTATACCAGTATCCAAGACTGGTTGCATCGCCGCTAGCAGACCCTTAGTGATTCTCAAGCAACAGGCTCCGTTGCGATATCTCGCGATACGACTGCCGAGTTGGTCCTGTTGCTAATGTTGGTAGCGGGAGTTCGGTCCGACCGAACGTTGTATAGCTTATGAGACTATCGCTGGGCTCTCCAGTCTATCCCGCAACAATTTTTCATTTTTTAAGGTAATAGGCACGTATATGATCATACCTATTTTTGGTTAAGTTGTATTTTTTCATTATTTCTTTGGGTTTTAAACCACGATCATGATCATTTTTAATTGCTAATAGATCAAGTTGTTTATCTAGTTTTCGAACTTGATCGGATTTTTTACGTCTATTATCTGGATTTTGATAATAGTCCCGCATAGCTTGCGATTTAGACCTGATAGTTTTAGATGTATTATTTCTGTTTTCTGCCAGCTTGGTTGCCTCTTCAAGAGTTTTTCCACTTGCAAGATGGCTTCTTATTGATATTTTTATTCTGGTTTTTTCGCTAACAGGTCTACCCTCGTTTGATTTGGATATTTTCTTTCGCATTTCTTCGGATATTTGTTTCCCGGGTCTACCCATTTTTTTCCGGGATTCTTCTGTGTGTTTTCTACCCTTGAAGTGAGGTCCGCCTTCGCCTCCAACACCAAGATTGTAGACATCTTTCCGTTTAACAAATTCTTCCGTAATTAACTCTTTTTCTTTATTATTCATTTCTTCTTCTGTGTCAAAAACAAATAATATCTCTTTTACAAAGTTTTCTTTTCCATGTTTAGCAATAGCTTTCAGTAAAGCTATGCCGCTACCAAAGTAATTGTCGTTTATATTTTGGGTTTGGTGTTTGCCTATATAAATCTTTTTATTGATTAAATTGGTGATTTGATAAATTGTGTATTTCATACAGTTATTTATCAATTCAGTGATATACCACCTGTTATTTCTTCTTCCCGCATCAAATTTATATCCTTCTTTCGAACATGCTCACGATCTTTTGCATATTCTTGTGCAGTATTATGACCCCCATCGTGGCCGATGACAGCCATGACCCTGTGAGTAACTGCATCAAAACTTACGGAAGATTCGAAGTATATAGATACATTCGCCATGAGAGATCATCGCGTCAATCATCAAGATCTAGCCTTCCTGCTTGCCCTGTTTTCCGGCGTCTCGGATCACGTTAGCAATGAACTTCATTTCTTGAACAGCGTACCTGCCATCATATGCCCGACTATCGCGTCAAACGGTTCGTTGAAGCATATCTGTAGGTTGTATCGGTTGACCTTCGCCGTGTTCACCAAGCTGTGTATCTTCTGCGTGTTCAGTAGGCAAGGATTGCCATCGACAAATCTCGCCGTCGCTATGGGTTCTGCCGAATCGTTCGATTCCCAGTAGTATGTCGGGGGATAGTCGTCTTTTGGTGCCAGCGGTATGCTTATTACCGCGTTCCTGTGGTTATTGTCATCCACGTGCCTCGGCACGGCTTTACCTGGGCGATGCAGCAATATCACCGGATAGTGAGGCAACGCCACGCTATCAAAGAGCTCTTTCACTGACGGCCCTGTGTCCGCGAACAGCGTCGGCATCGATCTAGGCCTGAGGAAGTTGTTGTTATCGGTCTTGTCGGTGTAGTGGCTGCGGTATTCTTCGAATCCGCCTTGGTATCGCTCGGCTATCGCTAACACCGAATCTCTCGCTGCCCGATCGAGCAGCTCTGTCTCAAACTGGTAGAAATATGGTAACATGATCACTATTGTAAGTAAGCACGACCGAGTATGCAAATTACGACATCTCGTAGGTGATATGGAGCACCTGACAGGAGTTGAACCTGCATGATATATTTGGTATCCCTAATTGGATTCGCACCAATAATTCAACTTTCGTAGAGTTGTGTGATATCTGGTTTCACTAAGAGATTTATTTTTACGTAATGATCTATTTCTTCCAGCCCAATTACTTGTTTGCGTATGGCAGTTTGGGCATAACAGTTGCAAATTATCAAGCCTACTATCAGTATGTTTTCCGTTTTTATGATGTAATTGCAACACTATTGGTTTATTATTATACGTATCGGTTATTCCGCAATCTTCACAACGATAATCTTTTAATTTAGCGGACAAAATCCTATCTTTTACATATTTTGATGAGTATTCACAGCCGTCTGTCAACAATTGATCGATTTCTACAAACGGTTTAGCCTTTCGTCTTAACCTATACTCTTCAGATTTCCATTTTTCTCGTATTTTTTTGTTTGTGATTTTCTGATAATGGACGTCCAGTAAGGGTCTCACTTACTTTCTTGTTTATTTCGGCGCGAGCTGCTTTAGTAGCAAAAGATCTAGCACACTTATTACAACAAAATCTACCAGATCCGTATTTTCCGTCGTGATGCACACCGCATGTTTCACAATTCATTTGAACCTCCTATTTTTCTTATTTATGCAGGTTCAGTGGTATATAGATATTTATTTCGCTCCGTTCGTAGCGTAGCGGAGAGGGATACAGGTGCATTTATCAGACCAGCGTTCAATTGGATGAACGCTGGGATAGCATCTTGGTGGACGTGCAGTGAGTCGAACACTGTAGGGGATCAGCCTGTCACCGTAGCTTTATAGCAATCCAGCCAGCCCGTAAATGGTGGACCGTGTGGGAATTGAACCCACATGCATCACGCCCGAGAAAATGGTGCCGGCTGTTGGTGCTGCCCCAACTCCTAGAGATTTTCAGTCTCCCGCAATCACTGGATCTGCCAAACCGGCTTCTAGTCTTGGTTGACAGCCCCTACCCGTATCCGCTGTCAACGATGGCCTTGCGAACCAAAGCCTTATCCAACTTGTGTGATGGTCCTAGGCAGAGGTACCTCCCCTCTCTCGCACAGCCTTATGAGGACCGGCGGATCATTGATCGGCCTAGGACATGAAAGGGCGCATGTGACTTTTCCATCTTAGGTTATCCTGCGTCCGGATCGCAGGCACTGCCGATGGCTCTATCGCACACTTGGCCAAGCCCATGACCTGTTAGAACTGTGCATTCAGAGTGCACCTCTTTCCAGATTCTATGTCTCATGCCCTAAACTGTTGTCGGTCATCGGCTCGACTATACCCGCTTATAGAGGACCGATCATGAAAAATCGGTCAATGTATCAACTGATAACTGATACTGGTATAGTTCTGAGATGATGCTGCCATGGCCACATGAAGTTCAGATTCTTCATCGTGATTCTATGGCAATATATTGGTCAGGTGGTCGGGACTTGCACCCTGAACTTCGATTCCACAGATCGACGTGATTCTACTTTCACCAATCCCCTGATTGTGTTTCATCCTATCATATTCATCTACAATTTTAACTAACTCGTTGTATGATAAAGATGACCTTGTTTTCTTTTTATTATTCCGTATATGTGGCATTAACTCGCAGTTACAAGGATGGCTAATATAATACGGGTCGTAACCGTATCTTTTAGAGTCGCTAACCGATACTCTATGGTCTCTAGACAGTCCGTCAAGGTTTTTATCCCCACCTCGTTTTCCACCAAACGCTACCCATCCTATCTTCTGCAATTCTGTAATATCAAACAAATCTGGATAGTCAAATACATTAAACCTAAATGAATACGCATCTTTGCCATTATTCCATTTTAAATGGAGACAGTTTTTACACACCCGTTTTTTATTTGATGCCGGTGTAATAAATTGTTGTTTACAAAACTTACAAGTTTTTGTTGATATTTTGCTAAATGGACCATCGCATATTAGTTTTTTTGATAGCTTTTTCCGTATTTTCTCTCTACTGTCAATGGGCATAGTCCATCCATTAGCTGCTCGTTTTCTGTTTGTATTTTTAGCAGAGCATCTGTGTGAACAAAAACTATTTCTGCGATTTTCGAATGAAATAGTAGAACTACATTCGGTGCACAAAATCGGATTTTCATAATATGTATTTTTAATTTGCTGATGTTTTATTTTCAATGCGTCGATTGCCGCCTGGCTACCTCCACCTTTTTTCCCACCAGACTTGGCGTCGAGAACGAGTTGTGGATCTCTTGACGATCCGTATATTCGTTCATAATCCCGGACACTTATTCCGTGTGTTTTGAGATGTATGCCAGATATTTGACCGTTAAAATCTTTATGACATATAGCACATATTATTATCTTATACATAAGTATATTTATCAAATAACCTTGGTGTTCGATAAGCATTCGTTACCCCACACATCGACTCGTTTGATCCTTGGATCCGCGGTCAATATGACCATCTCCGCTTTTTAGCAATACATGCGGATGGAGCTCTAAGGTAGATCGCATGCCTTGACCCTTCCTCTTCTGGGAACTTCCTGGTTAACAGGCAGGATTCTAAGGCTTGTTGATGGTCTTGATCAATCTAACACCACGCTCTCTGGAGCACGATGTATGATGATTCTAAGACCGTAGGTCTGATCGATCATTGATACATATCTATGATCCTAGACCTTGTTTGGTTGGCCAGGATGGAATCGAACCATCGTCGGAGGTTTATCGGACCTCTGCTCTACCATTGAGCTACAAGCCATCATTGGTTTGGCAGGCACGGATGTCTAACCGTCTGCTATCAGCTTGTGTTACATACCGATAATCAACGAAAAAATACAAAATGTTCCACTACTATTGAGAAGCTAATGGACGATATATCTGCATTTGATGCATTATATCCAAAATGGCACAAGTGACAGGATTCGAACCCGTTCAGGCATAAAGCTCACTGGTTTTGGAGACCAGCCCGTCTCTCCAACTACGGCGCACTTGCATAAACAATATCTAATGCATCAAAATCCAGTGATATCGCGATACCCGCGACCAAGACTTGTTATCAGCATCCTTGGTATTTTCTTACACTGGATCAAATCGTTGGTGGAGGGCTTTGGAGTTGAACCAAACAGTTTGTATTGCCGTAAACATCCATACCTGGATGATGCCCGCACCACGCGAGCAAGCCCTCCGTAAACTTTGGTGGACCATACGAGAGTCGCGCTCGTCTGGCTGGCTCCTTGCAAGGGAACCCCGGGTACCTCGCCCATGGCCCATGTTCTCTAGTAATCATCTCTGGTAGGGGAGGTGTGATTCGAACACACTCACCATAAAGGAACGGATTTTTCTTGGATCTAGCCGTATCGCACGGCAATGTCGGATATATTCTATCCAAATGCATTCTACGCTCGATCCCACAGTCCGCCGCTGCTCTCCAACTCAGCCGCTCCCCCACGAGACATGATTCCCATGCTCGGGGATGCCATGCTTACATAACACGGCATCCCCTCATCATTTCATCTGAGGCTAGGCATCGTCGTGTCTTTTCGCTGGCAAGTTTCCTTGCTTCCCGAGCTGACTTCGACACTTGGCTTACCTAGCCTCGTCGTTTCCTTATTCAATTGTCAAAGATCGGGACAGGTCTTACCCTAGTCCCTGACGATGACCTGGGTCACCGTCGATTCCTTCTTCTTGTCACGTGCTTTGAGGTTCTTCCTCAGCGCCTTCGCGACAAGCTCTTTTTCCTTCTCTGCATCATGTGCAAGGCATGCTGCATACAGCTTCTTCAACAGCTTTGGCCACTTCATGGTCTATCTCCTCATCCATGGTCTAAGAAAAACCCCGGTAAAGCTTTTTAGCTTTCCGGGGTCCTACCTTCTAAGTGATGCACTTTTACATCACCAGGTGGACCCCTTCGCGGGAAGGTTGATATCCCAGCGGCTAAATTGCAGTTCGGTATGATATTTCGCAGCCATTTGTGAACTCAGTATCCTTTGTTTGTGTATGTATTTATACACGATATATTTAACCTGTCAACCACCAAACTGCGATCTAAGCATGTTTTTTTGCATCGTTTGCAGCGTGGCATCGTTGTTGGTGTTATAAGCGCGTTGAAATGCTGTGTCAACGATTATTTTCTGGTATGACCACATCTTTCATTATGGTCTCGACGGCAGGTTCGCCACCTAGTATCGTGCGCACGGGCATCTTCCATCTCTCCAGCAGATCGCTGACTTTTTGGTCGTATACAAGTGCTTCTTCTTCGTCTTTCTGGTTGCGACCAACCGGATTGTATTTCCACTGGCGTTGCAGGAGGAAGTTGCGGTTCGAGTACGTGCCGAAGACCTCCATGACCAGATCAGGAAATGACTGGCCGAGGGTACCTTCTCGCAGATACACCAGCCCAAGCGGGATCGGACTGTCGGTTATCACCCAATCGATTCCGTGCCCGATGAGCCTGGATATCCTTCGATGCTGCTTGGCGAAGATGTAGATCTGATCGTCTAGGAGATCGTATCTCTTTTCCCATACAGCGTCCTTGGCGTATTCCGTCACTAGCTCGACATTCAGCCCCATCTTCTTCATCTCGAAGAAGAGACCGGCTGCCGTGGTGCTCTTGCCCGTCCCTGGGCCTCCGAATATGTTGATGACCTTCAGTGTCATGCTCAGCTCCTCACCCTGCGTGCAAGCTCTTGCGAGATGCTATGTGCCAGGTCGGCATCAAATCCGGTGCTGCCTTCCTTGAGGCTGTCGAGATTGTTCAGCGCCCAGATGTAATAGTCGCTCGGGACTTTCTCTAGCGGAACGCCCTTGTGCTTGCCGAAAGGCCAGTTCTTCACGGCGATCGGACTCCAGCAGATTTCGCTCAGCTGCCGTCCCATGTCCTTGCTAGGATCGACCTTACCGGTCTCCAGTGCATAATCCACCAACAGCTCATACAGCGACGCACATACTATAGTGTCATCGGTCGCGCGATGCACGCCCATGCCATCTGGTACCGGGAGATCCAGCTTGTATCGCAGATAAGATAGGTTGTATTGCATGTTCGGGAAATCGAAATCCAGCAGATGCTTGGCTAGCCTGAACGTGCAGATCCATCTCGTCTGGTCCAGCGCCATCTCTGCGTCACGTTCTGACCCTGCTTCCAGCCATGCCTTGGCCAGCACGGTCTGGTCATAGGTCGCATTGTGTGCCACCCAGAAGACGCCTTCGTCCCAGCGCAGCAATGACTTGACCCGATCAGCGGATTCCGCGAACAGCGGCTTGCCTGCTATCATCCGAGAGCTGATGTTGTTCTTCGCAGAAGCTTCTGGCGGGATGCCATCCCGGGCTCCTAGCAGGAACCCTGCTGCCTTCCAGTGGCCATCGGCATACGATGCGCCAGCCACTTCGACTATCTCTGCTTCCTCTGGGATCATGTGCGTGGTTTCGGTGTCAAGCACCACGGATCTTGCTAATAGGGTTTCTTTGCTCATGGCATCACTATAAGCGTGTCAGTTTGAGTATGCAAGTCTAGCGTAGAAATAGCTGTCGCGATTCTTGAGATTTTGCACGTTCATCCAGTATGTCTGGCCAGGATATGCCCAGGTGTTGATGTCGCTGGGCTCGTGCGCCTGTCCGTCGAGATCTATGCTCCAGAACCCCCATTTGATACCGGATAGCTGCAATATCACCGATGATTGCACGGAGTTCGGGCTAGCGGTGATGCTAGGCCCGGCGGGCTCTCGGCTGGGCCATGCCCTGACCCCGCTGATGAACGCAGAGATGAAGGGAGTGTTGTCTGCCATCGATATGATCAGCTGCTGCCCTGCTGCCAGTTTCCACGGAAAGCATAAGGTCTGACCAGCAGGACTGACGTAGGTGTTCTGCGGATTGAACTCTGTGACGATGCTTGCCCCTTCGGGCAAGCCGCCTGTGTAATAGGATGCCATGGACACTATTTATCTGGCAAAATACCTTGCAACGAGTTTTAAAAAGACTCCAATGTGGTAGCTAACGCTACGTACTAAATACGACAAGCAAACAAAACTGGCATAAAAACATGAGCATTTATACCTATCCTGTATACGGAGCACAAGGACTTCAAGGGCCCACAGGCGCGTCGGGGCCCACAGGCGCATCAGGTCCCACAGGTCCTATTGGACCGACCGGTCCGACTGGATACACAGGTCCTATTGGACCAACCGGATATACAGGATACACAGGTCCTATTGGACCAACCGGATATACAGGATATACTGGGCCAACAGGTTACACAGGTCCTACTGGCGTAACCGGTCCTACTTCAACGGTTGCTGGGCCAACAGGTTACACAGGTCCTACTGGATCTGCGTCAACGATCACTGGACCAACGGGCTACACCGGTTATACCGGGCCAACTGGATATACAGGCCCAACAGGTGCAGACAGCACTGTTGCTGGCCCGACAGGTCCTACCGGTCCAACTGGATATACTGGTCCTGTGTCGACGGTCGCCGGGCCGACGGGCTACACCGGGCCAACAGGTCCTACTGGATCTGCGTCAACGATCACTGGGCCAACTGGGAACATTGGTTCTACTGGGCCAACTGGGAACATTGGTTCTACTGGGCCTGCTGGACCTGCATCGGTTGTGACCGGGCCAACTGGATATACCGGACCAGGTCTCACAGGTCCTACGGGTGCAGATAGTACCGTTGCTGGTCCTACTGGTGTCACAGGTCCTACGGGTCCCCAGGGCATACAAGGTAATATCGGTACTACCGGTCATACTGGTCCAGTGGGTCCTACTGGTGTAACCGGTCCGACTGGGGCCACAGGGGCAGTCGGACCCCAAGGCATACAAGGTAACCAAGGTATCACAGGTCCTACAGGAGCCCAAGGCATACAAGGTAACCAAGGTATCACAGGTCCTACGGGAGCCCAGGGCATACAAGGTAATCTTGGGCCCACGGGTGCGCAAGGCCCAACTGGCAGCGCTGCAAATCTCGGTAACATTGCCATAACCGACCAAGTGATATCCGGCACAGACGTCAATGGTAACATAACCATAAGCCCTAATGGGTCCGGTTCTCTGTTGGTACCTCAGGTGTTTGGCACCAAGGCGATGTTCAACACACAAGTAGATATTGGGCTACCTCCGGTGTCCGGTTTCATCAACACGCTGATACAAGGGACTGCTAACGTAGCTAACTATTCTCAGTTCAACAACCAGAATCTCAGCAACAGCAACGCAGCTA
>Ga0213850_1046663_pt1 | contig 19153 bp, 18 predicted proteins | sample LLC_MetaT_FD_164453 | JGI IMG/M metagenome (GOLD analysis project Ga0213850, IMG submission 164453) | Metatranscriptome of freshwater microbial communities from post-fracked creek in Pennsylvania, United States - LL:C (Metagenome... | ecosystem: Environmental > Aquatic > Freshwater > Creek ...
CCGTTTTCAGCAGCACCAATCCCTATTTCACCGAGGATGGGGTGTCGCGCACGGTGGACCTGTACCAACGCACGACGCACCCGTACTCCGACGTCAACAGCTACGGGCTGGTATCTACCGGTGCCAGCGTGCGCTTTGGCGTTCCGTTCACCGAAAACGACACGGTCTTCATGGGCGTGGGCTACGACAAGACGGAAATCCAGCCGGGGGATTATTTGCCGGACGTGTACCAGAACGTCATCAACGAGTTCGGTTATTCGGCGACGTCGGTGCCACTGACCCTGGGTTGGTCACGCGATTCGCGCGACAGCGGCCTGGTTCCCAGCAGCGGACGGCTGATTCGCGTGAACGGCGAATGGAGTCCGTCCGGCGACCTGCATTACGTGCGCGAAACCACGACCCTGCAACAGTTCTTCCCCTTGAGCAAGCGTACGACGCTGGCGTTCAACGTCGAGTTGTCGGCAGGTGTGGGCACGGACGGCCTGAGCTACCCGGTGTACAAGGATTACTACTCGGGCGGCCTGGGTTCGGTGCGCGGCTTCCAGCAGGGCAGCCTGACGACCGGATCGCAACGTGCCACTGGCGCGGCAGCAACTGGCGGCGCCAAGAAAATCACCTTCAACACCGAAATTCTGTCCCCGCTGCCAGGCGGTGGCAACGACCGATCGCTGCGCTGGTACGGTTTCTTTGACGCGGGCGGCATTTATGACGACACCGAGGCCATCGATTTTTCCGCCATGCGTACCTCGGTCGGCGTGGGTATCAGCTGGGTCTCGCCGGTCGGTCCGCTGCGACTTGCGCTGGCACAGCCCTTAACATTCTTTGATGGCGATAAAATGCAGGCCTTGCAATTTCAAATCGGGACATCCTTTTGATCAAGACACACCACACCCATTGGTTGGCGGCGCTGGTGCTGGCCCTGGTGGCTGGCACGGCAGCAGCGGATGACGCCCGAATCGCCTTTATCAGCTCGCAGCGCATCACCAGCGAATCCGGGCCGGCAAAAGCGGCGACGGCCAAACTGGAGCAGGAATTTTCCAAGCGCCAGAAAGATCTGACCGATTTGCAGGCCTCGCTCAAGGCACTGAGTGAAAAATTTGACCACGACGCGCCGGGCATGACCGACAGCCAGCGCAGTGCCAAGCAAAAGGAATTTGCCGACCAGAACCGCGACTTCCAACGCAAGAAGCGCGAATTTGACGAAGACCTGAACAGCCGCCGCAACGAGGAACTGCAGCAGGTTTACGAAAAAGCCACCAAAGCCATCAAGCAGGTGGCGGAGTCGGAGAAGTACGACTTGGTGGTTCAGGAGGCGGTGTACTTCAACCCGAAAATTGACATTACGGACAAGGTCATCAAGATCCTGAATGCAGGCTCCAAGTAAGGCCCAGCCGGCACGGCAGCAGGCGATGCAGACCACGCTGGCATCGATCGTCGCCGACCTCGGTGGTGCACTTATTGGGGACGGAGCGAGCCTGGTGCAAGGGCTCGCGCCCCTGGACAAGGCGGGGCCGGGAGATCTGAGTTTTCTCAGCCACGCGCGTTTCCAGCAGCAGTTGGCAAGGTCCCGGGCGCTGTGTGTCATAGTTGCTCCGGCATTTGAAGATGCAGCCCGCGCGCGCGGCGCGTGCATCGTGAGCGACAAGCCGTATGTGTATTTTGCGCGCCTGACGCAGTGGTGGAAGCGCCGGCACGGGATTGCCGTGGCAGCCGGCGTGCATCCCAGCGCAGTCGTCGACCCCGCGGCACAGATCCATCCTTTGGCCAGCGTAGGGCCCTTGTGCGTGGTCGAACGCGGTGCCGTGATCGGCGCGCACACCGTGCTGAAGTCGCGCGTGAGCGTCGGCGAGAACTGCGTGATTGGCGAGCGCTGCATTTTGCACGCGGGCGTCGTCATTGGTTCGGACGGATTCGGCTTTGCCGATCATGACGGCGTCTGGGAAAAAATCGAACAGCTGGGTGCTGTGCGCATAGGCAACGATGTGGAAATTGGCGCCAACACCTGCGTGGACCGCGGTGCGCTGCAAGACACCGTGATTGACGACGGCGTCAAGCTCGACAACCTGGTGCAGATTGGCCACAACGTACACGTCGGTGCGCACACGGCAATGGCCGGCTGTGTCGGTGTCGCTGGAAGCGCGACAATAGGTGCGCATTGCACGATTGGCGGCGGCGCCATTGTTCTGGGGCACCTGCACCTGGCGGAGCACGTACACGTATCGGCTGCCAGTGTGGTCACGCGCTCGCTGCACAAGCCGGGCCTGTACACCGGTTTTTTCCCCCTGGATGACAACGCCGCCTGGGAGCGCAACGCGGTCACGCTCAAGCAACTGCATGCGTTGCGCGAGCGTATAAAAATATTAGAGAGAGAATCAAAAAAATGATGGACATTCACAAGATACTGAAGCAGCTGCCACACCGCTACCCCTTTTTGCTGGTCGACCGCGTGCTCGCCCTGGACAAGGGACGGACGATTCAGGCGCTGAAAAACGTCACCATCAACGAACCTTTTTTTGAAGGCCATTTTCCGCACCGCCCGGTGATGCCCGGCGTGCTCATGCTGGAGGCGCTGGCGCAGGCTGCCGCTTTGCTCGCCTTTGATGCGCTGGACAGCGCGCCAAACGACCAAATGGTGTACTACTTCGCCGGCATTGACGGCGCGCGTTTCAAGCGTCCGGTCGAGCCCGGCGACCAACTGCTGCTCAACGTCGAGTTGTTGCGCATGAAGGCCGGAATCTTCAAGTTCAAGGCGAATGCCTGTGTGGGCAACGAAACCGTTGTGGAAGCCGAGTTGACCTGCGCCATGCGCGCAATTCCCCAGGCCTGACCCCGTGACGGCCATTCACCCCACTGCCCTGGTAGACCCCGCAGCCGAGCTGGACCCTTCGGTCACCATAGGACCCTATACGGTGGTCGGCCCGCATGTGCGCATAGGGGCAGGCACCACCGTGGGCGCGCACTGCGTGCTTGAAGGGCACACGACCATAGGGCGTGACAACCGCATTTTCCAGTTCAACTCGCTGGGTGCGATTCCGCAGGACAAAAAATACGCGGGCGAACCCTGCGAGCTGCAGATTGGTGACCGCAACACCATTCGCGAGTTCTGCACCTTCAACATCGGCTCGCCCGGCGACGTCGGCGTGACCCGTCTGGGCGACGACAACTGGATCATGGCGTATGTGCACCTGGCGCACGATTGCCAGGTGGGCAGCCACACCATTTTCGCCAACAACGCCCAGCTGGCAGGCCATGTACACGTTGGCGACTGGGCCATCTTGGGCGGCTTCACGGTGGTGCACCAGTTCGTGCATGTGGGCGCGCACAGCATGACCGCGATGTGCGCGCTGTTGTTTGCAGACCTGCCGCCGTACGTGATGTGCCAGGGCCAGCCGGCACAGGCGCGCTCCATGAATTTTGAAGGACTGCGGCGCCGCGGCTTCTCGCCCGAACGCGTGGCCGCCGTCAAGCAGATGCACAAGCTGCTGTACCGCGACGGCCTGACGCTGACGCAGGCGCGCGACGCCATCGCTGCGTTGGCGCACGATGCGCCCGAATTGGCCGACGACGTAGCGCGCATGACGGTTTTCCTGGACCGGGTGCCGACACAACGCGGCATCGTCCGCTAGGCCTGCATGGTGCTGGCGACCAGCCCGCAGCGCGCCGCACCGCGCCTGGCCATGGTCGCAGGCGAAGCGTCGGGCGACTTGTTGGCCGGCATGCTGCTTGCCGGCCTGAACAAGCGCTGGCCGGGCCTGCGCGCCGGTGGCATAGGGGGCCCGCGCATGCGCGAACAGGGCTTTGACGCCTGGTGGCCACACGATCTGCTTTCCGTTCATGGCTTCAGCTGGGAATTGCTTAGGCGCTACCGCCAGATCGTGCGCACGCGCGACACCTTGCGTGCGCGCCTGCTGCTGCAAAAACCCGACGTGTTCCTGGGCGTGGACGCGCCCGATTTCAATCTGGCGCTGGAGGCGGATTTGCGCAGCGCGGGCATTCCTACGGTGCACTACGTCGCCCCCTCGGTCTGGGCCTGGCGCGCCGAGCGTCTGGAAACCTTGCGGCGCAGTGTGGACCACGTACTCTGCATTTTCCCGTTCGAGCCCGAACTGCTGGCGCAGCACGGCATTGCGTCCACTTACGTAGGCCATCCCCTGGCGCGCACCATCGCGCTGCAGCCCGACGCAGCCGGCGCGCGCGCGCAGTTGGGCTTGGCCGGCGACGACGCCGTCGTCGCGCTCCTGCCCGGCAGCCGGCGCGCCGAAATCCAGCACCTGGCGCCGCGCTTTCTGGCGGCGGCGGCCTTGCTGCGCGCGCGTTCGCCGCAGCTGCGTTTTGTCCTGCCGGTGGCCCCGGGCCTTCGCAGCCTGGTCGAAACGTTTGCGCAACGCAGCGACTTGGGCAGCGCACTGACCTTGCTCGACGGCCAGTCGCACGCTGCGCTGGCGGCGTGCGACGTGTGCCTGGTGGCCAGCGGTACGGCGACGCTGGAGGCAGCGTTGTTCAAGCGCCCCATGGTCATTGCCTACCACATGGGCTGGCTGTCCTGGCAACTGATGCAGCGCAAGCGCCTGCAGCCCTGGGTTGGCTTGCCCAATATACTGTGCCGCGAATTCGTCGTTCCCGAGTGTTTGCAGGACGGCGCGTCGCCGGCTGCGCTGGCGGCGCAGGTGCAGGTTTGGCTGGAAGCCCGAACGCAAGCGCCCGAGGTCTTGCGCACGCTGAGCGCACGGTTCACCGAATTGCACCACGCGCTGCTGCGCGATACCGAAGCCCTGGCCTGCGATGCCATCCAGAAAATCATTCAGCCTTAAAAACCCGCCGCAACAGGCGGCGCTGGCCTGGGACTTACCGGGCTTGGTCGCCGGCGTCGACGAGGCCGGACGCGGTCCGCTGGCGGGTCCGGTATTTGCCGCAGCGGTCATCCTGGACGAACTGCATCCGCTTCCCGGCTTGCGTGATTCCAAAAAACTCAGCGCCCTGCGCCGCGACCAGCTGTTCGATGCCATCCGCGCATCGGCGCTGTGCTGCTCTGTCGCCAGCGCCAGCGTGGAAGAAATCGACCAACTGAACATTTTGCAGGCGACCTTGCTGGCCATGCGCCGTGCCGTTGCGGGCTTGCGCCTGAAACCTGCGAAAGCGCTGATCGACGGCAATCGCTTGCCGGTGCTCGACGTTTTGGCCGAAGCGATTGTGCGCGGCGACCAGACCGAGCCGGCCATTTCCGCCGCGTCCATACTCGCCAAGGTGACGCGTGACCGCTGGTGCGCCGAGCTGGACCGCGCGTATCCACAGTATGGCTTTGCGGCGCACAAGGGCTACGGCACGGCGGAGCACCTGGCCGCGCTGCAGAAGCACGGCGCGTGTCCGCAACACCGCCGCAGTTTTGCCCCCGTCACGCGGGTGCTGCAGGGTTTGCATGGCTGAAGTGCAGCAGATTCAGTCGCGCGACAACCCGCTGCTGCGCGAGTTGCGCAAACTGGCGCAGGACCGCCAGGCGTACCGCAAGCTGGGGCGTTTCTGGATCGAGGGCGAGCACCTGTGCAGCGCCGCCTTGCTGCGCGGTGTGCGACCCGCGCTGGCGGTGTATTCCAACAGCGCGTGGGCCCAATTGCCCGTCCAGTTCAAGGACTGTGCAGCGCGCGCGGTCGTCTTGCCGGACGCGCTGTTCGCCAGCATTAGCGCGCTGGAGTCGGCCGGCAACATGGGCTTTCTGATGGACTTGCCGGCGGCGTCGGACCTGGTTCCCGGGCAGGCCAGCGTGGTCCTGGACCGCTTGCAGGATGCCGGCAATGTCGGATCGATATTGCGCAGCGCCGCAGCTTTCGGATTTACGCAGGTCCTCGCGCTCAAAGGTACGGCGGCCTTGTGGAGCCCCAAGGTGCTGCGCGCCGGCATGGGCGCACACTTTGGGCTGCACCTGGTGGAAGGCCTGGAGCCGCAGGCGCTGGATACCTTGGCGCTGCCGGTGCTGGTAACCAGTTCGCACCAGGGCGCTTTGCTGCAGTCGCTCGCGCTGCCTTTTCCCTGCGCCTGGGTGCTGGGGCACGAGGGGCAGGGCGTAGGCCCGGAAGTGATGGCGCGTGCCAGTGTTTTTGCGCGCATCGGCCAGCCCGGTGGCGAGGAGTCGCTGAACGTCGCTGCGGCCGCGGCGATATGCCTGCACGCGAGCACGCTGGGGCGCCGGTAAGGCCCTGAATTCGCTGGGTGCTCCGCTATAATGGGAGGCTTTCCAGAACCCAGCCGCCCCAAGCGCTACTCTGAAACTTCCCCTTAAAAAGCAAGGCACCAAGCGTTACAGCGCGCCCGTGTATCGCTTGATGGGCCAGCTTGCCAGCAGGCCCTGCGCATCTGCCGATGTTCCGGTGCCGGGTGCACCGGCCAGATGCGCGTGAGCCAGACGGGAGTGAGCACGGGGGCGTCTACTTAACCCATCGGAGAACCCAGTGCTTTTGTCGCTCAAGGGAACAACCCCACCGGCCATTCTGGCGCTTGCTGACGGTACGGTGCACATCGGTCAATCGATAGGCGCTGCCGGCAGCACCGTGGGCGAAGTGGTTTTCAACACGGCCATGACGGGCTACCAGGAAATCCTTACCGACCCCAGCTATTGCCAGCAAATCGTCACGCTGACGTATCCGCACATTGGCAGCTACGGCGTGAACACCCAGGACGTGGAATCCGACCGGGTGCACGCCGCCGGGCTGGTCATCCGTGATCTGCCGCTGCTGGCTTCCAATTTCCGCGCGACGCAAAACCTGCACGACTACCTGGTGCAGCAGAAAACCGTCGCCATTGCAGGGGTCGACACGCGCGAGCTGACGCGCCAGCTGCGTACGCGCGGTGCGCAAAACGCCTGCATGCTGGCACTGGCGCCGGGCGAGAGCATCACCACCGCGGCGGTGGACCGCGCCCTGAGCGCTGCCCGCGGCGCGCCCTCCATGGCAGGCCTGGATTTGGCTCGCGTCGTATCGTGCAGCGAGGCCTATGCATGGACCGAGTCCGAGTGGGCGCTGGGCCAGGGATACGGCACGCAATCCGCGCCGCAGCGCCATGTGGTCGCGTTTGACTTTGGCGTGAAGAAAAATATTTTGCGCATGCTGGCGCAGCGCGGCTGCCGCGTAACCGTGGTGCCGGCGCAAACCAGCGCCGCGCAGGTGCTGGCCTACCAGCCCGACGGCGTGTTTCTGAGCAATGGCCCCGGCGACCCCGAGCCTTGCGACTACGCCATTGCCGCAGTGCGCGAATTGGTGGATTCGGGTATCCCGACCTTTGGCATATGCCTGGGGCACCAGATTCTGGCCTTGGCATCGGGCGCCAAAACCTTCAAGATGAAGTTCGGCCACCACGGCGCGAACCATCCCGTGAAGGACCTCAGCAGTGGACGCGTGGCAATTACCAGTCAAAACCATGGCTTTGCGGTGGACGCACAATCCCTGCCCGCGCAACTGCGCGCCACCCATATCAGCCTGTTTGACAACACCTTGCAAGGGATGGAGCGCACCGACCGGCCGGCCTTCAGCTTCCAGGGCCACCCCGAGGCCTCGCCCGGCCCGCACGACATCGGCACGCTGTTTGACCGCTTCATTTCCCTGATGGAGGCGCGCGCATGAGCTTTTACGGCGTGACCGATCTCTGGACCTATGTCATAGGCGCGATCTTCATTATTTTGCTGCCGGGTCCGAATTCGCTGTATGTGCTCTCCGTTGCCACCGGGCGCGGTGTGCGCGCGGGTTACCAGGGCGCGCTCGGCGTTTTCTGGGTGACTCGATCCTGATTCTGCTGGTGGCGCTGGGCGCTGCCGGGGTATTGCACACCCAGCCCGCGCTCTTTCTGGTGGTGAAGTACGTGGGTGCGGCCTATTTGTTCTGGCTGGGCCTGAACCTGATCGCAGCGTCCTGGCGCCGTTGGCGCGGCAAGAACGCGGTGCCAGTCGCGGTTCAGCAGGCGCCGGGCGAAGCCAGCAGTGCGGACCGCGCGGCCGACAATTTGCAGAGCCCGTTTCGCCGTGCCCTGCTCATCAGCCTGCTCAATCCCAAGGCAATTTTGTTTTTGCTGTCGTTTTTCGTGCAGTTCATAGACCCCGGCTACGCCACGCCAGCCGTGCCACTGCTGATCCTGAGTGCCATCCTGATGAGCCTGAGCGCGCTTTACCTCTCGTGCCTGATTTTCCTGGGCGCGCGCCTGGCGCAGGCGTTTCGCGCGCGCGTTCGCCTGTCGGCCTTTCTTTCCAGCCTGGTGGGCGGCGTGTTCCTGTGGTTTGGAACCAAGCTCGCGACGGCAAGCCTGAACTGAGAAGACCCATGCCCAAACGTAACGACATCCACAGCATTCTCATCATTGGCGCCGGCCCCATCATCATCGGCCAGGCCTGCGAGTTCGACTACTCCGGCGTACAGGCGTGCAAGGCGCTGCGCGAGGAGGGCTACAAGATCATTCTGATCAACAGCAATCCGGCGACCATCATGACCGACCCGGCAACCGCCGACGTCACCTATATCGAGCCCATCACCTGGCAGACGGTGGAAAAAATCATCGCCAAGGAGCGCCCGGACGCCATCCTGCCGACCATGGGCGGTCAGACCGCGCTCAATTGCGCGCTCGACTTGTGGCACCAGGGCGTGCTGGAAAAGTACACCGGCGCCGCCACCGGACGCCCGGTGGAGCTGATTGGTGCGACGCCGCAGGCCATAGACAAGGCCGAAGACCGGCTCAAGTTCAAGGACGCGATGACGCATATCGGCCTGGGCTCGGCGCGCTCCGGCATTGCGCACAGCATGGAGCAGGCCTGGAAGGTGCAGCGATCGCTCGGTTTCCCGACCGTCATCCGTCCCAGCTTCACGCTCGGTGGAACGGGCGGCGGCATCGCCTACAACGCCGAAGAATTCGAGACCATTTGCAAGCGCGGTCTGGAAGCTTCGCCGACGCGTGAGCTCCTGATCGAAGAGTCGCTGCTCGGCTGGAAAGAGTACGAGATGGAAGTGGTGCGCGACAAGGCGGACAACTGCATCATCGTGTGCTCCATCGAAAACCTGGACCCCATGGGTGTGCACACCGGCGACTCGATCACGGTGGCGCCGGCGCAGACGCTGAGCGACAAGGAATACCAGATTTTGCGCAACGCCTCGATCGCGGTGCTGCGCGAGATCGGCGTCGATACCGGCGGTTCGAACGTGCAGTTCGCCATCAACCCGGTTGACGGTCGCATGGTCGTGATCGAAATGAATCCGCGCGTTTCGCGCTCTTCGGCGCTGGCGTCCAAGGCCACGGGTTTTCCCATCGCCAAAGTCGCAGCCAAGCTTGCCGTAGGCTACACGCTGGACGAATTGCGCAACGACATCACGGGCGGCGCCACTCCGGCGAGTTTTGAGCCCAGCATCGACTACGTGGTCACCAAGATTCCGCGATTTGCTTTCGAAAAATTCCCCGCCGCCGACAGCCGCCTGACGACGCAGATGAAGTCGGTCGGTGAAGTGATGGCCATGGGCCGCACCTTTCAGGAATCGTTCCAGAAGGCGCTGCGCGGACTCGAAGTCGGCGTCGACGGGATGAACGAGAAGACGCAGGACCGCGAGGTGCTGGAAAAGGAACTGGGCGAGCCCGGCCCCGAGCGCATCTGGTACGTGGGCGACGCCTTCGCCCAGGGCATGAGCGTACAGCAGGTGTTCGAGCTCACGCGTATTGACCCCTGGTTCCTGGTGCAGATCGAACAAATCGTCAAACTCGAACTCGAAATCGAGCGCCTGCCCCAGCCGGAGCAGGGCTCCACGCTGGACGCGATCGACGCAGCCACGCTGCGCGCGCTCAAGCAAAAAGGCTTTTCCGACCGGCGTCTGGCGCGCCAGTTCCGCACCACCGACCGTGCCGTGCGCGAGAAACGCCACGCGCTGGGCGTGCGTCCGGTGTACAAGCGCGTCGACACCTGCGCTGCCGAGTTCGGAACGCACACCGCGTACCTGTACTCGACCTACGAGGCGCAGGGCGCCGAGTGCGAGGCAGCGCCGAGCACGCGCAAAAAAATCATGGTGCTCGGTGGTGGTCCGAACCGCATCGGCCAGGGCATCGAGTTCGACTACTGCTGCGTGCACGCGGCGCTGGCGCTGCGCGAAGACGGCTATGAAACCATCATGGTCAACTGCAACCCGGAAACCGTTTCCACCGATTACGACACCTCCGACCGCTTGTATTTCGAGCCGCTGACGCTGGAAGACGTGCTGGAAATCGTCGACAAGGAAAAGCCGGTGGGCGTGATCGTGCAGTACGGTGGCCAGACGCCGCTCAAGCTTGCGCTCGACCTGGAGGCCAACGGCGTCCCCATCATAGGCACCTCGCCCGACATGATTGACGCCGCCGAGGATCGCGAGCGTTTTCAGAAACTGCTGCACGCCCTGGGCCTGCGCCAGCCGCCGAACGCCACCGCGCGTACCGAAGGCGAGGCGCTGCAGCATGCGGCTGCGCTGGGGTATCCGCTGGTCGTCCGTCCGAGCTACGTGCTCGGTGGGCGCGCGATGGAAATCGTGCACGAGCAGCGCGACCTGGAGCGCTATATGCGCGAGGCCGTCAAGGTGAGCAACGACTCGCCGGTGCTGCTCGACCGCTTTCTGAACGACGCCATCGAATGCGACGTGGACTGCATACGCGACGCCAGCGGCGCCACCTTTATCGGCGGCGTCATGGAGCATATCGAGCAAGCCGGCGTGCACAGCGGCGACTCGGCGTGTTCGCTGCCGCCGTATTCGCTGTCGGCTGCCACGGTCGACGAACTCAAGCGCCAGTCGGCCGCGATGGCCGGCGCACTGTCGGTCGTGGGTTTGATGAACGTGCAGTTTGCGATCCAGACGGTCGACGGCCGCGACGTGATTTATGTGCTTGAAGTGAATCCCCGCGCCAGCCGCACCGTTCCCTACGTCTCCAAGGCGACCGGAATTCCGCTGGCCAAGGTCGCGGCGCGCTGCATGGCCGGCCAGTCGCTGGCGAGCCAAGGCGTGACGCGCGAAGTCACGCTGCCGTACTTTTGCGTCAAGGAAGCGGTTTTCCCCTTTGTCAAATTCCCGGGGGTGGACACGATTCTGGGGCCGGAGATGAAGTCCACGGGCGAAGTCATGGGTGTGGGCAAGACCTTTGGCGAGGCCTTTGTAAAATCGCAAATCGGCGCGGGCGCGCGCTTGCCGCGCTCCGGCAAGGCGTTTATTTCGGTCAAGCAGAGCGACAAGCCGCGCGCCGTTGCCGTCGCGCGCGAACTGCAGTCCATGGGATTCTCGATTCTTGCGACCAAGGGAACCGCTGCTGCCATCAGCGCCGCCGGCGTACCGTGTGCGGTCGTGAACAAGGTCACCGAAGGGCGTCCGCACATCGTCGACATGATCAAAAACAACGAGATCGCCATGGTGATCAACAGCGTCGAGGAGCGGCGCAACGCGATCAAGGATTCGCGCCACATCCGCACCTCGGCCTTGCTTGCCCGCGTGACCACGTACACCACGGTTGCCGGCGCCGAAGCCGCAGTCGAGGGCATGAAATACCTGGACCAGCTCGGCGTGATCTCGGTGCAGGAAATGCACGCCCAACTCGCTGCCTGAACGCGCAGTCCCAGGCAGACCCCCCTTATTTAAAACCGTTATGGCCACCCTACCCATTACCAAGCGCGGCGCAGAAATTCTCAAGGCCGAGCTGCACAAGCTCAAGACCGTCGAGCGTCCTGCCGTCATTGCCGCCATCGCCGAAGCGCGCGCGCAGGGCGACCTGAGTGAAAACGCCGAGTACGACGCCGCCAAAGACCGCCAGGGGTTTATCGAAGGCCGTATCCAGGAAGTCGAGGGCAAGCTCTCGGCCGCCCAGGTCATCGACCCGGCTTCCTTGGACGCGGGTGGACGCGTGGTGTTTGGCGCGACCGTCGATCTGGAAGACGAGGACACGGGCGACCGTGTGACCTACCAGATCGTCGGCGAGGACGAGGCCGACCTCAAGCTGGGCCTGATCAATATCGGCTCACCCATCGCGCGCGCGCTGATCGGCAAGGTAGAGGGCGACACCGCGACGGTGCAAGCGCCCGGCGGCGAGCGCAATTACGAAGTCGTCGCCGTGCGTTACGTCTGATGGCTGCGCGCCTGCACTGGCTGGCACGCGCGGTGCCGGTGTGGATTGCCGCGGTCTGGGCCGTGGGCCTGGGAACGCTGGGCCTGTTTGTCGTTCCCATGCTGTTTGCCTGGCTGCCAGCGCCGGCGCTGGCGGGCAATATGGCAGCGCATCTGTTTGGCACGCAGACGGCGATATCCAGCGTCTGCGCCTTGCTCCTCTTGCTGCTGTTTCGCAGCGCCCACGAACTGGTCGCGCCCGCTCTGGCGCAGCGTTGCACTCCCTGGGTATTGGCCGGTGCGCTGCTCGCACTGCTGGTTGAATTTGGCGTCTCGCCGCACATTGTGGCGCGCGACAACCTGGCGTTTTGGCACGCGCTGGGCAGCGCCATGTACCTGGGTCAATGGTTGTGCGCCTTGCGCGTATTTGGCGCGCTGGCGGCGCCGGCGCGCGACTAGCTGCCGCCGGCTGCGCTGCGCACGCTCAGGTCTGGCTGCGTTTCTTCAGGCTGACCTTGGGCTTGGGCTTGGCGCGCTTGACGTTGCCGCCCGCAGTCAGCCGCTGGTTGCCCAGAACGCGCAGCGTTTTCACTTCGGGCTTTTGGCCGGCGCGTTTGCTGAACTTCAACACCTTGACGTCGCGCGGGCCGGGCATGCGGTCCTCGTCCAGCACGCGCTCTTTTTCGCGCTCCGGGCGCCACAAGACCAGCAATTTGCCGATGTGCTGTATGGGCGCAGCGTCAAGTTCATTGCACAGGGTTTGCAGCATGGACTCGCGCAGCGCGCGATCGTCGGAAAAAACACGCACCTTGATCAGGCCGTGCGCACCCAGCGCTGCGTCGACTTCCTTTTTGACGTTGTCGCTCAGACCCGCGTCACCCACCAGAACCACAGGATCGAGGTGGTGCGCGTCGGCGCGGTGCAGCTTGCGTTGCGCGGGGGTCAGTTGAATCAGGGGCATGGCGCTATTATCAACGCAATGAACAGCCCCGAGAAAAGCAGCCGCGCAGGCAACAAGAAAGTCAACAAGGCCTGGCTGCACGAGCACATCAACGACCCTTACGTCAAGCAGGCAGCGCGCGACGGTTACCGCGCACGCGCCGCCTACAAGCTCAAGGAAATCGACGAAACGCTGCACCTGGTGCGCCGTGGACAACTGGTCGTCGACCTGGGCAGCACGCCGGGCGCCTGGAGCCAGTACTTGCGCCGGCGCATGGCCCCGGACGGTGCGGCTGCAGGCGCGCTCGACGGCAGCATCGTCGCGCTGGATTTGCTGCCCATGGAAGCGATCGAGGGCGTGACCTTTATTCAGGGCGACTTTCGCGAGGCGCAGACACTGGAGCAGCTGTTGCAAGTGCTCGCCGGCCGCCAGGTCGACCTGGTGGTGTCCGACATGGCGCCCAACCTCTCCGGCATTTCGTCGGCCGACGCCGCGCGCGTGGAATACCTGGTGGAGCTGGCCATTGAATTTGCCAGCCAACACCTCAAGCCCCAGGGGAGCCTGGTCGCCAAGGTATTCCACGGTCGCAGCTACGACAGCGTGGTGCAGCGCTTCAAAGCTGCTTTTCAGACGGTGCGCCCGTTCAAGCCCAAGGCTTCGCGCGACCGCTCATCCGAGACCTTTCTGGTCGGTAGCGGCCTGCGCTGAGCCTTGCTGCCGGCACGCGCTGGCGCGGCTTTCACTGGGTCTGGCGCGCGCCCGGCGACGCCCCGTAGGCCTGCTCTGCGCGCGGAAATGCAGCGGGAAATCGGTTTTCCCAGCGCCGGGCGGCTTGAAAGGCCTAAAATGGCACCCAACTGGGACTTGTCCTTATTTGCGCGCCCCAACACCCGGGGCTTGGCGCGTCCTTTCTGGAGTTTCGCTTGAACAATCAGTGGTTCTCAAAAATTGCCGTTTGGCTGGTCATCGCGCTGGTGCTGTTCACCGTCTTCAAGCAGTTTGACGCGCATGGCACGGTCAACGCCGGCATGATGGGCTATTCGGACTTCCTCGAGGAAGTGCGCAACAAGCACATCAAGAGCGCCATCATCCAGGAAGGGCAGGGCGGTACCGAGATTCTCGCCGTCACCACCGACGACCGCAAGGTACGCACGACGGCGACCTACCTGGATCGCGGCCTGGTCGGCGACCTGATCGCCAACGGCGTCAAATTCGACGTCAAGGCGCGCGAAGAGGGTTCGCTGCTCATGACGCTGCTGGTCAGCTGGGGACCCATGCTGCTGCTGATCGGCGTCTGGATTTATTTCATGCGCCAGATGCAGGGTGGCGGCAAGGGCGGTGCCTTTAGTTTTGGCAAGAGCAAAGCGCGTTTGCTCGACGAGAACACCAACACCGTGACCTTTGCCGACGTCGCCGGTTGCGACGAGGCCAAGGAAGAGGTGAAGGAAGTCGTCGATTTTCTCAAGGACCCGGCCAAGTTCCAGAAGCTGGGCGGACGTATCCCCCGCGGCTTGCTGCTTGTCGGCCCTCCCGGCACCGGCAAGACGCTGTTGGCCAAGTCGATTGCCGGCGAAGCCAAAGTGCCGTTCTTCAGCATTTCCGGATCGGACTTTGTGGAAATGTTTGTCGGTGTGGGCGCCTCGCGCGTGCGCGACATGTTCGACAACGCCAAGAAGAACGCGCCCTGCATTATTTTCATTGACGAAATTGACGCCGTGGGACGTCAGCGCGGCGCCGGCCTGGGCGGCGGCAACGACGAGCGCGAGCAGACCCTGAACCAGATGCTGGTCGAGATGGACGGTTTTGAAACCAATGTGGGCGTCATCGTCGTCGCCGCGACCAACCGACCCGACATCCTGGACGCAGCGCTGTTGCGACCCGGTCGTTTCGACCGCCAGGTGTACGTCACCCTGCCCGATATCCGGGGCCGCGAGCAAATTCTGAACGTGCACATGCGCAAGGTGCCCCTGGCGCAGGACGTCAGTTCCAATGTGATTGCGCGCGGAACGCCGGGAATGAGTGGCGCCGATCTTGCCAACCTGTGCAACGAGGCCGCGCTGATGGCGGCGCGGCGCAACGCGCGCCTGGTGGAAATGCAGGATTTTGAGAAAGCCAAGGACAAAATCCTCATGGGCCCGGAGCGCAAGAGCATGGTCATGCCCGAGGGCGAGCGCCGCAACACGGCCTACCACGAGTCCGGCCACGCGCTGATCGGAAAAATCCTGCCCAAGTGCGACCCGGTGCACAAGGTCACCATCATTCCGCGCGGACGCGCGCTGGGCGTCACCATGAGCCTGCCGGCGCAGGACCGCTACTCGTACGACAGCGACTACATGCTGAACCAGATCAGCATGTTGTTTGGTGGACGCATCGCCGAGGAAGTGTTCATGAAGCAAATGACCACGGGCGCCAGCAATGACTTTGAACGCGCGACGCAGATTGCGCGCGATATGGTCACGCGCTACGGTATGACCGACGCGCTCGGACCCATGGTGTACGCCGAGAACGAAGGGGAAGTGTTTCTGGGCCGCTCGGTTACCAAGACGACCAGCATGAGCGAGCAGACCATGCAGAAAGTCGACGCCGAAGTGCGGCGCATCATCGACCAGCAATACGCCTTGGCGCGCAAGCTGATCGAAGAAAACCAGGACAAGATGCACGCCATGGCCAAGGCCTTGCTCGAGTGGGAAACCATAGACAGCGACCAGTTGGACGACATCATGGCCGGCCGCGAGCCGCGTCCGCCCAAGGACTGGTCGCCGCGCACCCCCCAATCGGGTGGCGACGGCAGCACGCCGCCGCCGGTTGCGGCCGAGCCCGCGTCCACTGCTGCCTGAGTCGGGCGTCGGCCCTGGCATACGGGCCGGCGCTGCCGCAGTCGGCCGAACTTGCACCCCCATGCACTGGCAGACCGCCCGTTACCGCATTGACCTGCAGAAGCCCAGGATCATGGGCATCGTCAATGTCACGCCGGATTCCTTTTCGGACGGCGCCGCGCACCAAAGTCCAGACGCCGCGTTGGCGCACTGCGAATTGCTATTGCGCGAAGGCGCCGACATTCTGGACATAGGCGGCGAATCCACCCGACCCGGTGCCCTGCCTGTGCCCCTGGACCTGGAACTGCAGCGCGTGCTGCCGGTGCTGCGCCACGCTGTCACGCTGGGTGTTCCGGTCTCGGTGGACACGTACAAGCCCGAAGTCATGCGTGCCGCGCTCGACCTGGGGGCAGATATCGTCAACGACATCTGGGCGCTGCGCTGGCGCGCAGCACCGGACGCACTCGACGGCGTCCGAGTGGTGGCGGCGCACCCCGCGTGCGGCGTCTGTCTGATGCACATGCACCGCGATCCCAGCCAAATGCAGGTCGCGCCCATGGAGGGCGACGCAGTGCCGCAGGTTGCGGCCTTTCTCGCGCAGGCTGCGCAACAGCTGATGGAACAAGGCGTGGCCGCAGCGCGTATCTGCCTGGACCCGGGGATAGGCTTTGGCAAAACCGTGGCGCAGAACTTCGCGTTGCTGGCGCGCCAGTCCGAACTGCGCCTTGCGGGCTGCGCGCTGCTCGCGGGCTGGTCGCGCAAGTCATCGCTGGCGGCGGTCACGCAAACCTCCTTGGCGGCCGTGGCGCGCATGGACGTGCAGGAGCGCATGGTACCCAGCGTGGTGGCGGCGCTGCTGGCGGTTCAAAATGGCGCGCATGTGGTGCGCGTACACGACGTACGGCCTACGGTGCAGGCGTTCAAGGTGCTGGCCGCGCAGCGCGCAGCGCTGCCGGGTGTGCGAGTCGACGGAGAATAAAAAAAGGAGCCCCATGGGACGCAGGTATTTTGGAACCGACGGCATTCGTGGCACGGTGGGGCAGGACCCCATTACCCCCGATTTTGTTTTGCGCCTGGCGCACGCCGTGGGGCAGGTGTTGCGGCACAGCGAGGCACGGCCTACGGTGTTGATCGGCAAGGACACGCGCATTTCCGGCTACATGCTGGAGAGTGCTTTGGAGAGTGGCTTCAACTCGGCTGGCGTCGACGTGGTCTTGCTCGGGCCCCTGCCCACTCCGGGCGTGGCGTACCTGACGCGCGCGCTGCGCACTTCGCTGGGCGTGGTGATCAGCGCCAGCCACAATCCCTTTGCCGACAATGGCATCAAGTTTTTCAGCGCGCAAGGCAGCAAGCTCCCCGACGCCTGGGAACTCGACGTCGAGGCGGCCTTGGAACGCGCGCCGATATGGGCCGCCTCGGCACAACTGGGACGCACGCGCCGCCTAGACGACGCGGCGGGCCGCTACATCGAGTTTTGCAAAAGCACCTTTGCCGCCGACCTCACGCTCAAGGGTGTGCGCATCGTGGTTGACGCGGCGCACGGCGCGGCCTATCACATCGCTCCCAAAGTCTTTCATGAGTTGGGCGCCGAGGTCTTCGCCATCGGTTGCGCACCCGACGGTCTGAACATCAACCAGGGTGTGGGGGCGACGCATCCGCAGGCGCTGGTGGACGCTGTGCGTGCGCACAACGCCCATTTTGGCGTGGCGCTGGACGGCGACGCCGATCGGCTGCAACTGGTAGACCAGCAGGGCCGCCTGTTCAATGGCGACGAACTGCTTTACCTGATGGCGCAGGACCGCCTGACACGCCAGGAGAAGCTGCCCGGCGTGGTAGGGACGCTGATGACCAATATGGCGGTGGAGCTGGCGCTGCGGGAGCGCGGCGTGGACCTGGTGCGCGCCCGCGTCGGCGACCGCTACGTACTGGAAGAATTGCAGCGGCGCGGCTGGCTATTGGGCGGTGAGGGCTCGGGCCATCTGCTTGCCCTGGACAAACACACGACGGGTGACGGGCTGGTGTCGGCGCTTCAGGTACTGCAGGCGTGCGCGCGCAGCGGGCGTTCTTTGGCGCAACTGCTGGAAGGCGTGCAGCTGTTTCCACAGACCCTGATCAACGTGGCGCTGCGACCGGACCAGGACTGGAAAAGCAGCGCAGCCCTGCAGGCCGCGCAAGCCGCAGTGCAAGCCGAGCTCGCAGGCAGTGGCCGCGTACTGATTCGCGCCAGCGGAACCGAGCCCCTGGTGCGCGTCATGGTCGAAGCGCGCGACCCGCAGCAGGCGCAAAGCTGCGCGCAGCGCCTGGCGCTGGCCTTGCAGGCCTGAGGCCGGAGCGGTCTTGACCTGGCTCAAGTAAAAAGCGTGCCGCTGGGGGCACAATGGCACTGCCTAGCACCATCCGCTGTCCGGGTGGTGTAGAGCGCCAAAGGAGACTGTCCATGACGATTCTGCTCGCATACGTAGCGCGCCCCGAGGGTGAGGCCGCGCTGGAAAAAGGTATTGAAATGGCCAAGTTGCGCAACGAGTTCCTGCTCGTCGTCAACGCAACGGCCGGTGGTTCCGGAGCCGACGATCCGGCCCGTGCGTCGGTGCTCGAAGTCGAGCGACTCGAGCAGCGCCTGGCGACCTGCGGTGTGCCGGCGGAATTCAAGCAATTCGTGCGCGGACGCTCGGCGCTGGAAGAAATCGAAGAGCTGGTGCAGACGCGCCAGGTTTCCTTGCTGGTCATGGGCCTGCGCCGCCGCTCTCCCGTGGGCAAGCTGATTCTGGGCAGCATGGCGCAGGATATTTTGATGACGATCGAATGCCCGATTCTGGTCGTCAAGGCTGCCTGAGGTCGGACGCCCGCGCCGCATCGGTACGCCGCCTTCCACTGCAAACACCCGTTTCCAGCATGTAAAATCAGCGCGAACGCCGGAGGGTCGGTACGCTCAGGGGAGCGCTGGCTCTGGCACGTTTGCTGCCTAGCGTTCGCCAATAAAGCTGCCCATGATATCCAGACGCCGGTTTTCTGCTCTTTTCGGTGCGGGTGCCGCACTGGCCCTGCCGACTGTGCGGGCCCAGTCCGACGCCATCGTTCTTGGTCAGTCCGCCCCCATGACGGGACCGGCGGCGCAACTCGGAATCCAGTTTCACGCCGGCGCAAAAATGTATTTTGAGCAACTCAATGCGCAAGGTGGCATAGGCGGGCGTACGGTCGAAATCGCCCTGCTGGACGACGGCTACGAGCCCGACCGCTGTGCTGAAAATACGCAAAAGTTCATAGACCAGGACGTTTTTGCCCTGTTCGCCTACGTCGGCACGCCCACGTCCTTGGCAGCGTTGCCG
>Ga0213850_1010769_pt1 | contig 18651 bp, 16 predicted proteins | sample LLC_MetaT_FD_164453 | JGI IMG/M metagenome (GOLD analysis project Ga0213850, IMG submission 164453) | Metatranscriptome of freshwater microbial communities from post-fracked creek in Pennsylvania, United States - LL:C (Metagenome... | ecosystem: Environmental > Aquatic > Freshwater > Creek ...
CCCCGGTTGCCGTTCTGGCGAAAGGTGCGGCCAAACTCGCTCAACACGACCACGGTCGTAGTTTTCCAGGCCGGTCCCATTTCCTGCGCGAAAGCCGCCAGGCCCTGGCCGAGTTCGTCCAAGCGGCTTGCCAGGTAGCCGGTGGACGCGCCCTGCCCGACGTGGGTGTCCCAGCCGCCTACGTCGACAAAGCCGATATTGAAGCTGTCTTTCATCAGGCGGGCGATCCGCCGCGCCTCGAGTTCGAACCCCTTGGCCGTGATGGCGTTGCGGTTGGCGGCGTCCATTTCGCTGGCCAACTCGCGCTGCACCTCGTTGCGTACGGCAAACCCTTCCTGCACGGGCGCAGCCAGCGGCCGGTTCTGGTACATGGCGGCGATGATGTCGCTCTGGCGCGCGTCCACCGAGGGCTTGGCAAGCGAACGCAGCGCCGTGTTGGGCACTTTGCTGCTGCCCTGGAATATGGTGGGTAGCTGATCGGTAAAGGCCATGGGCGCGCTGCCCTGCAGCACGGCGGCGAGTCGGTTCAGGAAGCCCGAATTGAAGTTGCGGTGGCCCTCCAGCGGCTGGCCCAGTTCAATACTGTCCTGGGTCTCGAAATGGCTGCGCGTCATATCCTCGGTTCCGGCAAAGGGAACGAAGGCAAGCTCACCGCTGCGAAACAGTGGATAGAGCGACTCGCGCAGCGCCGGGTGCAAGCCCCAGTCCGCGTCCAGCGGCAGTGCCGAAGCGAGTTCGCTGGATGGGCGGGGAATGGCGATGTCCGGGCGCGAGGCGTAATAAAAATCGCTGCGCACGGGAACCAGCAGGCTCGCGGCATCGTAGCCGCCGCGCAAAAAAACCAGCAGGGTCCGCGGCCCGCCGGGCATGGCGGCGTGCAGTTGCGCACTGCCCCAGGCCAGGGGCAAGGTCAGCGAGGAAGCAAGGAAGGAACGACGGCGCATGGTGCACACTCCGGTGGATTCGGGGACTGGGACCATCCCCGGGGGGCCAGGCGCATCGCCAAGCCGCACATCCCAGTCACTTTAACGGTACATCAGCTCCGGCGCTGACAGCAAAAAGGTATTCCACTCCTGCGGCGACACTGCCTGGTCGAGTGCGCGCAGAGTTTGTGGCCCCAGCGTCTGCACCATGCTCTGGTAATAGAGGGCATTTGCCAACTGGGGAAACGCCGCGCGCTCCTGGCCCTGCGGGCCGTCCAGCTTGAACAAGCCGGCACTGCCCGATCCGATCGCCTTGGCAATTTCGAAACGCGTCGCCATCTGGCCCGGGCTGGCCCACGCGGCCGAGACCAGCGGGTAGCCATCTGGCGTGAGCCGTCCATACAGCGGTTCGCCCATGCGGTTCAGCCAGTTCAGCATGGGGCCGGCGTTGAGCAAAGGCTTTTGGTCGTACGCCAGGCGTACCGCCGAGACCACGTAGCGCATGGGGTCCTTGAACTTGCGCCCTTCGCCGGCGCTGAATTCGCTGGCCTCGAACAGCGTCTGCAGCGTGGCGGCAATATCGCCCTGACTGGCCAGAAAGGTGTGCGCCATGCGCTCGACCAGCGCCTGGGGTGGCGCATCGTCCAGCCAGTAGGTGGCAAGTTTGCGGCTGATGAAACGCGCGGTCGCCGGGTGACTGGCAAGCCGATCGAGCGCATCCTCGAGCTCGCTCAGGCCATGGCCCTTGATCGGCTGACCGAGCAGTTCCTTGGGCCCGAAGTCGTGCCGCGCCGGGTTGAACTCGAACAGGCCGTGGCGCACGTAATAGCCGCGCACGTCCTTGCCCATTCCCGGAATGGCGTTGCCAAAATTGACGCCCACCCCGGTCAGCACGCGCGCCAGTTCCTGCACGTCGCGCTGGGTGTAGCCGCCGTCCACCCCCAGCGTGTGCAGTTCCATCAGCTCGCGCGCAAAGTTCTCGTTGATATGGCCCAGGGCGTTTTGCTCGTTGTCCAGGTAACGCAGCATGGCGGGGTGGCGGACAACGGCGCCCAGCAGCTCACGAAACTTGCCCAGAGCGTGCGCGCGCAACGCGCTGTCCTCGTAATCGCCCACCATCGCGCGCAAATTGGCTTTGCCCTGGTGCACGCTGAAATGGTTCAACCAGAACCAGGTCATCTGCTCCTGCAACTGGTTGCTGGAGTAGACGGCACGCAACAGGTGCCGCGTCTGCGCCTCGCGCAGCAAGCGGTTGAGCTCCTGCTGGTAACTGCGCTGCGCCGCCTTCTTGGCCTCGTCGTCGGCGATGGCGTCGGAATCCTTGCGCTGCTGCTCCATTTGCTGGACCAAGTCGACCAGGGAAGTCTTGCTGATCGTCATGTCGTTGATTTGCGCCTGCAGTTCAGCGGGCAATTGCGCCACGCCCGGGTGCAACTGCTGCTGCAAGGCACGGTCAACGCCGGTGCTGCTGAACTGCGCCACGGTGCTCGTGCTGGGTCCCCAGCTGACGCGCCGCGCCAGCTGGTAGGGCGAGACCGCGGACTGCTCAGCCAGAACGCCGGACCGACCTGCCGCGGTCGGCGGCGCCAGCGCGCACGCGCCCAGCGCAGCGGCCAGGCCCAGGCCGAGCATAAGGCGCAGCCTGCTGGCGCAGCACAGGGGTAGAAACAGGAGCATGGCCGCACTTTAACGCGTCCGCGCGCAGCGCCGGGATCGTGCTTTCCCTGCGCAGCGTTTGCGGCGCTGCCGGCGGGCCGCGCCGTGCTCAGGCGGGCACAGGTCGCAGCACGGTGCCGGCGTTGCGGGCGGCAACGGCGATATCCAGGGCCCGCAGTCGCAGCGCCGGATCGAAAACGTCGCACACCAGCATGAGTTCGTCCGCCTGCGTCGCCTGCACAATTGCGTGCAGGCCCTTGGCCACCGTATCGGGGCCGCCGATGACTGCCATGCCCAGAAAATCCTCCAGTGCCGCCAATTCATTTTCCTGGCATTGCGCCAAGAAATTTTCCACCGGCGGCTGCAAGGCGCGCCGGCGTCCGGTCAGTATGCCGAGCACGCGCTGGTAGAGGCTGCTGGCCAGCCATTGCGCCGCGTCGTCGCTATCAGCGGCAACCAGGGGTACGGCAACGGCAACGTGCGGTTTCGGCCAGCGCGCCGAGGGCTGGTAATGGCTGCGGTACACGTCCAAGGCTTGCAGCAGGTAGCGCGGCGCGAAATGCGAAGCGAAAGCGTAGGGCAGTCCGCGTTGCGCCGCCAATTGCGCCGAGAACAGGCTGGATCCCAACAGCCAGATGGGAACGTGCGTCCCCGTCCCGGGAACGGCGCGTACCGCCTGGCCGGGCACGGCGTCACCCAGGAGCTGCTCCAACTCGAGCACGTCGCGGGGAAAATCCTGTTCGCTCTCGGAGCGGTTGCGGCGCAGCGCGCGCATTGTCAGGGGATCGGTTCCGGGAGCGCGACCCAAGCCCAAATCGATGCGCCCGGGAAACATTTCAGCCAGCGTGCCAAAGGCTTCGGCGACCAGCAGCGGTGCGTGGTTCGGCAACATGATGCCGCCCGAGCCTACCCGTATGCGCCGCGTTCCCGCAGCAATGTGGCCGACCAGCACGGCCGTCGCCGAACTCGCAATCCCCGGCATATTGTGGTGTTCTGCGAGCCAGTAGCGGGTAAAGCCGAGCGACTCCGCGTGGCGCGCCGTGTCCAGCGCCACCTGTATGGCCTGGCCCGCACCCGCGCCTTCGCGGATCGCGACCAGGTCGAGCATGGAAAAAGCGGTTTCCGACAGCACAGGCAAAATGTTCTCTTTGGTTACCGCAGGCAACGCTGCACGGCCAGGCATTTTATGATCGTACCCTAATGAACGCCGACCTCGTCGCCTTATCCCTCAACTGGCACCTGCTGACGCGACTGGGTGAGATTCAGATCCTTCTCCCCTTTGCCATCCTGACTTTCTATCTGCTGCATCGCGGCGCGCCGCAATCCCTGCGCGCCATGGTCTGGAGTGCCGGCTTGCTGCTGGCCACCGCGCTCACGCTGGCAAGCAAGGTGGGCTTTATCGGCTGGGCCTTGGGCAGCCCCAGCCTCAATTTCACCGGCGTATCGGGCCATGCCATGTTTTCCGCCGCCATTTATCCGGCACTGGCGTGTGCGCTGGCCGGCGCTGCGCCGCGCAGCCCGGGAACCCTGCGCTGGCTGCCTCTGGGACTGGGCCTGGGTCTGGCCACGGCGATCGCCATTTCACGCGTTGAAGTGGGCGCACACTCGCCATCCGAAGTCGTGGTTGGCCTGCTGCTGGGCAGCACGGTCAGCGCCAGCCTGCTGCTGGACACGGTGCCGCAGCGCGCCCCGCGTTCCGCCTGGCCGCCGCTGGTGGCGCTGCTGTGGCTGGCGCTGGGCCCCACGCACGCCCCGGTTTTTGAAACCCATCCCCTGGTCACGCGCATTGCCCTTGCGCTGTCCGGTCGCAACGCGCCGTTCACCCGGCACGAGATGCTGAATCAAGTGCGCCGCCCCTGATGCGCGCGCTGCCTGCCAACGCGCCGGCGCTTAATCCGCAAGGTCGGCGGCGTCCACCTCCTGTTGCGCCAGGAAATAACCATTCTTACCGGCCTTTTTCGCCAGATACATGGCGTTGTCGGCCTGGCGCAGCAAATGGTCCGGCCGGGGCTCGGGCTTGGGGAATACCGCAGCGCCAATGCTGACGGAAACCTGCATGCGCAAGGACCCCAGCAGCACCGGCTGCCGACACGCCTGCAACAGGCGCTGCGCCAGCAGCACGCAGTCGTCCTCGCTGCCTATGGACGCCAAGACGGCGACAAACTCGTCGCCACCCATGCGCGCCAGCGTGTCCATTTCGCGCAACGCAGCCTTCATCCGACGCGCTACGGCAACCAGCAATTCGTCGCCCATGGCGTGGCCATAGCTGTCGTTGATTTGCTTGAATCCGTCCAGGTCCAGATAGAGCACGGCCATGGAAAGACCCGAACGCCGCGCCAGCGCGACCGCCTGTCCCAGGCGGTCCATCAGCAAATGGCGGTTCGGCAGGTCGGTGAGCGCGTCGTAGTGCGCAATGTGTTCGATTTGCTCCTGTTTCGCGCGCATGGACGTCAGGTCAAAAAACTGGGCTATGTAGTTCTGGACATGGTCGGCCGCGTCGCGCACCACGCTGGCGCTGAGCAGGCTGCAAAAAGTCGATCCGTCCCTGCGGCGGCTCCAGACTTCTCCCCGGTAGTGGCCTTTCTCCTGCAAGGCTTCGAGAATGTCAAGCTCGAGTTCGGGGCCATGGCGGCTGGACGCGAATGCGCGCGGGTGCCTGCCAATGACCTCGTCGTGCGTATAGCCGGTGATCCGCGTGAACGCCGGATTGACTTCGACGATATGCCCGTGCACGTCGGTTATCGCCACGGCTTCATTGGCGTTGGCAAAGACGCTGGCGGTAAGCTGCAAGCGCGCCTGCGCGCGCTTTTGTTCGCTGATGTCACGCGCAATTTTGGAGGCGCCGACGATGGCGCCCGAACTGTCGCGTATGGGAGAAATGGTGACCGACACTTGCACCGGCCGGCCGCTCTTGTGCAGGCGCACGGTTTCGTAGTGATCGACCTTCACGCCGCGCCGTATCTGCTGCAATATCAGCGTCTCCTCGCTGCGCCGGTCAGCGGGCATGAGGACCTGGATCGGCCGCCCCAGCATTTCTTCCGCGTTGTAGCCGAACATGCGCGCTGCCGCGGGATTCCAGCTGGTCACGATGCCGTCGGTCGTTTTACTGATGATGGCATCGTCGGTGCCTTCGACCAGGGCATGAAAGCGGCTTTCCGATTCCTGCATCAGCACCTGCTGCGTCATGTCGCGGGCGATTTGCAGCACGCCCACCAGGTTTTTTGCGGCGTCGTGCACGGGCACAAGCGTCAGCGTGACCTGCAGGGTGCTGCCGTCCCGGCATACGCGCTGCGTCGCAAACCCCTGGACCACTTCACCCAGCACTATGCGCTGGAGGAAAAAAGACTCTTCTTCGCGCCGGTCCGGCGGCAGCAGCGCGTCCATCGATAGACCCCGCATTTCTTCAACACCGTAGCCGAACAGGCGCTCTGCCGCAGGATTCCAGGCGCTTACCCGCCCGGTCAGGGTTTGGCCGATGATGGCGTCGTGGGAATAGTGCAACACCTGCTGGAGCAGCGAAGCCTCAGAGGCCTGCGCACCCGTGGCGCCGGACGTGCGGCCCTGGGCGAGCGCCTGGACGGCGGCGATTTGCTCAGAGTCCCCAAGGGGCAAGCCAGCCATAAATGCCTCCCATGCAATGGGGCGGCATCCGCTGCGCCCCGCCACGAGCCAAAGGTCGCAGTGTAGTCGCGCGTACGATTCCTGCGACGCCAGCGCGGCCTTTCAGCCCTCCCAGACCCTGCGAGGAAAGCGGTGGCTAGGCGACTGCCGCGTGCGCATAAATGGCATCGCGCACGCGCGGGTAGATTTGCTGGCTCCAGCGCCGCCCGCTGAAGACCCCGTAGTGGCCAACGCCGGGCTGCACGTGGTGCGACTTCATATAGGGCCGCAGACTGCTGCACAAATCGTGTGCAGCGACGGTCTGGCCTATGGCGCAAATATCGTCGCGCTCGCCTTCCACCGTGAGCAGCGCGGTCCGGCGAATGGCTGCAGGCTGCACCAGCCGCCCACGGTAGCGCAGGGTCCCTGCCGCCAGGGCGTAGGTCTGGAATACCTGTTGCACGGTTTCCAGATAAAACTCTGCCGGCAAGTCGTTGACCGCCAGGTATTCGTCGTAGAAATTCTGAATGGTTCGCGCCTCGTCCAGATTGCCCGCGCGCAAGTGTGCGTGCATGTCCCTGAACGCCTGCCGGTGGCGCTCCAGGTTCATGCTGAGAAACGCACTGAGCTGCACAAAGCCGGGGTAGACGCGGCGCATGAAGCCGGCGTGCGGCAAGGGAACGTGGCTGATCAGGTTTTTTTCAAACCAGGCGATCGGCTTGCTCGTCGCCAGGGCGTTCACGCCCGTGGGGTTGATACGGCAATCTACCGGACCGGCCATCAGGGTCAGCGAAGCAGGCTGGAACGGACTGTCGTCCTCTGCCAGCAAGGCCGTCGCCGCCAGCGCAGCGACGCAGGGCTGACACACGGCCAGCACGTGCGTGCCGCGCCCTATGGTCTGGACGAAGCGCATCAGGTACTCGATGTAATCGTCCAGCGCAAAGGCACCGTGGCGCAGCGCGACGTCGCGCGCGTTGTGCCAGTCGGTGATGTAGACGTCGTGGTCCTGCAGCAGGGTGCGCACGGTTTCGCGCAACAGGGTGGCAAAGTGGCCCGACAAGGGCGCAGCCACCAGCACCGGCGGTTGCGCCAGCGCGCCGGGCGCACGCGCGCGGCGAAAATGCAGCAGCGTGCCAAAGGGCAGACGCAGCACCTCCTCTTCGTGCACCGCGACCGGCGCGCCGTCTATCAGTACCGAGCCGATGCCATAGGGCGGACGCGTATGCGTCAGTCGCAGGCGCGAAAAAACCTCCAGCGCGGCGGCGACCGGGCCCACGCCCTGGCCGCGCAGGCCACCGAGAACGGTACTGCCGGCCTGGGCCAGCAGACGCAGCGGTGAGCCCAGATCGGACTGCAATTGGTAAGCCTGGTACAGCATGCGTTTCCTATGATGGCGGCGGAACCTATCCGCACAGGCCAGTACAAGGCAAGTTACGGGCCAGTGCCTGGCGCTCGCTGTGCTAAGGCCGGATGCGGTGCCGGCGCGCTTGGCAGGGCGCGCCGCCTTCGCAGGTTGGCACAAGCCTTGCGGGATAGCCGGCATGACCCGTCCGGCGCAGCGCGCCCCCCGCAGAAGGATCGCTCCCATGGCCACTACCGTTCTCACCATCAGCAGCAAGAACTACGGCGCCTGGGCCTTGCGCGGCTGGCTGATGGCACGCCTTGCCGGGCTGTCCTTCACGGAAAACGTGATTCCCCCGGACGACCCTGCCATGAAAGCCGAGATGCTGCTGCTCGCGCCCAGCATGTTGGTGCCCAGCCTGCTGCACAACGGCGTCAAGGTCTGGGACACCCTGGCCATTGGCGAGTACCTGAACGAGGTCAAGCCCAAGGCCGGCCTGCTGCCCGCCGACCGCAAGGCGCGCGCGCATTGCCGCGCCATTTGCGGTGAGATGCACTCTGGCTTCGGCTCGCTGCGCTCGGCGCTCCCCATGAACATCAAAGCCCGGTTCCAGAACTTCAAGGTCTGGTCGCGCGCGCAGTCGGACATCGAACGCATCGCCGAAATCTGGCGCGAGTGCCTGGCGGACTACGGCGGCCCCTATTTATTTGGTGCAGCGCCTTGCATGGCCGACGCCATGTACGCACCCGTGGTCACGCGCTTTCTGACCTACGGCATCGCGCTGGACGCGCCCTGCGCCGCCTACCGGGACACCATGCTGGCTCTGCCCGCGCTGCAGGAATGGATCAAGGCCGCCCTGCTCGAGCCAGAAGAAATCGACGAACTCGACGCGGAATTCTGAGGCGGCGCGCCCGTACGCCACTGGGCAAAAAAGCGCGCCGCAGTGCGCTCAGACCCAGGGCGTGGGTGCCGGAACCGCGCAGGGAGCCTCGACCTCGACGGTACGGAAATCGGCCGGAGAAACAATCTCCAGATACTCCATGTCCGGCGAATAGTCGAACAGGAAGTGGCGAATTCCCGGGCGCTGGTGCACCACGTCACCGGCCTCGACCAGGGTGACCTTGTCTTCGTACATGAAGCGCGCCCAGCCCTTGACCATGATGACAATCTGAAAGTCCGCCTCATGCCGGTGCCAGCCCGTGCCCGTTTGCGGTGCCAGATTGGCCCGTACCAGGTGCGCAATCACCTTGCCGTGCGTGGCGGCGGCTACGCCCAGGTCGCGGTACAAAAAGAAATCACGCAATCCACCTTTTTGGTAGGCGGTATCCGCGGGCTTGACGTGCGAGAACTCGGTGACATGGTCATCTGGCATGGGGAACTCCTGTACGGGGTACGTACGGCCTGCGTCAGGCCGCTGCACGCGTGTGCACCGCGACAGTTAGCAGGAAGTGTTCCAGCCCGCCGGCGGCACCAGCCACGGCGCGCGACTGCCGCGTACGCTGGCGCAGCAGCGGCCTAGTCCCTGCGGCGCTCTGGCGCCAGGGAGCCAGCGCGCCGCAGGGGCCAAAGGGCCGAGGCTAGCGGTAGAAGGCCTCGACGCGCCCCTTGATTTTGAGCAGCAGCGGGCGACCCTTGCGGTCCACCGTCTTGCCTGCGGGTACGCGCACCCAGCCCTCGCTGATGCAGTATTCCTCGACGTCAAAGCGCTCCTGTCCGTTCAGGCGTATGCCGACCTCGTGCGCGAAAACGGCGGCCTGGTGGTGCGGACTGCGCGGGTCCACCGACAAATGGTCGGGCAGCGCGGGACGCTCGGCTTGCGGCGCATCCGCCGGCACAGGGGAAAGGGATTCGGTCATGCAAGCTCCTTAACGCAGATTGCCAGTATGGCCCAGGGAGTAGCGCCCGGGCTGCGGCCAGACCGTCAGACCATGCGGCTCCTGCCCCACGGCGATTTGTGCGACCGCGCCGCTGCTGGTGTCAAACCGGTAGACCACGTCGTCAAAACGCCCGGAGAGCCACAGCCATTTGCCGTCCAGGCTGACGTTGCCCATGTCCGGACTTCCGCCCCCGGGAATAGGCCAGTTGCCCAAGACCGCGCCGCTGGCGAAGTCCAGTACCGACACGCTGCCCGGGCCGTTGCGCTTGCCGTGGATGGCGTGCGATCCGCGGTTTGCCACATACAGCCGCCGGCCGTCGCGGCTCGGGTACAGGCCGTGCGCAGCAACGCCGGTGGCGATAAAGCCGGTCTCGGTAAACGAGGCGCCGTCCAGGACGTGTACGCCGTCGGCCTCCATATCGGCCACGTAAAAGGTTTTGCCGTCCGGCGACACGCGCACGTCCTGCGGCATGCCTTTGCTGGCGGTACAGATTTCGGTCTCCAGCGGATTGGGCAGGTTGCCGCGGTCTTTGAAGCGCGTCTTGGGCAAGGCCAGTTTGAGGTAGCCCAGCACCTGGCGATTGACCAGGTCGATTTTTGCGACGCTGCCCTGAAATTCGCAGGTAAAAATGGCAAAGCGCCCGTCTATGGAAAAGTCACCGTGGTTGATACCGCCGCACTGCGGCACCTGAATGCTGTACTGCAGCTTGAGGGTTTTCGGATCGCGGAAGTCGAGTCGGTGTTTGGCCTCGGCGACGACAATGGCCGACTGGCCGTCCGGACTGAAATACAGGTTGTAGGGATCATCCACGGCAATCGCTTTGCCGGGCTTTCCGGTGCGCGGGTCTATGGGGGTGAGGCTGCCATCGCTGCCGCGCTCGGCGTTGTTGGCGACCCACAGCGTGCGCAGGTCCCAGGACGGAACGATGTGCTGGGGCGATCGCCCGACACGAAAGTGGTCGACGACGCTCAGCGTCTGCGGATCTATTACCGAGACACTGTTGCCGCGCAGATTGGGAACGTACACGCGCTCCAGATCGTCCTTGAGCGCCGGGCTGAGCTTGTCCGCGCCGGTTTCGCTGTACAAGTTGCTCGCGTCTGGCACGCCCGGCATGCCCGGCACGGTATCGACCGGCGCCTTCGCCGGGCTTGCCGCGGCAGGCGCGGCGCCCTGCGCCGTGTCCGCCAGGCCCAGGCAAAGGCCCAGCGAAGATACGAGGGCGGCAAGAATAAAAAGTTGTCGGGTGGGAACGGTCACTGCATTTTCCTGAACGTGAAAGCGACTTCAATAAAGTCTGGGAGAGCGAATTAAAAGCGTTGGGCAATAAAACTTGCACCGGATGCCGACGAAACGGCTAGGGGCCGGAATGCTGGGCCAGCGCGGCCTGAATGGCCTGCACCGACTGATCGACAACCAGGTCCACGCCGATCTGACCCAAGGCCGCCGAGGCCCTGCGCGGGTCGCCCGCGACGCCGGCTGCGGGCCCGGCCTGGGCGCCAGCGGACAAGGCCTGCGTGCGCACCAGGGTGGGGTCTACCGCCAGCATCAGCGAGGTGTCGGACAGCCCGGCGTGCGTACCGATTTCGAAATCAGAATACCCCTTGGCGCGCAGCGCCTGAATAAACGGGCGCTGCGTGGCGTCGTAATACGCCGTCAGCGCGAGGGCGCGGCAGCGCGTGTCGCGGCCCCATTCCCGGTTGACTAGTTCGGCAGCGCGCACTTCAGCCTTCTGGTAGCCGCCGTGGTCACCCAGAAAAATGACTTCGCGGAAACCGTGCTGCTTGAAGCTTTTGGCCGTAGCGCCCAGCAGGCTCTCGAAGGTGGCGTCGGGAATCGACAGCGTACCGCTGAAGCGCATGTGCGCCACCGGCGGAAAAATGCTGCCCTCGGGAACGTAGGCTATCACGGGGGCCACCACGGTGTGGCCCAGGCGCTGCGCAATCAGACCCGCCAGGTAGCGTGCACGCACATTGTGCTTGCCCAGCGCCATGTGCGGGCCGTTCTGTTCGGTCCCCCCAATGGGGACCAGCACGGTGGTCCAGCCACTGGCCACGCGTGCGTGCAACTCGGTGGAGGTCAGGTCCTCCAGAAAAACCGATTCGGTGCCAGCCCCTGCGGAGGCGCTCATCAACAAAAAAATCAGGGCAGCAAAGCCCCTGCGTCCAAGGGACGGAATTCGAATTTGCATAGCCTACATTGTGCACGGCAGCATGGCGCGGCACCTTGGCAAAAGCTGATGCAACGCAAACCGCGTGCATTCACGAAAAAATCTGGCCCCCACGTGTTGGCTCATGGCCCGAACAGGCTCTTGATGCGATCGAGCAGGTCCAGGTCGATGGCGGCGGGCGCACCCAGCGCCTGGTGCGCGTCTATGACCCAGTCGTCCTGCAAGCGCGACACGCCATCGGGGACGGCAACGACGTTTTGTGGCCTTCCAGCCAGAACGCTGCGCATGTAGTCGGTCCAGATCGGGAGCGCCAGTGTCGCGCCGAACTCGCTATTGCCCAGAGACTGGGGCTCGTCGTACCCCATCCAGGCCACCGCGGTGACATTTCCGCTATACCCGGCAAACCAGCCGTCGACCGCGTCCGAACTGGTTCCAGTCTTGCCGGCCAGATCGTGGCGTCCCAGTTGTTGCGACGCAGCAGCGCCCGTTCCCGTGGCCGTGACCTCGCGCAGCATGCTGTCCATGACAAAGGCGTCGCGTGCGTCCAGCACGCGCGCGCTCTCCTGCGCCGGAGTGGGCGTGCGCGCAGCAAACAGCAGCGTGCCGCGCGTGTCCTCCACCTTTTGAATCAGCGTGGGTTCAATCTGGAAACCGCCGTTGGCAAAAACGGAATACGCCTGGGCCAGTTGCAAGGGCGTGACCGTGCCGGTTCCCAGGGCCAGGGTGTAGTTCACGGGATGGCGCGCCGGGTCGAAGCCGAAACGCTGCAGATAATCGTGCGCGTACGCCGGCGTGATGGCCCGCAGCAGGCGCACCGCGGCGACGTTCTTGGAGCGCGCCAGCGCGCTGCGCAGCGTGATGGCACCGTCATACACATCGTCGTCGTTCTGCGGTTGCCAGGGGGCGCCGCCGGTTTCCTCCGGCCCCAGAAGCAGCGGCGCGTCGTTCACCAGCGTCGCCGGCGAATAGCCCTTGTCCAGCGCTGCGCAATAAATGAAAGGCTTGATGGCCGAGCCTGGCTGGCGCCAGGCCTGGGTCACATGGTTGAGCTGGCTGGCGTTGAAATCAAAGCCGCCAACCAGCGCGCGGTAAGCGCCGGTCTGGTTGTCGAGCGCGACCAGCGCAGCGCCCACATTGGGCATTTGCGTCAAGGTCCAGCGCCCTTTGGCTTCGGCTTGCACACGAATCAGGGAGCCTGCTTGCAGACGCAGTTCGGGCTTGGCGCCCGGGGCAAAGGCCGCGCCGGCCAGGCGCAGACCGGCCGCTTGCAGGTCGATTTCCTGTCCGTTCGCCAAGACCGCGTGCACCGCGTGCGCGCTGCTGCTCAGAACCACGGCAGGCAGCAAGGTGTCGCTGGCGGGATGCTTCTGCAACAGCGCCGCTATCTGCTTCTGGCGCTCGGCGGCGTTGCGTGACAAGGCGACAAAATCTTCCGGGCCACGCCACCCGTGGCGCTGATCGTAGGCCAGGACCTGGTGGCGCAAGGCCTCGTAGGCCGCGTCCTGATCGGCCTTGAGCAAGCTGGTGGTGACGACAATGCCGCGCGTATAGGCCTCGTCCTTGAATTGCGCCACCATCGCCAGACGCACCATTTCGGCAGCGTATTGCGCGTGCGTGCTGACCAGGGGAACGTCGTCGCGCACCTGCACGTCTGTTTCCAGGGCCTGTCGCCATTGGGCGTCGGTAATGAAGCCCAGCGCGCGCATGCGCGCCAGCACCAACTCCTGGCGCTTGCGCGCTGCGCGCGGGTTGACCACGGGATTGACGGTGGACGGCGCTTGCGGCAAGCCCGCGAGCATCGCGGCCTGCGCCAGGTTCAGTTCCTTCAGGGGCTTCCCAAAATACACCTGCGCCGCGCTGCCAAAGCCATAGGCGCGCTGCCCCAGGTAAATCTGGTTCATATAGATTTCCAGAATCTGGTCCTTGCTCAGCGCGGCCTCGATCTTGTAGGCCAGCATGACCTCGGTCAGCTTGCGCGAAAACAGCTTCTCGCGCGACAGGAAGAAGTTGCGGGCGACCTGCATGGTGATGGTCGACGCCCCCTGACGCAAGCCGCCGCTCAAGTCGGCGATCAGGGCGCGCGCGACACCCTTGAAATCGACCCCGCCGTGCTCATAAAAGCGCGCGTCTTCGATGGCCAGCAGGGCCTGCTTTTGTTGTAGCGGGATGTCGGCAATGGCGACAAAATCGCGCCGCTCCTGCCCAAACTCGCCGATGAGCACCTTGTCGGCGGTGTAGACGCGCAGCGGAATTTTGGGCCGGTAGTCCATCAGCGCTTCCAGCCCGGGCAGGGGCGCGGCGCCCTGTGCACCCGTGGCCAGAACACCCAGGGCCAGGCACAGGCTGGCGCAGGCTGCGCTCAGCCGCACCGCTGCAAAACCGCCCAAAGGCTTTTACAGTGCACCAAAGCGCGAGGAAATGGCATGGGCGAAATGGCCGTTGAAAAGTGCCATTACATGCTGCAGTTCTTGCTCGGCAGCGCCGTGCACATGGTCCAGGGCATGGGCCAGTTCCGGGCGCAACGCCCATAGCGCGGCCAAATCGGGGGCGCTGCGTATGGATTGCTCCAGCGTTCCCAGCCCGGGGCTGGGGTGCGCCTGGAGCGCCTGCAGCATGGCGGTGCGCACGTCGTGCACGATGGGTCCCGGGGACTCGAACGTTTCCTGGCCCAGTTGGGCCCAAAAGCTGTTTCTTGTACGCATGGCAAGTCCCATCATTTTGTTGTAACGCGCGGACCCCGGGGACCTGCGCGCTGTCTCCTGAACGGCACGACTGGCACGAAACTGCGAAAGGAAAAGGCGCTTTCGCGCGCCTTGCGCGCCAGCGACCCTGCAAGCAGGGCGCGCGCAATGGCTGAGCACCATGCTATGCCCGCGCCTGCGATTTGACAAGTAGATTGCGTGCGCCAAGCGACCCTTAGGCAGCGCCTGTCGGAGCCGCTGGCACCGGCTGGGGATCAAAGTCGTCGTCTGGCGCGCGCGTCAGGGCGCGTTGCGCCAGAATGGTCAGCAACAAGGCGGTAGCTGCTGAACTGCTGTGCATGGGCGTTGCCGCCAGAACCTGCGCCAGACCGTCGATCGCGCCGGCACTGACCTGCTGAACACGCTGAACCAGGGCCAGGACGTCGCTGCCGTGCACCCGCATGGCGTCCTCGGCATTGACCTTGATGTGCGACCAGCGCTGATCCAGCGCGAAGCGCGCAAAAACGCCGTTGGCAACGGCAACCAGGGACAGCACGCCCAGGGGCTGGAGCAGGTGCTCCAGCAAGCGGCCACGTACCGCTGGCGGCGCCTCCTCGTACACCTTGGAAACCAGCACGGGCACCGGATCGCAAGCACCCGCCGGCACGGCGGCGTGCGACAGCGCACACGCCGGCTCGGCGGCTGGGGGCGTGTCGTTTGCGGCAAAAAGCACCGTACGGGTTGATTCTGGGGGCATGGTGTTGCCTAGGTTGTGACGCAAGGCAGGCTTTTCAAGGTGATCAGACGCCATGGTGCCAGCCACAGGTAAGCCCGCCATGAATCCATGCAAAGTTAAGGTAAACAGATGTATCAGCAGCGCCCAAGGCTCCAAGGCCGCGATCCGTGGACGGACCCTGGTGCCGTTTGCAAGGGTCAAAACCGCGCTTCCGGGCGTGTCAGGGTAGGGAAATCCACCGCTGCAGGCGCAGGCTCTTTGCGCCGCAAGGCCCGCTCTTGATGTACGCTGCGCCTTACCAACAAATAATGGAGACACTGCATGAAGCGCTTGACGGGTCATTTGTATTTCTGGGTGCTGGTCGGCATCGTGGTCGGCGGATTGATAGGCACTTTTGCACCAGCAACCGGCGCCAGCCTGAAACCCTTGGGTGACGCCTTTATCGGCCTGGTAAAAATGCTCATCAGCCCGGTCATTTTCTGCACCGTCGTGCTCGGCATCACGGGCGCCGGCGACATGAAGAAAGTCGGCCGCGTGGGCGCCAAGGCGCTGTTTTACTTTGAAGTGGTCTCGACGCTGGCGCTGGCCATTGGCCTGCTGGTGATGCACCTGCTGCGCCCTGGCGACGGCTTCAACGTCGACCCGGCCACGCTCGATCCCAAGGCGGTCTCGGGCTACGCCAAGGCAGCGTCCGAACAAAGCACCACCGATTTTGTGCTGCACATCATTCCCAAAACCTTTGCCGACGCCTTCACCAACTCGGGCGACCTGCTGCAGGTCCTGCTGCTCGCGATACTGTTTGGCTACGCCGTGATGCACATGGGCAAGGTCGGACGCCCGGTGCACGCCTTCATCGAAGACGCGGCGCAGATTTTCTTTGCGATGATGGGAACGGTCATGAAACTGGCCCCACTGGGCGCCGGCGGCGCCATGGCGTTCACCATTGGCAAGTACGGCGTGGCCGCGCTCAAACCGCTGGCCGCGCTCATGGGCAGTTTTTACCTGACCTGCGCGCTGTTTGTCCTGGTCGTGCTGGGTCTGATTGCGGCGCTCACGGGCTTTAGCATCCTGCGCTTTCTGGTGTACATCAAGGATGAATTGCTCACCGTGCTGGGAACGTCTTCGTCCGAGTCGGCGCTGGTGCCGCTGATGCAAAAGCTCGAGCGCATGGGCTGTTCCAAGTCGGTCGTCGGACTGGTGGTTCCTGCCGGCTACTCCTTCAATCTGGACGGAACCAACATCTACATGACGATGGCAGCGCTCTTTGTGGCGCAAGCGCTCAATATCAATCTCAGCTGGGGACAGGAGCTGACCATGCTGGGCGTGGCCATGCTGACTTCCAAAGGCGCCTCGGGCGTGACCGGCGCCGGCTTCATCACCCTGGCAGCGACGCTTGCCGTGGTGCCGTCGATTCCCGTTGCCGGCCTGGCGCTGATCCTGGGTATTGACCGCTTCATGTCGGAGGCGCGCGCCATCACCAATTTCATAGGCAACGGCGTTGCCACGGTTGTCGTATCCCAATGGGAAGGCGAGCTAGACCGCGAGAAGATGCACCAGGCCATGGCGGGCAACTAGGCGGATCCCGGCGCGCAGCGCCGGTAGCGATTCACACCCGGTAATTTACAAAGTTGCCCATGGTGTCGGTGGGCTTGGGCAGCGTACTCGCCGCTGCCGACCCGGTCGAGGTCCCGCGCATGCCCGAGAAAAGGCTTTGCGCCAGCCCCAGGTTACCGCTTTGCAATGCCTGACCCAGTTGTGCCAGCGGGCTGTGGGATTGCGACAGCGCTTGCGGCGAAGCGTTCGCACTGAGCGCGCCAAAGGCGTTTTGCGCAGCCCCCAGGTCGTTCGACTTGAGCGCCTGCATCAGCGCCTGCATGCTTTGCTGGCGTTGCTGCCAGGCCGCGGATGTGGCCGCGCCACCCGCGCCAGCGCCTGAAACTTTCCATGCCATACGATTCTCCCTGGGGATGCAATGGCGACCGGAAACTGGCCGCACGCTTGTGCTCCCACCCTGACTATTTCGGCCATATCCTGGTGTTAAATAGGGTCTTTACACGCGCGACACGGTGCAAGCGGCGCGTGTTAAGCGCGCGTTAAGCAAGGACAAACGCCGCATGAACGGCGCCTTAACAAGGCCGCATTTGCAGCGTTTATGCGGCCCTAGCGAAACCGGCACGCTGACAAACTCCTGCCATGCCGACCATGCAGCGCCCCGCTGCCCCGGCAAGCTTTCAGGAGTGCACCATGGGATCCAGCGTTGCCCGAATGTCCGGCGCCAGCAGTGCGCAAGCTGCCGCCACCGCGAGCTGGCAGCAGCGCCAGCAAAGTTTCAAGGACTTGTTCACGGCACTGCAGTCAGACAATCTCGCGGGTGCGCGCAGCGCGCTGCAAGGCCTGACCGGCGGCACGACGGTGAACAGCCACAGTCCCCTGGCGGGCATTGCCTCGGCGCTGCAATCGGGCGATCTGGCCGCAGCGCAAAAGGCCGCCGTGCAATTTCAGACGCAGCGCGCCAGCCACCATCACCCCACCCAGAGCGCGACACAAGGGCCTGGCAGCAGCGCCGGCACGGCGGGCGCCACCAGCGGCGGCAGCTTCAGCTTCCTGGCCTGAACCCAGGAGCCGCACATGCACCTGGGGGCGATGCAGCACAGCGGCCCGATTGCCGCCGTGGCCGCGCATGGCCACTATCTGGCCAGCGCGGGTTACGACAACCGCGTCATTGTGTGGGACACCCGGTCGCGCCGCGGCGTTGCGCGCGCGTGGCATGACCACCTGGTCAACCACTGCGCTTTCAGCCACGACGGGCGCCTGCTGGTGACGGCCAGCAGCGACTACAGCGCACGCGTCTGGGAATTGCCCGAACTGCGCCTGCGCTGCGTACTCACGGGTCACAGCGACGACGTGGACATGGCCGCTTTTTCCCCCGACGGAACGCGCATCGCCACCTGCGCCCTGGACCGCTGCGTGCGTATTTTTTCGCTCGAAGGGCAGTGCCTGCAGCGCATGCCCGGGCATACCGGCAACGTGCTCTCGCTGGCCTGGTCACCGGACGGCAATAGCGTCGTCACTTCCAGCGTGGACGGCACGCTGCGTCGCTGGGACGCGCACAGCGGCGCGGCGCTCGCGTGCAGTGTGCTCGACGTGCGCTCCGACAGCGTGGAGATTGCGCCCGACGGGAGCGTTTATGCGGGCGATGACCGCGGCCGACTGGCCGTGCTGCGCGCCGGGTCATTGCAATTTGTGCAGGCGCACCAGGCCGGCATCAAGAAAATTGCGCTGGCCCAGGACGCCAGGACCCTGGTCAGCTTGAGTTACGACCGAAGCATCGCGGTATGGCGCCTGTCCGAAACCGCGCTGCCCGAGTTGCTGGAACGCAGCGCGCTACCGGCGGACGTCTGGGCGCGCGCCGCCACGGTACTGGCCGACGGTCGCATTGCCACCGGAACCTTCGGCGGCAGTTACGCGCTGTTCGATCCCGCTGCCAATACCTGGGATTTGCAGGATGTGGCAGCGGGCCCGGCGATCAACGCGGTGCTGCACCACGGCGGCGCGTGCTACAGCGTCGGCGACGCCGGACAGGTCTTGCGCGACGGCAAGGCGCACGCGCGCATGGGGAGTTTGTGCAACTTCCTGGTTGGCAGCGCCGACGCCCTGCTCACCGGCGGC
>Ga0213850_1010912_pt1 | contig 18579 bp, 21 predicted proteins | sample LLC_MetaT_FD_164453 | JGI IMG/M metagenome (GOLD analysis project Ga0213850, IMG submission 164453) | Metatranscriptome of freshwater microbial communities from post-fracked creek in Pennsylvania, United States - LL:C (Metagenome... | ecosystem: Environmental > Aquatic > Freshwater > Creek ...
GTTCATTTCTACTATTCCTTCTCTATTTTGTACGGCCTTCCATAGAAGGGACGTATACATGTCTAGGAACTTCACTTGCATTGGACACAAAATCATATGTGAGCAACTCACAGTCCAATCAATGTTAACTGTGTCCTGCTTTTTCATCAGAAAACTCGTCGGACAAAACAAAATGTGCTTGCAATTAAGGAACTGCTTATGCTTCTGGTGCATATGACTCCACTCTAGTGTGTACATGTGTCACAGCCAACAACTATACTCTCGGAGTAATTTCTGGAAATAGTATTGCATGCTGTCCTCCATTTTCTGCATTCAATTCAAACACTGGATAATGTGTATGCAACACTAATTATTATCCAGTCTCAAACGGAAGTGGAATTTACTTTTGTGTCGCATCAACGACATGTGTTGAGGCTAACAACAAATAATATTCAAATGGCTAATGTCAATGTTTGCCCAATTTTATAGCCACGTACAATCTAACCACCACTCCTACTGTGCCTGCTTTCACTTGTGCATGTGATACAACTACTTCAGTTTTTGTTTCATCCTCAGTGACTATCAATACAGTGGCCACTCCTACTTGCTGTCCTGGAAATTCAACAGTGAACGCAACTACTGGAGTGTGTGCTTGCAATACAGGATATGCTTATGTCGCAAACATTTCTTTATCACTTTGTGTGAGTTCTACTTGTCCTACAAATTCAAGTTTAGTAAATGGAAAATGCATGTGCAATCAATATTATACTCCAGTCATCAGCTATACCAGTGGATCTAATAGCAGCACTGCATCATTATCTTGCACTTGTGTGAGTGCTAATCTTGTTAATATTGTGACTGTAGGAACATTATCTTTGTGTTGTCCTTTAAACTCAACAATTGTTAATGGAATGTGTGCATGTGCAACTAATTTTTATATCGCTACTCCTACATCTTCAGTTCCTAATCTTAATTAAATTTCAGGAAGTGAAGCACCTTAATTTGCATGTTTATCTAGTTGTCCTTAATATTCTACAGTGGATTAATTCAACTAAAGATGTGTTTGTGCTCCTGGATTTGCAATTTTTGAATAGAAGACTACTTTCACTTGTACATGTTCATTACCAAATACCTTATCATCGATTACTTTAGGAAATGATACATTATATTCTTGCTGTCCTCCTGAAAGCACTATAAATGCTAATACAGGTCTTTGCAATTGCAACAACTCATATACTTAAGTTTCAACATTGTACACTTCATCTGTGATATGCTTGAATAGTTGTCCTACTAATTCATCAACTGTAAATGGATACTGCTAATGTAATTCTGGATTCACTGCTAGTATTACATTATCTGGATTACTATGTTCGTGCTCTGGTTCTATTACAGTTAAAAATAGTATTTCAGGATGTTGCACAGAAACAGGTTCTACTTAAAATACAACTACTGGAGTTTGTGAATGTTCAGCTACATATTATCAACTATCTTCATCACCTTTAGTTTGTATTTTACAAACTTATTGTCCTACTGCTACATCTCCTATTATGGCTGCTGTATCTAGTAGTGAATGTGTTTGCAATAGTGGATATACCTATCTTGCATCATCAACATCAGCTTCAGCTACTTGTGTGTGCAATACTTCAGGTGGATACGCTTAATAATCAGAAACAGTGAATTCTAAGACCTATTCATATTGCTGTCCCGTAGGTGCAATCGCATTAAACGGATGTGTTTGTGAGAGTTCCACAGCTTCAAAATACTATTTATTCACAGCTGGAAATTTAAAAATGTGTGCTACTCTTACTTCTTGTGTTATCACAAATAATGCAAGTCATCCTTAAGCTGATGGTAATAATTCTCCTTGTCTTTGTAATTTTGGATTTGTCTCTTCTATTTCTACAGTCAGTAGTGCATTAACATTTGCTTGTACTTGTCCCACAGGATATAATATTCAATAAACAAGTGTTAATCTCATCCCTGTTAATGCTTGCTGTAATAAAAATGCAACAATCAGCCCATTAGATGGAAAATGCTATTGTAATAGTTATTCAAATCCTCCTTATTATTAAGCAGGAGTAGAAACTGTGAATATGCTCTGTGTTGAAAATTGTCCAAAATACTCTAATGTTGTTAATAATATTTGCTATTGTATCAATGGATTCACTCCTAAATATGTTAATGGAAACTTCGTCTGTCTTTGTTAATAAACATAATCTTAGATTTAATAAAATATTTATACAAGCTAAGGTGAATCATATTGCTGTCCAGTAGGATCTTTTATAATAGTGAATGCTTGTGGATGTGAAAGTAATGGAGCTAACAAAACTTATCTTGGATAAACATCAACTAATTTAATATTTACTTAAAATGTTACCTTAGGCCCACTTAAACCTTAAGTTTGTGTTGCATCTTGCCCTACTTATTCAACAGCTACTACTGGACTTAATTCTCCTTGTGTTTGTAATTATGGATATGTACCTGTGATCACTTCAGGTGTTTTATCATGCTAATGTGCAACTGGATTGACATCAACAGGATCACTTTGTTGTCCCTCAGGATCAACAGTTTCTGGATCAGTTTGTGTTTGCAATGGAACTACTATTCCAGTTGGATCTGCTGTACCAATCACATAATGTATCGCTTCTTGCCCTGGTAGTGCCTTAACTCCCCCAACAGCCTCAACAACATCAGGATCATGTGTTTGCAATACAGGATATACTTAAAATTCAACAACAGGAGCTTGTACTTGCTCAACATCAAATGGCTTAGCAGCAGTAACAGTTAGCAGTGTCTCATATTGTTGTCCTGCAAATGGAACTTATTTAAATTCTGAATGCGGATGTGAAAGCTTAGCATCATTTGCTACTCCTAGTGTTAAATTCGTAGACTCTGTTTAAAATATATTTATGTGTGTGTTAGTTGCTAATTGCACTTCAGCTAATAATGTATCAATTGTTGGATCAACTACTGGATTTAATAAATAAACTTGTGAATGTAATTTCGGATTTGTTGCTTCTATTACTATTGTTTCAAATACTCAAACTTTAAATTGTACTTGTCCCAATGGATGGAGCGTTCCCACTGGATAAAAAGTATGCTGCCCACCTAATAGTAGCTATGGATCTAATAATTGTGTGTGTAATACAGGATATTATCAAGTAGGATTAACAGGAAATCCTTTAATTTGTTTATAAGCACCAGTTTTAAACTCTGCTCTTATTAATAATTAGATTCTTTGTTAAAGAGGATTTTCTCAATAAATTTATAACAATAATTTGATATGTTCATGCAGCAACAGTCTCTTTGTAGAAAAAATTAGAATCAATGCATTAAACTAATGGTATTGCTGCCCCGTTGGATCAGTAATAATTAATGGAGCTTGTGGATGTGATAGTTCAGGATCTACTAAATATTATGTTGCAAGTACTGCTTAATAATACCAAACTGTTTTCAATACTGCTTAAACATCATTGACTCCTATCACTAAATTCTTTTGTGTTACTTCATGTCCTACTAATTCAATTAATGGAAGTAATCCTAATAACGAATGTCTTTGTTTATATGGCTACACTTCCACTTATTCTAGATAAGTTGGATTCTAATGTGTTTGTTAATCTCCTAACACTGTCAAAAGTGGTACATACAATGGAAGTGCTACTACTGCTTGCTGTCCAGCTAATTCTATTTTCAATACTGCTAATGGATAATGTATTTGTAGTGCAAGTGTATAAGTAGGAACTAGTTTTACACCTTTAGTTTGTATAGCTACTGCTTCTTGTAGCACTACTTTATCAACTGTTAATGGTAGCAGTGAGTGTATTTGTAATGAAGGAATGACTTAAAATTCAACTACTGGAGCATGCACTTGTAATACAACAGCTGGCTATTTATCTGTAACTAGTGGATCAAACTCATATTGTTGTCCTCCTAATGCTTCTATTTCATCAACTAGCTGTGTTTGTAATAGCTTAACTGGAACTCTTTACGTTAAAGTCACTGACCCTGTTACTAAAATATGGGGATGTATTACCTAAGCAAGTTGCAATACTTTGAAAGGTACTCTTATTGGAAGTGCTGGTGTAAATAGCACAGAAACCTGTGAATGTAATTATGGATATGTCGAAACTTTCTCAAACTCATTTGTTTTCGCTTGTACTTGCCCATCTAACAACCCTTAAACTACAACTGGAAATACATAAATTTGTTGCCCTACTAACTCTGCTATTAATTCATCAAATAATTGTTAATGCTCTACTGGATTTTATCAAGCTGGAGGAACATCAACTCAACCTACACTTTGTATTAGTTAATGCCCAGTCAATGCTACACTTATTAATAACCAATGTGTATGTATTAACGGATATCAAATCAATATTTAAAACTAAATGATGACATGTGTTTGTGATTAATCACTTGTTTTTAATAAAAAATATCTAGTTGTAAGTTAAGGAGTTAACTATTGTTGTCCTTCAGGTGCTACTATTATTTATAATTAATGTGGATGCAATAGCTCAGGAACAATGAAAACTTATTTAGCTTCAACAGTTTCTATTGCTAATTTCAATTATAATAACTATGCATTGAATGCAATTGAAAACTTTTAATGTCTCGTAAATTGTCCAGAAAACTCATCATATACAAATGGAATTAATCAATCTTGTATTTGTAATGTAGGATTCGTTCCAACATTTAATGCTAATGAAGGATTTATTTGTACTTGCAATAGCTCATTTACAATTAATACTGGAACTGTTAATGCAGTTAACACAACTGCTTGTTGTCCTCCTAATTCTTCTCTCAATACAACTACTGGATATTGTGAATGTACAAATCCAACTTATGTGTAAGTAGGCTCTGGATCAAATGCTACTTAATGTATTTTAAAAACTAGTTGTAATTCAGCAACTACTTAAACTACAAATACTACTCAATGTCTATGTAATAACGGATATACTTAGAATGCAACTACTGGTGCCTGTACATGTACTACTACAAACGGGTTAGCAACTACTACAATTACAGGAGGTACAACTACTTTTTGTTGTCCTGCTAATGGATCTGTTCTTGCTGGAACATCTACTTGTGTTTGTGACAGTACTACAGCATTAGCAACTAAATATTATAGAATTATTGACCCTGTTACTTCCTTATGGGCTTGTATTGTATCAACAAATTGTGTGACAGCTAATAATTTGAACTCAACTGGAGCTGCTGGACCAAACGGTATGACTTGTGCTTGCAATCCAGGATATATTTAAACAGTGACTATAAGTGCTAATACTTTAACACCTACTTGTACTTGCCCAACTGGATGGACAAGATAAACCAGTGGTTCTAATTCAGCTTGTTGTCCTGCTAATTCAACAATAAGTGCTGTTACTTTTACTTGTGAATGTAATAATACTTACTATACTGCTGAAAATACTAGTGGAACTAGTTTGCTCTGTATTTTATAATCTTCAGGTTGTCCAGCTAATTCATTAGCAATTGGAACATAATGTGTTTGTATTAGAGGATATATGTTTACTTAATTCAATGGATAAATGATCTGTGCATGTGATTAAAATATTTATTAACACAAAGTTATTACCACTGTCTTATCAACTTCTTATTGTTGTCCTATTGGAGCAACTATAATTAATGGAGCTTGTGGATGTGATAGCACTGGATCTGCAATAAGTTATTTAGGATATATTTCAACTAATACTTTTAACTTAAATCCTTTGGCTGCTGCTGTTACCAATCTTAAACCTTCTGTTTGTACTCCATAATGTCCAATTAACTCATCATCTGTATAGTCAGCTGGATTAAATGTTGAATGTATTTGTAATTTCGGTTTTGTTTCAGTCATCACTAATAACTTAGGATTTAATTGTGTTTGCCCAACAGGAACAAGTGCTCAACCAGTAGGTTAAACAGGTAATCAAGCTTGTTGTCCAAATAACTCAACAATTAATGCAAATAAAATATGTGTTTGTAATGCTAATTATGTTTAAGTAGGAACTACTTTACCCTTATCTTGTGTGTTAGCTTCTACTAATTGTCCAACTGTTACTAATCTTGTTGCAAATCCTAATACATATAATTAAGCATCAGTTGTTGCTGTTGCAAACGCAAGCTCATAATGTGTTTGTAATTACGGATATACTCAAAGTGCAACTGGAGCATGTACTTGTGTCACTGCTAATGGATTCACTGTTTAAAATGTAGGAACTGTTTATTATTGCTGTCCTTAAGGTGCAAGTGTCTCTGGATCAACTTGTTCTTGCAGTCTAGCATCAGGATATTATAATGTAGTTGATACTACTAAACCTAATACCTGGTTTTGTATCAACACTCCTGCATCAAATTGTTCAGGAGTTACTATGAGTGTTTCTGGATCTTCTTGTGTTTGCAATTACGGATATAGTTTAGTCACTACTGTTGCAAATAGCACTTTTTCATTTATTTGCTCGTGCCCAACCCTAACAGCAGCTTACGTAGTGTCTGCCGGAGTTTAAAGTGTTTGCTGTCCAACCAATTCATCATATTCAACAACAGCAGGAGTTTGCTAATGCAATGCTACTTATTATCAAGCTGGATTAGTTTTAGCTAATTCTTTAGTTTGTGTTTAAACTTGTCCTGCTAATTCAATTCAAATTGATTATGCTTGTGTATGTACTAGAGGATTTTAATAGAAAATTACTAACGGTGCAATGACTTGTGTTTGTGACCAATCACCAGTTTTTACTTTATATTAATAATTAACAAGTTAAGGTGAGACATATTGTTGTCCTCAAGGATCAACAATAATAAATAACTCTTGTGGATGTGATGCATCAGGTGCTTAAAAAGCTTATGTTGCTACTAAAGTCGGATTCAATTAATTATAATTCAATTCTATTGGATTAGCAGTTCTAAACTAATATTTCTGTATACCTTCCTGTCCTATTAACTCTTAATTCGAAAATTAATAAAATGGATAATGTGTTTGCAATAGTGGATTTGTTCCTTAAATTTTACCAGTTATTGGATTCACTTGTACTTGTTAATATACTGTAGTCACTGTAGTCACAAGTACAGTCAATATCACTGCATGTTGTCCTCCTAATTCATCTATCAATACAATTGGATAATGTAGTTGTAATATATCAACTTCAGGATCTACTAATTCTTATGTTTAGTTGAGTTAAGAAGCTAACCCATTATAATGTATTCCTTCTGGATATTGTCCTAATGTTACTACTCCTTTATAAGCATCAGTTATTAATGGAACTCAATGTGTTTGTAATGAAGGATTCACATATAATACATCTTCAACTTAAGCTTCTACTACTTGTACTTGTAATACTAGTAATGGTCTCGCAACTGTTAATAATACTAGTGGACTTATTTAATTATGTTGTCCTGCTAATGCTATTGTTGAAGGAACTTCTTGTACTTGCAACAGCACAAATGCATCAACAGCTCCTGCTTCATCTTATTATGTCTTTAGTTATAATAATTAAATGATGTGTGTTGTTTCTACTAATTGTGTTGTAGGTAATAATGCTAATCACAATGCAATGGCAAACGGAATAGGTGCAACTTGTTAATGTAACCCTGGATTTATTCCATCTATCTCTGTTGTTGCTAATAATTTAACTTTCTCTTGTACTTGTCCTTCTAATTATACAAGATTAACTGGAACAATTAATAACGTTTAAATGAGTGCTTGTTGTCCTAGTAACTCATCAATGAATGCTTAAGGTATTTGTACTTGTAATTCCTACGCTGCTACTCCTTATTATTAAGGTGGAAATGATCCAACTTAAGCTTAGATCTGCATTTCAACTTGTCCTGCTAATTCAATAGTCGTTAATAATATCTGTACTTGTGTACGAGGATTCAACGTTAGAATTTATAATAACGCTATGACCTGTGTTTGTGATTTAACTTTATTCAACAGAAAAATAGTAAGTACTTATCTGAATATTTAATATTGTTGCCCTATCGGAGCTACTATTATTAATGGTACTTGTGGATGTAGTTCAGTTGGAGCCACTAAAGTTTACATTGGAACAGAACAAAGTACTATAAATTATAATCCATTTGCTTTGAACATTCTTCCATAAATTATTTGTTAACTCTAATGTCCAAATTATTCAATTGCAGAGGCTAATAATCTAAATAGTTAATGTACATGTTTGACCGGATTCGTGAAAGTTATTTCTAATAGATTAGGATTCTAATGTGTTTGCTCTTAAGGATTTACAGTCAAATCAACTGGATCCTACACTGCATGTTGTCCTCCTTATTCAGATATTAGTTAAACAACAGGAAAATGTGTTTGTTCATCAATCACAAGTTATTAAGCTGGAAATAGCACACCATTCTACTGTATTTTACTCGGTAATTGTCCTTCTACATAAACTACAACTTTGACTCCTGAAGCAACTATTTAAAATACTACTTAATGTGTTTGCAATAACGGATACACTATGAACATATACAGCATTACAAGAACTAAAACTTGTGTTTGCTCATCTGCTGAAGGATTAAATTAAATTACAGCTGCAGGATAATAATATTGTTGTCCCCCAAATGCCACAGTATCTAGTGCTATGTGTGGATGTGATTCAACTTCAACTAATCCTTAAATTTATGTTAGTGTTTAGGATCTTAATTCAATGGCTTGGACTTGTATTTTATCATCAACTTGTTCAACTGCTAATAATGCTTCTCTTAAAGGAACTAGTGGATTTAATACTTAGTCATGTGTTTGCAACTCTGGATTTATTAGATCTGTTTCAGTCAATGCATCAGGATCATTAGTTTGGGCTTGTACATGTCCTACTAATTGGACTATTCAAACAGGAACAGCAGGAAATGCTTGTTGTCCACCTAATGCAACCATTAATACAACTACAAATACATGCAGTTGTAATTCTTTCGCTGCTACTCCTTATTATATGGCTGGAAATTCAACTTAAGTAGCATTAATGTGTGTAGCTTCATGCCCTGTAAACTCAGTTTTATTGAATAATTCATGTGTTTGTATTAGAGGCTTCTAATCTAATTTCTTCAATGGAGTGTTTAGCTGTACCTGCGATTAATCAACATTCACAATGACAATTCTTTAATCATAGAATAATTTACAATATTGTTGCCCTGTTGGATCTTCATTAATTAATAACCAATGTGGATGCAATAGCTCTTCAAGTGCTGCTACTAAAGTTTATGTTGCAACCACTTAAAATTCATTTGAAGCTAATTAAAATGCCTTAGCCCCTTCATCATAGTTCTAATGCATTACTGCTTGTCCTAATTATTCTTCGGTTACCAATGGACTAAATGCTTAATGTTAATGTGCATATGGTTTCTAACCTATCTTTGCATTAAGATTCGGATTCGAGTGTATTTGTCCTTCTGGATTATCTATTAGTACAGTAGCTGCAAACACTGCTTGTTGCCCAGCAAATTCAACTGTAAATGTCAATAATACCTGCACTTGTAATGCTAACTATGTTTAAGCTATGAATGATCCAAATTATCCATTTGCTTGTATTTTAGCAACTTAATGTGGAACAGCTTTAAATATTGCAACTCTTGCAAACAATTCATCTTAATGTGTGTGTAACAATGGATTTATAATGAATTCACAAGCTACAACAGCTGCTACTACTTGTGTTTGTTAAGCCTCATAAGGATTAGCTTAATTGGGAACTGCCCCAGTCTATTGTTGTCCTGCTAATGCAGTTGTAAGCAACTAAGCTTGCGCATGTAGCAGCACTAGTTCTGTAAATGCAAATAAATACTATAAATTCAATGCTTCTGGCTTATTCATGTGTGTTCCATATGGATAATGTGATATTCCAAATAATGCTCGTAGATTGGCTTAATCAGGAATCAATGAAGGATGTGAATGCAATAATGGATTCATTCCAGGAATTACTTCAACTACATCTGGATCAACAACTACTCTTGCCATATCATGTACTTGTCCTTCAGGAAATACTATATATACTGCATCAGTTAATAGTGTCAGTCTATCCGCATGTTGTCCTCCTAATGCTAATATTTCTTCAATTACAGGATAATGTTAATGCACAGCTCCTTATTACCCAGCTGAAAATACAGGACCTAACTAACCATTAGTTTGTCTAAATGCTGCCCCTGCTAATGCTAGACTTATCTAATTACAATATTTATGTGTGAGAGGATTCTAAGCTTAAATTTACAATAATTTACTATATTGTGTCTGCTAATCAACTGTTTTCAATCAAAGAGTTGTTATTTCTTGGAATTCTAGTAATTATTGTTGTCCAATTGGATCATCAATCATTAATAGCTCTTGTGGTTGTGAAAGCTCAGGTGCAGTAAAGACATATGTTGGTGCATCTGCCCCTAACTAGCCTTTCGCAGTAAATACTCCTCCTAACATGATAGCTTTAAAGCCAGTTCCATAATTTGTTTGTTTATCTACTTGTCCTAGTTATTCAAATGCTTAAACTAGCACTATAGGCTTGAATGTTGAATGTATTTGTGAAAATGGATTTGTCCCAACAACTACAATTAACTAAGGATTCTAATGTGTTTGTCCTACAGGATATACTATACAAGGACCTTAAAATTCTTTATATGCCTGTTGTCCATCAAACTCCACTATAAATGCAAGTGGAGTATGTGCTTGCAATGCTACTTACATTTAAATCGGAGGATCTAACGGTTAGCCATTCAACTGTATATTAGCTGCTAATTGTCCATCTACCCTTACCCCTCCTGAAGCAACAACAACTGGAAGTGTTTGCAATTGCAATAATGGATTCACATAGAATAAAACCACAGGTGCATGTACTTGCAATTCCTCTAACGGACTAGCTGCTTTAACTGCTGCTGATTCTAACTCATATTGTTGTCCTGCAAATGCCACTGTATCTAGTTAAACTTGTGGCTGTGACTCAACTTTAGCAACTAAATAATATTTATATAAAGACACTTTAACTTCTCTTTGGATGTGTGTCACTGCTACTGTATGCGTTGTTACCTAATTCAATATAACTGGATTATAAGGATTTAGCACTGCTTAATGCAAATGTAATAATGGATTCGTCTAAACCATTACAAACACTAATGGAACATTAACTCCCACTTGTAATTGTCCAGTTACCTTCACAGTTTAAACTGCAGCTAATGGAAATAAAGCTTGTTGTCCAGCTAATTCAACTATTAATGTATAAGGTGTTTGTGAATGCAACTATTCAGCTGCCACTCCTTATTACTAAGCTGGAAATAATCCTAATTTCCCATTATCATGTACTACAACTTGTCCAAGCAATTCTATTGCTATTAATAATATTTGTTAATGTTACCTTGGATTCTAATTACAACTTGTAAATGGAATAATGAATTGTATTTGTGATGGAAATAGTTTTAATTATTTAAGTGAGACTACTGCTAACAACATGACTTTCTGTTGTCCAAATGGTGCTTCAATTATAAATGGATAATGTGGATGTGATAGCACTGGTGCAACTAAAACATATGTAGGAGCTACTGCTTAAAATGTAGTTTTCAATAATTTCGCATTAAATAACATCACTTAATTTGTTTGTGTTTCAGCTTGTCCTCAATATTCTACTTAATAATCAAATAATTGGAACGCATAATGTGTTTGTGCATCAGGATTCTAATATACTATTACAAATAATTTTGGATTCTAATGTAATTGTAATTCTCCAAATTCAATTCTTAATCAAACTATCAGCGGAGTTGTCGTTTATGCTTGCTGTCCTCCTAATGCTACTATGAGTAATGTAACAGGATTATGTGGATGCAATACTGCAGGTGGATATACTTAAGTTGGAAATAGCTCAACTTCTCCTCTTTAATGTATTTTAGCAACTGCTAGTCCTTCAACTTTAACTCCTGCTTTAGCTACAAATACTGCTAATTAATGTGTTTGCAATAGTGGATTTTATTAAAATCCAACCACTGGATCATGCACATGTGAAGCCTAATTTGGATTAGCTTTAGATGCTACAAATTCATATTGCTGTCCATCTGGTGCAGTTGTGAAGAATTAAACTTGTGTTTGTGACAACAGTGGCTCTACTAATCCTTTAACATATAAATATACAGATCCTAACACTGGACTTTGGTTCTGTGTTACAGCTGCAAATTGTGTTTATACTTCTAATTTGAAAATCAATTCTGGTTCCTGTCAATGTAATAATGGATTCGTATAATCAGTTGTCAACACAATTACTAATAATGTTGGTGCTTTAACTGTGTAATGTGCTTGTGCCACTACTCCTTCTACAGGTGCAGCTGGCTCAGCATGTTGTCCTGCAAACTCAGCGATGAATACTACAACTTACATTTGTTAATGCTCAACTGGATATTTATAAGCTGGAAATAATCCTAATTCTCCTCTCTTATGCATAGCATAAAATTCATGTCCTTTGAACTCTACTCCTTTGGGTAATTAATGTATTTGTGTCAGAGGATTCACTCAAAATATATATAATGGTGTTATGACTTGTTTATGTGACTAAAACATCTTCAATGTGAGAATCCCTTTCACAACATTAAGCTAATAATACTGTTGCCCTATTGGATCTACTTTAATTAATTAAGCATGTGGTTGTAATAGCTCTGGATCATCAAAACTTTATTTATCTGCAAACACCAACAATATTCCATTAGTTTTGAATCCTCCTGCCGTGTCAACTCTCAATCCCTTCGTATGTTTATCAATGTGCCCTAATTTCTCATAAGCTGTAGCTGGAATCAATGGAGAATGTCAATGTTTCCCTGGATACGTTGGAACAATTGTATAAAAAACAGGATATCAATGCGTTTGTCCTTCAGGATTTACAGAATCAAATGCTACTATCGGTGGTGTAGTTAAATATGCTTGTTGTCCAAGCAACTCTGCAATTAGTGCAGTCACAGGTTAATGTTTATGTACCAATGCAACATATTTACAAGTTGGAAAATCTTATAATCCATTCAATTGTATTGCTACTGCTAGTTGTCCTGCTACTGTAGCTGCAGTTTCAAATGGAGAATGTGTTTGTAATAATGGATTTATTCAAAATTCAACAACTGGTGCTTGTACTTGCACATAATCTGGATATGCTTTAGATGGTACTAATGCTTATTGTTGTCCTACTTTAGCTACTGTAAGTGGATCAATTTGTGGATGTAATGGTTCAAATGCATCATAATACTTAACTATTTAAGATCCAAATACCAAACTCTGGGCTTGTATAGCAGCAGCAAATTGCACAGCAGCTACTAATTCAGCTTCTATAATTGGAAGTACTAAAGGATTTAACTTAGAATCATGTGAATGTAATTTCGGATTTGTATAAACTGTGACATATGTTAATGCTGCATCTGCCATATAAATTCAATGTACTTGTCCTACTTAAAGTACTAACAACGGAAAAGCTTGTTGTCCTGCTAATTCTACAATTAATAATGCTCAAACACTTTGTGAATGTAATGCTTCTGGCACTCCTGCTTATTACTCAGCTGGTGCAAATTTGGCAGAATCTATGTTATGTATCACATCCTGCCCTGCTAATTCAATTCTATATAATAATAGTTGCGTTTGTGTTAGAGGATTTGTTGTTTCCATATAGAATTCTTAAATGTCTTGTATTTGTCCTTAAACATCTACTTTCAACTAATAAGCTATTATTTAATATGCTACTTAATCTTATTGTTGTACTGTAGGAGCTTCTATAATTAACAGCTAATGTGGTTGTAATAGTACTGGAACAACTAAAGTCTATATTGCTATAGCTTCAAACACTGTGAACTTTAATGAAAACTTTGCAGTGACCAAATTAAATGTATTCTAATGTATAACTTCTTGCCCTAATAACTCTAGTGCAGTTAATGGATTGAATACTAGCTGTGAATGTTTCTTTGGTTTCTCTCCTTTAATCACTCCTATTTAAGGATTTAATTGTGAATGCCAATCTACTTACTCAATATAAACATTAGGAAATTCAAAAGCATGTTGTCCTCCCAATTCCACTATAAATGCTAGTGGAAATTGTTCATGCAGTACTAATTTCGTTTAAGTTGGATCTGGAATTAATAATATAGTATGTATTGCCGTAGCAAGTTGTGCAACAGCAGCAACTGAAGCAGTCATTTCAGGAGCTTGTGTTTGTAATAATGGATATACATAAAATAAAACAACTGGTGCCTGTACATGTGCAATTGCAGCTACTACTTATAATGCTAAAAATTATTGTTGTGCTAGCACTACTGCTACTTATAATGGCACTATATGTGGATGCAGCTCAACTACTCTTGTTGCTTCATAAGGAACTTCATGGATATGTATAGCTAAAGCAAACTGTCCAGCCACTGCAATAGCTGCTGGAACAGCTACTTTCAATGGAGAAACTTGTACTTGTGGTAGTGGATATGTGTAGACTATAACAACTTCAGCTATTGTTTGTACTTGCCCTGCCTCATATACAGTAAGTAGTAATACTTGTTGTCCTACTAACGCCTCAGCTACCACTTTGAGTGGACTTGGTCCTTGTACTTGTAATGCTACCTTTAGTTCATTCGTAGACAACACATAAAAAATATTTATTTGTGTTTCGACATCTACTTAATGTATTGCTTCTAATAATGCTACAACTTCTGGAAGTTCTTGTGTTTGTTTCTATGGATATGTTTAAACTATTTCTGGTGGAAATTTAAGCTGTGTTTGCAATGGGGCAGTCACTACTCCTACTACTGGAAATCCAGCTTGTTGCCCTAATAACTAAGTATTCAACACTTTACTTAACTAATGTATCTGTAATTGGACAGCTGTTGCTCCAGCTGTTGCATATTACGAAGCTGGAAATTCTTCAGGATAAAACTTACTTTGTGTTTCTACTTGTCCTACTAATAGTAATTTAATTGGTTATCAATGTATTTGCACAAGAGGATTCTAAATGAAAATCTGGAACGGATAAATGCAATGTGTTTGCGATTAAAAAATATTTAACTATAATATGGAATCAACATTAGGAAATTACACTTATTGCTGTCCTTTAGGTGCATCTATTATTAATTATTAATGCAGTTGTGAAAGTTCAGGAACTTCTAAATGGTATACTTAGATCCCTGCCACTTCTATTATTTATGACCCTCCTGCCTAATAATAATGGAACTTCTTCTAATGTGGCTTGTCATGTCCTCCTAATTCAACCTTTTAGAATGGACTTAATACTTAATGTGTTTGTAATTTAGGATATGTTCCAATGTGGAATTAATAAATTGGATTTTATTGTAATTGTCCAACTGGATTCTCAGTCACTGTTAACACTACAACTAGCTAAAATGTTTGCTGCTAACCTAATTCAGTCTTCAATTAAACTACTTAATAATGTGAATGTCCCTAAGCTAATTATACTTAAGCAGGAACTCTAAACGTCTGTGTTGCTATTACTCCTTCTGCTTCAAGCATATGTCCTAATGCTCTTGTTCCTCCAACTGCTTAGATTAACACATTAAATTAATGTATATGTAATCCTGGTTATGTGATGAATGCTTAGGCTGCTAATTCTGCAGGATTTTGTACATGCAGTACTTTAGCTGGTCTTACTCCTATCACTAGCAATTACTAATCTTATTGTTGTCCTCCCAACTCATAAATAAACAATTTATAATGCTCTTGTGAAAGTACTAATTCTAACACCTTAAATAAATACTATTTGTTTACTAACGGTACTATCAATATGTGTGTTGTTTATTCAGTTTGTGCATCAGTTTCATTTGCCAGTCATCCTGGTAGTGACGGTATCAACACTCCATGCGTTTGCAATTGGGGATTCACTCCAACTATTACCAATACATCAACAGCAAATACTGCAACATTAAGTATGAGCTGTGCTTGTCCTTCACCTAACTCAACACCAGCAGGTACTACAGTTTGTTGTCCTCCTAATGCTTCATTTGTATCTGCTTCAGTAGGTTGTGAATGTAACTCAACTGCAGCCACTCCTTATTTCTAGGCCGGCCTTAATTTAGCATAATCAATGCTTTGTGTCGCTGCCTGTCCAACTAATTCAATATTGTTTTTAAATGAATGTGTTTGCAATCAAGGATTCACTATGAATATCTTCGGTGGAGTTATGACTTGTGTTTGTGAGAAACAAACCTTCCCAACTAGAGTTTAAATCATGAATATCGGAAATGTTTACTGTTGTCCAGTAGGAGCTATTGTTATCAATGGAGCTTGTGGATGTGATAGCACAGGAAGCACTAAATTATATGTTTCATCTGTAGCACCAGTCATCAATTAGTTTAATGGACTTGTTAACACTTAATATAATGTATTTATGTGTAATCCTGCTTGTCCTCCTAATTCTAGTAGATAATCTAACTAATATAATGCTGAATGCTAATGCAACTATGGATTCACTCCTGTTATTTATGATTCAATTGGATTTACTTGTGTTTGCTAATCTGGATCAACTTTATTAACAGGAAATTTCAATAACAATGCTAATTATCCTATTTGCTGTCCAGGAACAACTGTATTCAATTCTTTAACTGGAAAATGCTCATGCCCAACTGGCTAAGTTGAAGCAGGAAGTACTTATCCACTAAAATGTTTCGCTTCTTCTGTTTGTCCTTCAAACATTGCTTAATTAGTTAATGGATAATGTCTTTGCAACAATGGATTCATATTATCTTAAAGCTCTTCTTCCGCTACCAATACTTGTACTTGTAATACTGCTGCTGGTTATGTCCTTAATCCTACTACTATCACTGGAACAGCTCTATAATTCTGTTGCCCAACAGGTGCATCAATATTTAATGGTAATTAATGTGGTTGCGACAGCAGAGGAACAATTAAAACATATAAATTCACAGTAGGATCCCTTTGGATGTGTGTTACTTCAGCCAATTGTGCAGTTGTTAACAACGCTAATCATTTACAAGCTGATGCTGAAAACTCTCCATGTACTTGTAATAGTGGATTTACTGCTAGCATTCTTAATGTTGGAACCTCAATGGTTTAAAGCTGTACTTGCCCCACTCCTTCTACAACATAAACTTTGACAATTAAAGGAGTGACTGTGACAGGATGCTGTATTCCTAATTCCACATTAAGCGCAGTAACTGGAACTTGCTAATGTAATTCTAATGCTGCCACTCCATATTATCAAGGAGGAAATAATAGTGCGATGCCTCTTATTTGCATGACAACTTGCCCATTGAACTCAAGACTTTTGAGCAATTAATGTGTTTGTGTTAGAGGATTCACTCCTTAATATTTGAATGGAGTATTTTCATGTGTTTGTAGTAACTAAATCTTCAATAATTACACTATAATAACTTGGAATGCTTATCAATATTGTTGTCCTCCAGGCTCAACTATAGTAAATCAATAATGTGGATGCGATAGCACTGGTACTAATAAAGCTTATTTAATGACATCTTCACCTACTTTAACCCTTAATGCAGCAATTGGTTCTGCATTAACAAATTTCTAATGTCTATCAGTATGTCCTCTCAATTCTACTTAATAACCTAATGGATTCAATTCTTAATGTATTTGTAACTTTGGATTTATCCCTGTTTATAATCCTGTTGAAGGTTATATATGTACTTGTCCTTTAACTATAAATACTGGAACTAATCCATTAGTCACTGCTTGTTGTCCTACAAATTCATCAATTAGCAATACCACTGGATAATGTGTATGTTCAGCTGGTTATGTATAAGCTGTTGGTGTTACTTAATTCACTTGTATTGCCTCAACACTTTGTCCAGCTTCAATTGCTGTTAGTACTAACACTACCTGTACTTGTAATAATGGATATACTATTGTTCCAACTGCAACCACTTCAGCTGCTCTTTGTGTATGTAATCTCACCAATGGATTAAGCCCAGCTGTTGTTACTAATTATTGCTGTCCTGCTGGAGCTACAATTAATGTTGGATAATGCTAATGTAATAGTAACACAGCTACTCCTTATTTCTATTTCGGAGCTAGTAATCTATGGTACTGTGTGAGTGCATCAGTTTGCTCAATCACTAATAATGCTAATCATAATTAATTAATCGGATGGAATTCTCCTTGTGTTTGTAACTACGGATTCACTCCTAGTATTACAAATACAACAGCTACTGCATCAACTAGTCCAAATACTTTATAATTAACTTGTACTTGTGAAACTAACTTCACTGTTTAAAATGCAGTTGTCAATGGAATCAAGACCTCAGCTTGTTGCCCACCTAATTCAGTAATCTCCTCAATCACAGGAGAATGTGTTTGCAATTAAAGTGGATCAATTGTTTATTATCAATCAGGAAAAGGAACTCCAATCGTTTGTATTCAAGAAAGCGAAGCACCTGCATTAACTACCTTATACAACAATGTTTATTACTGTTAAAGAAATTATACTAATGTATATCTTAATGGAGTTATGTCATGTGTTTGTGATCAAAGAATCTTTGCTAAAACAGTTGAGACATCTTATTTAGGAATTAACTATTGTTGCCCTATTGGATCATCAATAATTAATGGAACTTGTGGATGTGATAGTAGTGGAGCATCAAAATTATATGTTATCTAATCAGAATAATCAATTCAATACAATGTTA
>Ga0213850_1250315_pt1 | contig 18471 bp, 14 predicted proteins | sample LLC_MetaT_FD_164453 | JGI IMG/M metagenome (GOLD analysis project Ga0213850, IMG submission 164453) | Metatranscriptome of freshwater microbial communities from post-fracked creek in Pennsylvania, United States - LL:C (Metagenome... | ecosystem: Environmental > Aquatic > Freshwater > Creek ...
AGACGTTGACGGGCCGAGCTAGTTTGTGACACAATTCACGAAGAAGAGACGGTTCGTTCCCTCAGACGTCGCTCCAGAGGCAAAAGTAACTCCGATGCCAGTTGGGACGTATGTTAGGGTGTCCGATTTTTGCGATTCTACCCATCCACTCAATCCACACGAACCCGTTCCTATCGGGTAGGGGATAGCTACGTGAACAGTTATATACCGATAGCCGTTATGATCGCCGTCGCCACCGTGGTCGCGCTGGCGATGGTCGGCGGCTCCGTGTTTCTTGGCCCCAAAAAGCCGAGCCCGGAAAAAGAGGTTCCCTACGAATGCGGCATGACGCCCGTAGGTAACGCCCGCGAGCGCTTTCCGATCAAGTTCTACCTGATCGCCATGCTTTTCATAGTGTTCGACATCGAAACCATCTTCCTCTATCCCTGGGCTGTCAATTACGGCACGCTGGGAAGCTCCCTCAAGATCTTCAACCTGATCGAGATGTCGATCTTCGTGATCATCCTCTTCGTGGGCTACTTCTATATTCTGGGCAAGGGCGCTCTGGATTGGGACGAGAGCGAACAGGCAAAAAACCCGGACGTGATCACCGCCAAAATCCGTGCTCCCCGTCCGGCTCTCCGCTACGGCAACGAGAAGTCTGGCCCCGTAGACGCTGGCAAAGCGCCCGTCGGGCCACGTGTGCCTACCTATGGTGCAAGCTCGCAGGAGCTGTATCAGCGGTTGCCGAACCAGGCTGTTCCGGTGCTTGGTCCCGATGTTCCGCGCATCGGCTACAAAAAAGAGGCATGAACGAGGCTTTACGAGGCTTTACGAGGCTTGAAAGGGATCTAATGACCTATCCCGCAGCCGGGATCGGTTACGCCTGGCAGGCCAATTGCGGTTACAATTCTGGTTCGGTCTGGATAATCAATTTACTGTATCTCATTTTAGGAAGGGTTGACGATGGTACAAGCGACCCCTGCGCCCGGTACCGGCAGCGTTGCGCCGGAGGTAACGGTGACGGAAGAGCGGCTGGAAGTAACGAAGATCCGCGCCGCCTTCCCGGATGCCATTCTGGACGTGAATCTGTTTCGGGGCGATACCCGAATCCTGGTACAACGGCAGTATATCGTGGAGATCTGCACGCTGCTACGCGACGATCCCGATCTGCAATATAATTTCTTTGCCGAATGTCTCGGCGTGGATTATCTCGATTTTCGTGAGGACTATCGGTTCGAGGTGGTCTACAACCTATACTCGCTCCCCTACACGAAGGACGGCAAGAGGTATGGCTACAATCGGCGCATATTCATCAAAGTTCCGGTACCGGAAGCCGACCCCGTGGTGCCTAGCCTCACCTCCGTCTACATGGGCGCGGGCTTCCCGGAGCGTGAGGTCTTCGATATGTTCGGTGTGCGCTTCTCCGGTAACCCCGATATGCGCCGTATCCTGATGTCCGACGATTGGGTAGGACATCCTCAGCGCAAGGACTATCCGCTCGGCGGAGAACGGGTGCAGTTCCCCGCAGGAAGGTTCGGTCCTGCCGTTGGCGAAGTGGCCGTACAGCATCCGGGCGAATCGTTTTATGGTAAGACGGGCGATGCACAGGGCGAAACCTATAGCCACACGCGCACGCCATCCCCTGATCGCGGCCCCGGCACCCTGTTGCCTCCGGCGAGACAGGAGGGAGTATAGCAATGGCGATCGATGTAGAACGAACGGAAGAGTTGAACACGCAGACCCTGAACGCCGCGGGCGTACAGATCGACGCGATGGATGACCAGACGATGGTCATCAATATGGGGCCGCAACACCCCAGCACCCACGGCGTTCTCCGCGTCGTGCTCGAACTCGATGGAGAGGTCATCGTGCGGGCCACACCGCATATCGGCTATGTCCATACCGGTATCGAGAAGACCATCGAGTACAACACCTATATGAAGGCGGTGCCCCTCACCGACCGCATGGACTATGTCTCCGCCCTCATCAACAACGCGGCCTACACCCTCTCTGTCGAAAAGTTGCTGGGTATCGAGATCCCGCCGCGTGGGCAGGTGCTCCGCGTCTGCCTGATGGAACTCCAGCGCATCGCCAGCCACCTGGTCTGGCTGGGAACCCATATCCTCGACCTCGGCGCGATGTCCATCTTCTTCTATGCCTTTCAGCAGCGCGAAAAGATCCTCGATCTGGTCGAGATGATGGCGGGCGTCCGCATGATGCCGAGCTGGATCGTTCCGGGCGGACTGCGCGGCGATGCGCCCGATGGCTGGTTGGGCCGTGTGGCGACCTTCGCCAACGAGTTCCCTGCTGCGCTCGAAGAGCTGGAGAACCTGCTCAGCGCCAACCCGATCCTGCGCGACCGCACCCAGGGAATCGGCACCATCTCCGTGGAAGACTGCCTCTCCCTCGGCGTGGGTGGCCCTACCCTCCGTGCCGCAGGTATCGAGTACGATGTCCGCAAGACTCAGCCCTATAGCGGCTACGAGAACTTCGAGTTCTATGTGCCGACCGGCGAGTACAGCGACGTCTACGACCGCTTCCGCGTTCGACTCGCCGAGATGTATCAGAGCCGCGAGATCATCAAGCAGTGCGTCGAGAACATGCCGACCGGTCCCATCAACTCGGACGACAGCAAGGTGGTACCTCCCGCCCGCCAGGATCTGGACAACAGCATGGAGGCGGTTATCCACCACTTCAAGCTCTGGACCGAGGGCTTCCACCCGCCCGTGGGCGAGTCGTATGTGCCGTTGGAGTCGCCCAAGGGCGAGATCGGCTTCTACATCGTCAGCGACGGCACCAACCGCCCCTACCGCGCGCACATGCGTCCGCCGAGCTTCATGAACCTGCAGGCGCTCGCCAAGATGGCGGAAGGACGTCTGATCGCCGATGTGGTCGCCATCATCGGAAGCATCGACATCATCCTGGGCGAGATCGACCGGTAGCTACCGGTCTGACGTAACGTGATCGCTGAAGTGGAGACGGGTACATAGAACGTACCCGTCTAGGAGCCGCTAAGCGGCAAGCGTCCTCACGGACGCAGCTATTTGTGGTTACCGAATATTGTATTAATATCTGGAATTCGTAGAGGACCGTTCCTATGTCTATGACCTCCGTTTCGGGCGGGATGCGTGAGCCACTGCCAGCACCCGCCAGAGAGTATCACTTCTCCGAAGAGGCCGTCGCCGAACTGGAGAACATCGTCACCCACTATCCCGAACGCAAAGCGGCCTGCCTGCCTGCCCTCTGGATCGCACAGCGCGAATATGGTGGCTACCTGACGCCGACCGCCATCCAGGAGGTTGCGGATCGCCTGGGCCTCTCCATGCAGGAGGTAGAAGGTGTTGCCACCTTCTACACGATGTACAACCTGCGCCCCCGTGGACGCCACCACCTGGAAGTCTGTACCTGCCTCACCTGCGCCGTTATGGGTGCCTACGAGGTGGTGCATACCCTGGAGCATGAGCTGGGCGTGGGCATCGGGCAGACCACCAAAGATGGTGAGTTCACCCTATCTGAGGCGGAGTGCCTGGACTATTGCGGGGCAGCGACGGTCATGCAGGTCGGCGACAAGTATTTTACCAACCTGACCGCCGGTAACGTGATGAATCTGATCGAAGAGCTACGCAAGAGCCCCGACTATACGCCCGCGAAACTGGCCGACAGCATCGTCAAGGTGCATATCGCCGGTTCCAGCGAGACCGGTGGCGGAAGCTACAAGCCCGAAGATCTGGGTTGATTTAGTCTGGGTTGATTTAGTCTGGGTTGATTTAGTCTGGGTTGATTTAGAGAGAAGAAAGAAGATTGACATGGCTGAGTTGAATCTACTCTTCAAGGACAGGAACGTCCCCGGTATCGAGAACCTGGACGTATATGAGGCCCACGGCGGTTATCAGGGGCTCAAAAAGGCGCTGGCGATGGATCGGCAGGCGGTTATAGACGATATCAAGACGTCGGGCCTGCGCGGACGTGGTGGCGCCGGGTTCCCCACCTGGATCAAATGGAACGGGATGCCGAAGAACTACGACAAGCCCCACTATATCATCTGCAACGCGGATGAGGGCGAGCCGGGCACTTATAAAGATCGTGAACTGATGCTGAAGGCGGCGCACACGCTCGTCGAGGGGATGATCATCGCGGCCTATGCTACGCACAGCATCGCGGGCTTCGTCTACATTCGCGGCGAGTATGTTCAGCCAGCCTGGCAGGTGCGCAAGGCCATCGACCAGGCCTACAAGGCGGGCTATCTGGGCAAGAATATTCTCGGCGTGGAGGGGTTCAACTTCGACCTCTACATTCAGATGGGTGGAGGCAGTTACGAGTGCGGTGAAGAGTCCGCACTGATGAGCAGCCTGATGGGCGAGCGCGGCAACCCGCGCCTCAAATTCCCGCACGCTCCTCTGCCGGTTGTGGAGGGCGTCTGGAAATCCCCGACCCTGATCAACAATGTCGAGACCTACTGCGCTGCAACCTGGATCATCGCCAATGGCGGTGCCGAGTATGCCAAATACGGCACCGAGCGGAGCAAAGGCTCCAAGGTGATGTCGGTGAGCGGCCATGTGGCGCGTCCGGCCAACTTCGAGATCGAGCTTGGTACCCCGCTGATGGAGCTGATCGATATGGCGGGCGGCGTCATCAACGGGCGGCTCAAAGCGGTCATTCCTGGCGGCTCCTCCGTGCAGATTATGACGGCAGAGCAGTGCAAAAAGATCAACCTGGACTACGAGAGCTGCGCTGCCAACGGAACCCTGCTGGGATCGGGCGGCTTTATGGTCTTCAACGACCTCACCGATGTCCCGTTGCTGATGAAGCGGACGGCAGAGTTCTATATGCACGAGTCCTGTGGGAAGTGTACGCCCTGCCGTGAGGGAACCCGGTGGATCTTCAAGATCCTGGATCGCATCACCTCGGGCGCTGGCCGCGAGGGCGATATCGAACTTTTGCTGGATGTCTGTAGCCAGGTAGATGGTCGCTCCTATTGTGGCCTGGGAGACGCCGCCGCATGGCCGATCGTCGGCGCTATCAAGGCGTTCCGACCGGAGTTCGAGTACTGGATCGCCAACAAGCGCTCGCCAGTCGGGCCGCGCCACGTCCCGCCGTCACCGGAAGTCGTCAACCCGCTGCTGGCCCTGACCGCTGTATAACAGGAGCCGGTGTTGAGTCAAACTAAGAAACCAATCTGGTTGTATCTGAGCAAGACCGATATCGAGACGGAGCGGCTACAGTGTGAGCAGGAGGGGCGTGACCTCTCCTCGGTGCAGGATGAGTTTGCACGGGTGCTGGCGCTGGATCTTGAGGATGAGGCGAATCAGCCAGCCGCCGAGGCTCTGCTCGACAGGACGATCCTTTTACCCCTGCGGGCCGATTTTCGGTTCGTTGAGCCTTCTGATCTGGAGGGCATCCGGGCGGCAAGACCCCCACGTCCACCGAAGTTGCCTGCACTGTCTCTGAGCGCAGACCAACTGCAAGACCGGGCGCACGGTGCCTGGACGGGACGATGTGTGGGATGCCTGCTTGGGAAGCCCGTCGAGGGGTGGAGACGCCCGAAGATGCATGGTTACCTGAAAGACCTTAAGAGGTGGCCCCTGGCGGATTTCTTCCGTCTGGATGTCGCTACTCCCGAAGTCCGAGCTAAATATGCGCTGGAAGAGGGTGGGGGTGCCCGTTTCTTTGCCGACCGCCAGGACAAGATGCCGGAAGACGACGATACGAACTACACCACCACCGGTCTGGCGATTCTCAAGCGGTACGGGCGTGATTTCACACCCGGCGATGTGGGTGCCTTCTGGCTTTCGGACATCCCTCTGCTCAACACCTGTACGGCGGAACGTGTCGCGCACCGGAACATGGGCAACGGCCTGACACCTCCCGCGTCGGCGACCTTCCGCAATCCCTATCGGGAGTGGATCGGCGCACAGATCCGGGCCGATTTCTGGGGCTACGCCGCACCGGGCAAACCTGAGCTGGCAGCAGAGTATGCCTGGCGAGATGCGAGCGTCTCCCATGTGAAGAACGGTATCTATGGAGAGATGTGGGTTGCCGCCATGACGGCAGCAGCCTTCGTTACAGATGATCCCCGTACCATCGTGGAGGCGGGCTTAGCGCAGATCCCGGCGCAGTCACGATTGGCGGATGCCATAGAGAGCGTGCTGGAGTGGCACGATGTCGAGGTGGACTACGATACCGCCATCTACCGGATCCATGAGCTATGGGACGAGAACCGGGCGCACGACTGGTGTCATACCATCTCCAACGCCATGATCGTCACCGCAGCGCTGATCTGGGGCCAGGGCGACTACGCGCAGTCGATCTGTCAGGCTGTGCAGGCATGTTTCGACACGGACTGCAACGGTGCGACAGTAGGGTCTATCCTGGGAATCATTCATGGGGCGAAAGCGCTGCCCGCGAAATGGGCCGATCATATCCATGATACGCTGGAGACGGGCGTAGCGGGCTATGCTGTCGTCAAGCTGACCGATATGGCTCGCGAAACCGTACGACTGGCTTTGCAATGAGGTTGGTTTTCATTTGTCGTCACTCATTGTATTTGATTTAGTGTAACGGTTAGAAGTATGCGGGCCAGGCGGGTTTATGGCCGTTCGCCACAGATGTTTGTGCTTTTCTGCACGAATACGGATGCGAATACGGTACAATATTTCTATTAGACTCAGTACGTAGAAGAGGGATCGGTTTTATGTCGGAAAACAGACTGACCATGTCGGATATGTCGCTCAACCCGCCCACGAGCGAACTGGTCAAAATCAAGATCAACGGCATCGAGATCGAGGTGCCAAAGAACGAGAATATCATTGAGGCAGCCAAACGGGTTGGCGTCGATATTCCCTATTTCTGCTATCATCCCCGTCTGGGCAAAGGCGATGCCGCCAACTGCCGCATGTGTCTGGTGGAAGTCGCCACGACCGCGCCAGACGGATCGGTACGCAAGATGCCGAAGCCGCAGACCGCCTGCACGCTTGGCGTCACGGCAGGGATGGTGATCGAGACCGAGACCCCGCAGATCGTCAAAGACCGGCGTGGTGTGCTCGAATTCCTGCTGATCAACCATCCGCTCGACTGCCCGATCTGCGACCGTGGCGGCGAATGTCCGTTGCAGAACAATACCATTTTCTATGGCCCCTCGACCACCCGCTATATCGAAGAGAAGCGCCACTACCCGAAAGCCTACCCGCTCTCAGACTATGTGGTCTTCGACCGTGAGCGGTGTATCCATTGCGCCCGATGTACCCGGTTCACCGAAGATGTGAGCGGCGACTCGCAACTGGGCTTCCTCAAACGTGGTGCGGACATGGAGGTGGGTACCTTCGCGCGCACCGCCTACAAGAGCAAGTTCAGCGGCAACGTCATCGAACTCTGCCCGGTCGGCGCATTGCTCTCCCGCACCTATCGCTTTAAGGCCCGCCCGTGGGATCTCCTCACCCAGCGCTCCGTATGCTCGAAGTGTTCCAACGGCTGTAACATCAAGATCGACTACCGCATGGATCAGCTTCAGCGCATCAATGCGCGGGTAAACGAGGCGGTCAACGAGGAGTGGACCTGCGATAAGGGCAAGTTCGGTCACGACTACATCTCCAGTTCCGCCCGCATCACCTCCCCACTGTTGAAAAACGCCAGTGGCCAGTTCACCCCCATCGACTGGGCAACAGCATACGACCTGTTGACACAGAAACTGGGCGCGGCAGGCGATAGCGTCGGCGGTATCGGGGGCGCTACCCTTACCAATGAGGACAACTACGCGTTCCAGAAGCTGTTCCGAACGGCGCTGAAGTCCGGCAACATCGACTCGCGCACGGGTGCCTACCAGGGCCCGACCAATGGCCCCCTCTTCTCCCGCTTCGGCTTCCACGGTATGGGCAACACCATCGCCGACCTGGAGAACATGAAGTCGGTCTTCATTCTGGGCTCCGATCTTGTCGATGAGCAGCCGATCCTCTATCTACGCGTACGCAAAGCGTGGCGCTACAAGGGTGCCTCCATCGTCAACGCGGTGACGGGCTTCGACGCTGAGAGCGTGCGCGTGGGCGATTTCGCCGCCGTGGAACTGGTCTACCGACCGGGCACGGAGATCGCACTGCTCAACGGTCTTTTGCACGTACTCTTTACGGAGAAACTCCTGCCAGAAAGCGGAGCGAACCTTACCGCGCTTCAGAACAGCCTGACGGAGTGGACGCCCGACCATACCGCTAGCGAGACGGGGCTGAAGGCAGACGATGTCATCGCGGCGGCCAGAGCGCTCGCCAGGAGTCCGCTCACCATTCTGGCTGGCAAGGCCGTAACGAATCATCCCTACTATCCCGAAATCGTGGCTGCACTTGGCAACCTTCTGGTAGCGACCGGCAATCCGACCACCAACCTGAACGTGCCGGGGCTGGAGTGCAACACCCAGGGTGCGCTCGACATGGGGGTGGTGCCGGATCTGGAGCCTGGCCACAAACCCGCTTCCAAAACGGGCCTGGGGACACTTCAGATGCTGGAGGCCGCCGCTGCCGGTAGCCTCAAGGCGCTGTGGATTGCCGGTACCGATCTGGTGAGCAGTTATCACGATCCCGCCCTGGTGCAGAAAGCACTCTCCAACCCTGGAGTCTTTACCGTCGTAAGCGAGATGACGTTGACCGAGACCGCGCAACTGGCGGATCTCGTGTTGCCCGTCGCGAGCGTGGCGGAAAAGGATGGCACCTACACCAACTGCGAGCGCCGGGTGCAACGGATCTACAAAGCCTTCGAAATCGGCCCGAACGTCAAGCCGGACTGGCTGGTATTCACCGAGACCGCGGCACGCCTCGGCGGCGGAATGCCCTATTTCTCTGCCCGCGACATCCTGCGGGATATCGCGGCCAACGTGCCCGCCTACTCGGGGATCACGCCACGAAGCCTGGGCGACTCCGGTGTACGGTGGAGCTACGGCACTACTGCACCCGCCTATACCCCCGCCCCCGTGGCCTATGAGGCGCCGGGCGGCGTTAAGAGCGGAGCGACCGCGTTCTAGTCTCATCGATCCGTGATCGATCTCCGGTCGATCTTATGGAGTGGTGCTCAACCTCATGAATACGTTGGAACAAATCATAAACTGGCGTCTGGTTCTGCCGGAAAATCTCGTCATCGGGAACTCCACTTACCCGCTGCCGCCTCTGGTTCCCTATGTCGCTCTCCTGGGAGTGATCGGCTTCATCCTGACGATCCTGCCGATGCTGATCTGGATCGAGCGCGTCGTCATCGGCCTGATGCAGGATCGCACTGGGCCCAACCGCGTCGGTCCCCGTGGCCTTTTGCAGACGACCGCCGACGCCGTCAAGCTCTTCTTCAAAGAGGATATCATTCCGAAAAGCTCGGATAAGCCTCTCTACTACATGGCTCCGTTTCTCACGATGGCTATCGCACTCTCCGCCGGGGCGGTACTGCCCACCCAGATCCTGACATTTCAGCACGACAACGGTCAGCACTTCCAGGTTCCCATAGCGGTCGGGGACGTCAATATAGGCTTTCTCTATATTCTGGCGATGGGTTCGCTCGGTGCCTACGGGATCGTGCTTGGTGGATGGGCCTCGAACAACAAGTATTCGCTACTGGGTGGTCTCCGCGCCTCCGCACAGTTGATCAGTTATGAGCTTGCGATGGGCCTCGCGCTCCTCTGCGTGGTCGTACTGGCTGGCTCTGTGAGGATGACGGACATTGTCAATGCGCAGGATGTCCTGCCTTTCGGTATCAAGGGGTTGCCTGCGATCCTCAAGGGAAGCGTCTTCTCCTGGTACTGGCTACAGAGCCTGGTCATTCCGGTACTGATCTATACCATCGCGATGATCGCAGAGACGAACCGCGCTCCCTTCGACCTGCCGGAAGCGGAGTCGGAACTGATCGCTGGCTTCCACACCGAGTACTCCTCGATGAAGTTCGCGACCTTCATGGCCGCCGAGTATGTCAACATGCTGGTGGTCTCCGGCCTGAACGCCGCGATGTTCTGGGGTGGCCCGTTGCCTCCCATCAATATCTGGCCACTCAACGTCGTGCCCGGTTTCATCTATTTTGTGACCAAGGTGATGCTCGGAATCTTCTTCTACACCTGGCTGCGTGCGACCCTGCCGCGTCTGCGCTACGATGCTCTTATGGGCCTCGGTTGGAAAAAGATGTTGCCGCTCGGTCTGGTCTGGCTATTCCTGCTCTGTGGCTACAGTCTGGTGCGGGATGCCATTGCGGCACAGCCCAATTCGCCCATCGAGTACACCACTCCAGGCGAGCGCAAAGAGGGTGACTCCGACCCGAATGCGGCACAGTCACCGACCACCGCTCGAATACCGTCGATTCCATCACGGATGACGCCGACGGATATTTCCAGAGGGAAGCAGGCATCGACGTCGGTGTCTCCTGACGGAGTCGGTACGCCTGCGGTCGCAACGGCGCAGTCGATTTCTGGCAGTATTAAGAGGTCGAAGGTCGCCAATCCTTGATGTTGAACTGCCCGGATGGTAGGTGGAATTGCAGCCACCGTCCGGGTTGCATGTCCGCATCTGCGGACGCCTACCGTATGCCATCGGTCGCCCAATTCAGGCGGCTCAGGATCCGCAAACGTTATGACTCCACTCACTCCCGAAACGATATTCTTTTACGTGCTTGCCACGATCTCCGTGGTGGCAGCGATGCTCATGGTGAGCAGCCAGAACCCGGTGCGGAGCGCCCTGTTTCTGGTCTTGACCTTTCTCTGCGTCGCGGTCTTCTATGTGACACTGAACGCTCAGTTTATCGCCGCCGTCCAGGTTATCGTCTACGCTGGCGCGATCATGGTTCTGTTCCTCTTCGTCATCATGCTACTCAACCTGGGTGCCCCCCAACCGGAGCGGAACAGGGGGAACGCGCAGCGGAACACCGCCATCGTACTGAGTCTGATCTTGATAGGGATGCTCTTCGGTTTCGGCACCATGTACGTTTTGCCGCCCTCCGCCCCCGATGCGTTGGCGCTCGCCAGCAAACTAGGCACAGTAGAGGGCATCGGCGCAAACCTGTACGATCCTGGACAACCCTGGCTGTTCCCATTCGAGATCACATCGATCTTGCTTCTGATCGCAGTAATTGGCGCGATCATCATGGCGAAGCGCAAAATCTAGTGCTCCAGGGCTATTCTGGAGCATGTCCACCGGAGGCATAGCCCTTCCGGCATAATAGGAAGTCTCTAATGGTTCCAACCTCCAACTACCTGATGTTGTCCGCTATGCTGTTTGTAATCGGCGTGGTGGGCGTGCTGATCAAGCGCAACCCGATCATCATCTTTATGTGCGTCGAATTGATGTTGAACGCTGCAAACCTCACGTTTGTCGCTCTGGGGCGGCACTTCGGGCAGGTGAATGGGCAGATGTATGTGATCTTCGCCCTCGCCGTCGCGGCTGCGGAGGTCTCGGTCGGACTTGGCATCATCATCGCCATCTTCCGGTCCAAAGAGACGATCAACATCGACGAAGTTAACCTAATGAAACTTTAAGACTGGCATTCCAGGAATTCTATACAGAAAGTCTATATAATATTTGTCAAAATTTATATGGAGAGTCTGTATCCTGGAATGACGCGTCTGAAGATCTCTTTCACGTTCTCTCTGGAGTCTCTCTGATGCAATCTCTGGCATCGTTAGTTCTATTCTTGCCACTGCTGGGCTTCCTCTTCCACGCCTTTTCGGTATTCTTCATCAAGGATCTGGCGGTGCGGAAGAAGTGGGTCGGGCTCATCGGGCCCGGCGTTGTCCTGGCTGCCTTCGTCGTGGTCTGCTCCTTGCTTGGCCCGATGATGAGCGCCCCGGAACACCGGCTGATCGTGCCGTTGATCCCCGGAACCTCTATCGAGGAGCCCTGGATCCGGCTGGGTGGTTTTAGCGTCAACTTTGCCCTGTTACTCGATCCCCTCTCGATGTTGATGGCGATGATCGTCACCGGGGTCGGGGGCCTGATCCATGTCTATGCCGTTGGCTACATGGCCGAAGATCGGGAGATGCCCCGCTTTTTCACCTACTTCAACCTGTTCATCTTCATGATGCTCCTGCTCGTACTGGGCGAGAACTTCCTGCTGATGTTCGTCGGTTGGGAAGGTGTTGGAAGCTGCTCCTACCTGCTCATCAGCTTCTGGTATACCGACACGAACAACGCGAAGGCGGGTAACAAGGCGTTCATCGTAAACCGCGTGGGCGACCTCGGCTTTGCCCTTGGCATGATGGCGGTCTGGAGCGTCTTTGGCACGCTGTCGTTTTACACCAAAGATGGCACCGGACTGATCGACCTGGCCAAGCAGGGGCACGATGTCATGGGCCATTCACTCAGCCTGTTGCCTCATATCGGGCCCTTCACCTTTATTACGGTGATGTGCATGCTCCTTTTCGTGGGAGCGATGGGCAAATCCGCGCAGATCCCGCTCTGGGTCTGGCTGCCGGACGCTATGGCTGGCCCCACTCCCGTCTCCGCGCTCGTACACGCCGCCACGATGGTCACCGCAGGCGTAGTAATGCTCTCTCGCTGCTCCTACCTGTTCGTGCAGTCCGCCGAGGCGCTTCAACTCGTAGGCTGGATCGGGTTGGCGACTGCCTTCGTAGGGGCGACGGTTGGCCTGGTGCAGACGGATATCAAACGCGTCCTCGCGTTCTCCACCGTGTCGCAACTGGGCTATATGTTCCTGGCATGCGGCGTGGGCAACTTCACGGGCGCGATGTTCCACATCACCACGCACGCCTTCTTCAAGGCGCTCCTCTTCCTCGGCTCCGGTGCTGTCATCCACTCGATGCACGGTGAACAGGACATGCGCAAGATGGGTGGCCTGAAGTCCAAGATATTCAGCACCTGGTTGGTGATGTTCATTGGCACCTATGCCATCGCGGGCTTCCCGCTCACCTCCGGGTTCTTCAGTAAGGACGCGATCCTGGACAGCGCATCACGCTCGCCCTGGGGAAATGGCCCGATCCTTTATGGGGTGGGCCTGCTGACTGCCTTCATGACCGCCTTCTACATGAACCGGCTGATGCACAAGACCTTCTATACGGAGCCTCGCTTCGTGGACGGTCAACTGCATGCACACCATCATAGCAACTTCTCCGATGATGAGGATGAGGCGCATGGACACGCCGACCATGGTCATGCCGATGCTCACGACGTGAACCGCAACCCGGACGGAGAGCATACCGGTCACGAAGAGGCAGATCATGGGCATGGACATGACGATGGGCATGGCTCCGTTCATACCTCGCCCCCCACGATGATGTGGCCGCTCTATATTCTGGCGGTTCCGTCTCTGCTCTTCGGTCTGTTCGCTGGCCCGTTCTTCGGAAATCAGTTCGCCAAGTTCCTGGAGCCCTCTGTCTGGAGCTTCGAGCAGGCGGAAAAGATCGGCGTTATTCACGAGGGAGCAGCGCTCCTGCCCAGTGAAAACATCGGATACATCGTTTCCAGCGTGATCGCCATACTGGGTCTGGGGTTGGCTGCGATGATCTACACGAAGCACAAGGCGACCGGTTCGTGGATTTCGGAAGCGACCAAAGAGAAATGGCTCAAGAATCCGGTCGGCCCCGGGTTCCTGTACGATACCTTCGTGGCGAAATGGGGTTTCGATGCCGCCTACGAGTTCATCTTCCTGAAGGTGGGTGGCTGGTTCGCCGAGACGGTGCTGTGGAAGGCCATTGATAAGGGCCTCATCGACGGCATTGTGAACGGAATCGCCGGACTGGTGGGAGTGTTCAGCAAAGGCACGCGCAGGTTGCAGACCGGCTACGTGCGCAACTATGCCCTGGCAATGCTGCTCGGCGTGGTGCTGGTGATCGGCGGTCTGCTCTACACCTATAACAAGATTACGAATCTCCACTAGAGGCTACGATGTCGCAAACTCAGATACCCAATATACTCAGCCTGCTGACGTTCCTGCCGCTCATAGGCGCTCTGATCGTGATGTTCTTGCCGCGCCCGGTCGATTTGCCGGAACAACACGGTGGACACGACCATCACGATCATGATGCCCCTGGCGAGCCCGAACATGGCGTTCCTGTATTGCCCGCCACGGACTATGGGCGGATGCTCGTTAACGGCGTCTCCCTCTTTTTCACCAGCCTGACACTGCTGCTCGCCGTTGCCCTCTTTGTCAACTTCCAGGTGCATCCCACGCCTGCTGCGGATCTTGTGGGAACCGCCCGCAACATCCAGTTCCTGGAAGACTACAAATGGATCGCGATTGGCAACAGCTTCGTTCACTATAAGATGGGCGTAGACGGTATCAGCCTGATGCTGGTCTTGCTGTCGGCCTTTCTGATGGTGCTCTGCGTGCTCTTCTCGACGCAGGTACGAACGCGCCTCAAAGAGTTCATGGTCTTCCTCTTGCTGCTGGAGACCGCCATGATCGGCGTTTTCTGTGCACTGGATCTCGTGCTCTTCTATGTCTTCTTCGAGGCGATGTTGATCCCGATGTACTTCCTCATCGGCATCTTCGGACACGAAAACAGGATCTACGCTGCCGTCAAGTTCTTCATCTACACCTTTGCGGGTAGCGTCTTTATGCTGGTGGCCATCGTCGCGGTCTACAACTATACCGGCTCATTCGACATCCTGGCACTCTCGAATCATCAAGATGGGCCGGGAAGGTTGCTCTCCGCCCTCCCGTCCGCCACGCTCACCCTGATGTTCTTCGCCTTTGCCATCGCCTTCATGATCAAGGTGCCGATGTTCCCGTTCCATACCTGGTTGCCGGACGCACACGTCGAGGCACCTACGGCGGGTTCCGTGATCCTTGCGGGCGTCATGTTGAAGATGGGAACATACGGTTTCGTCCGACTCTGCCTGCCGCTGTTTCCACAGCAGGCACGCGAGGCGGCACCGATATTCATTACGCTCGCCATTGTAGGGATCATCTACGCCTCCATCGTGGCTACCATTCAGCCGGACGCAAAAAAGCTGGTCGCCTACTCCTCCGTCGCTCACCTTGGCTTTGTGGTGCTGGGGATCTTCACCTTCACACGCGTGGGTATGATGGGGGCGCTGGTACAGAACATCAACCACGGTATCTCGACCCCGATGCTCTTCTTTATCGTGGGCATGCTCTATGAGCGACGGCACACCCGTGACATCAAGCAGTTCGGTGGGCTCAAGAAATATCTGCCCCATCTGGCGAACATGCTGTTGTTGGCGACGCTCTCCAGTATAGCGGTACCCTTCTTCAACGGTTTCGTTGGCGAGTTCCCGGTATTGTTGGGATCCTGGGTTTCGGAAGTAACGCAGAACATGGGTGGCTACTGGCCCACGGCGCTGGCGGCGACCGGCATGATCCTATCCGCCGTCTATATGCTCTGGTGGTATCAGCGGCTGATGCTCGGACCGATCACCAATCCGGTCAATAAGCGCCTTCCCGACCTCTCCAAGATCGAGTGGGGAGTTCTTGTTCCACTGGCGGTGGTGGTTTTCTGGTTCGGTCTATTCAGTAACTTCTGGACTCAGCGAATGGACGATACGGTCGACACGCTGTTGCCGGTGACCACTCCGAACGGGATCAGTGAAAACATTCAGGATCTGCCAGCCGGACAACGCATACGCCAGATTCGCATGGCAGAGAATTCTGGACAACGCACGCGACGAAAGCGTGATGTTGTACAGCCTGCCGGGGCCGAGGGACATCCAGAGGCTGCGCCACTACCGGGCGGGGGGACTCCAGAGAAACCTGCGTCGGAGGGTACTCCGGGCTCCTCGGGAACCACATCTACGGAGACCATACCGCTCTCATCCGGTGGTACCAGTACGGCCGCACCTGACGGTGGTAGCACTACCAGTTCGCCCACGCCTTCGGAACCCGCAACGCCTGCTGGCTCAAAGGGTGCTTCCGCACCGGTTGAAACTGCGGTGCCTGCGGCGACGAAGCCGGAGACGGCGACCCCGGCAAGCGGTAAACCGGCGGACACGCCGATCAAACCGTGACCCGGAAGTTGTCAGGGCTTCCAGGCACTCCGATACAACCCACGCGTAACCCTGTTCGGGTGGATCGGAGACCAGGAGATCTGTCCATAATGGCCTGGGGCCAACCGTCCTTCGGGGCGGATGACCACTCATAGACTTACGCCTCCTTAATATGCGTAGAGGTTTTTGAAGATATGATGAGTAATGCTGCCAGCTTACAAGCGATATTGCCTATCCTGATCGTGATGGTGACCGGCATGCTGGTGCTTCTCGGTGATGCCTGCCTTCCCTTCTGGCGTCGTGCCGGCATCCTGAGCGGAAACGTCAGCCTGATCGGTATCGGAATAGCCGCGCTTGTCTCCATGCGACAACTGGGCAACCCGGATGCGGCTTCCTCGGCCTTTCACGGTGCCGTCGCGGTCGATGGTTTCGGGATATCCTGCAACCTGATTTTGTTGACAGCGGCTACCGTGGCGGTTCTGTTAGCACTGACCTACCTGGAAAACCGCAAACTCAACCTTGGCGAGTACTATGCACTGGTACTCTTCTCCACCTCCGGCGCGATGTTGATGAGCGTTGCGAACGACCTGATCGTCCTGTTCGTGGCCATCGAGATCCTGTCGGTCGCGCTCTACGTCCTGTCGGGCTTTGCCCGCACCGATCAGAGGAGTGAAGAGGCCGCACTGAAGTATTTCCTTCTGGGAGCCTTCGCGGCTGGATTTCTGCTCTACGGGATCGCGCTGATTTATGGTGGCTCTGCGGGTGCCGTCATGGGCGGTGGTGGTACCACTAACCTCGCCACGCTGGCAAAGTTCTATGGTGGAGGCGTAACGCCCAACGCTATGGCGATTGCTGGCATAGCGCTGATGCTGGTGGGTCTCGCGTTCAAGGCCGCATTGGTGCCTTTCCATATGTGGACGCCCGACGTTTATGAGGGGGCACCCACCTCGGTAACGGCATACATGGCTGCTGCGGCCAAAATCGGAGCCTTCGCCGCCATCCTGCGCGTCTTCATAGCCTTTGAAGGTATCTCCTCCTACTGGCTGATCGCCATTCAGATACTCGCCATTCTGACGATGTTCGGTGGCAATATCCTTGCTGTAGCCCAGACAAACGTGAAGCGCATGCTCGCCTATTCTTCTATCGCGCATGCGGGCTATCTGCTGGTTGCAGTATCTGCGGCCACTGGCATCAGCCCGACCGATCCGCGTCACCTTGAGATACAAAATGCTGCCACAAGCGCGATGGTGTTCTACCTGCTGGCCTATGCCTTGATGACGATGGGCGGTTTCGCAGTGCTCATCTACCTCTCAAGATCTGGCAAGGACTACCAGACCCTGGAAGATCTAAAGGGTTTGGTACACAAAGACTCCTCGTCCGCCTACCTGATGCTGATCTGTCTACTGTCGCTGGCAGGGATTCCGGGCACGATGGGTTTCATTGGCAAGTGGTACATCTTCTATGCGGCGGTACAGTCCGGGCAGACCTGGCTCGGCCTCACGCTCGCGGCAGCAAGCATCATCTCGATCTACTACTACCTGCGGGTCATTGGAACGATGTGCTTCCAGGAGAATACAGGCACGACGCAACAGGAGCATGCGAAAGCGCCTGTCGGAGTCATCTTTGCTCTCATCATCACGGTCGGCCTGACGCTGCTACTGGGACTGCTTCCCGGTGCGATCTCTCAACTTATTACGGCAAGTGCGAGCCTGCTGAAGGCAGGCTAGCGCCTGCGGCAAAGTGTAAAGATCAGCATAGCGAGCGTTCGGAACGTCGACCGGACAATCCTCGTATGATGGATGAAGGGTGAGACTAACGAGGCAGCATTCCGCTGTCTCGTTTGACTTTCGTGTATGCGGACAGCCGACCTGATCAGCAAGATCGTAGGCCATGAAGGCCAAAGGTATAAATAGCGGTTCCTGGGGTCACATTCGGCTTACAATTTGCGTTTTTGATGTTGAGCGGTTACAATTGTATCGAGCCTTTTGTAGATCTCTAGAAGTCCAGGCGCACTGGTTTGAACCAATTGGTGGAGATGCACACTGAATCCGTCCGTGAAGTGCAAAATAGGACTTTAAGAGTAAGGAGTTTGGGGAGAATGAGTGCCACGCAACGGGGCGACCTCATCGGTCGGATCATCGGGCTATTGGTATTTTTTGTCGGAGTGGGGCTACTCCTACTGGTGTTCAAGCTCGCCTATGGCCTTTTTACCGCATCGCCCGCAACGGCATTGGGAATCAAGATCACGGGCGATCCTAAACACGACCCCGGGGCAGCACTGATCGGGCAGGCGTTCGGTCACCTGCTCATCAAGATCCTGTTGCTATTTATGATGAGCGTCGCCTCTTCTTTCATCGCGCAGAAGGGAATCAATCTCTTCTTCAGTTGCGCCCATGCTGGCAAACGAGACGAAGTGAAACAGACTAATACCCCGACAGTAGTAGAGGCACCCACGGATTCTCCCGCCGAAGCCTCCTCCTCCGCCAAGCCGTGATCGACCCGCAAACATTCGTCCCCATTCCAAAAGGAATGGGGATGATCAGCCAGCCCAAAATTCGGGATGACTCATGATTCATCCCCA
>Ga0213850_1205832_pt1 | contig 17597 bp, 28 predicted proteins | sample LLC_MetaT_FD_164453 | JGI IMG/M metagenome (GOLD analysis project Ga0213850, IMG submission 164453) | Metatranscriptome of freshwater microbial communities from post-fracked creek in Pennsylvania, United States - LL:C (Metagenome... | ecosystem: Environmental > Aquatic > Freshwater > Creek ...
AGGTCGGCGACGCCGGAAAACACCGCCGATAGCGGCTCGAAGTGCAGATCGGTGTGGGCGGCGAGCAGGCGGGCGATGGTGGTCTTGCCCGTGCCCGGCGGCCCCCACAGGATGATCGAGGCCACCCGATGGGCCGCCACCATCCGCCCGAGGGGAGCGTTCGGGGCCAACAGGTGATCCTGCCCGACCACGTCCGCAAGGGTTTGCGGGCGGAGCCGATCCGCCAGCGGGCGGCTTGCCTGCGCTTTAGCATCGGCAAGGGGCCGTTGCGCCGAGGCCTCGGGAAATAGGCCCGGCCCACTGGCTCCGGCCATCAACGAACCTGAATGCTTAAGGTGCGGCCTTGCCGGTCTATGGAGAGAGTCCAGCCGCCGGTACGTTCCTGCCCCAGCACCGACCGCAGGGTCTTGACCGAGTCAATGCGGGTGCCGTTGACGCTGACCAGCACGTCACCGGGTTGCACGCCGAAGCGGGCGGCGTAGCTGGGGTTATTCACCGCGCTCACCACCACGGTGCCGGGGCGGTAAGGAATCCCCGCCTCGTTGGCCAGCGCCGGGTTTTCGTTGGCGACCTTGGCCCCTTGCAAGGGATTTTCACCGCTCACCACCCACTCGTCGCGGGCCGGGATTTCCGGGGCGGCGGCGAGCGGCAGAACGACGGACACACGATGGCCATCCCGAATGATCGAAAGCGTGACCTTGCCGCCGATCTCGCCGGTGGCGATGTGATAGCGCAAGCTGGCAAAATCGGCGACATCGCGGCCATCGACCGCCGTCACCACGTCGCCCACCTTAAGCCCCGCCTCGGCAGCCGAACTGCCCGCCACAACCGATTTGATCAACGCCCCGCTGGGACGATCCAAGCCCAAGGAACTGGCAATGTCGGCGGTCACCGGTTGGCCATCGGCGCCGAACCACGGATGCACCACCTTGCCCTCTTGCAGCATCCCGGCCACCACGGTTTTGACCATCTCCACGGGGATGGCGAAGCCAATGCCCATGCTGCCGCCGTCGCGGCTGTAAATCATGGAATTGATGCCGACCAGCGTTCCCGCCTCGGTCACCAAGGCACCGCCGGAGTTGCCGGGGTTGATCGCTGCGTCGGTCTGGATGAAGGTGTTGACCGTGCTGGTGCCGCTCACCGAGGCGGAGCGGGCCAAGGCCGAGACGATGCCCATGGTCACCGTCTGCCCGACGCCGAAGGGATTGCCCAAGGCCAGCACCACATCGCCCACCTCTAGGCTGTCGGTGGTGCCCAGGGGAACGGTGGGCAGATCCTTGGGGGCTTTGACCAAGCGCAGCACGGCCAGATCGCTTTCGCGGTCGGTGCCCACCAGCTTGGCCGCGAATTCGCGGCGATCATGCAGCACAACGGTGATTTCATCGGCCCCTTCAATCACGTGGTTGTTGGTGACCACAATGCCATCGGCCCGCACCAACACCCCCGATCCCAGGGCGTTTTCGATTTGCTCGCGCGGTACCCCCAATTGCGCCCCGCCGAAGAAGCGCTGGAGCAGGGGATCGTTGGCAAAGGGCGAGACCGCGCGGCGCACGGTTTTGCGGGCATAGATGTTGACCACCGCCGGGGCGACTTTTTTGACCACCGGCGCGAAGGTGAGCGTGATTTGGCCTCGATCACGCGGCACGGCTTCTTCAGAAAAGGCAACGGTCGATGTCCCCGCGAGGGAGACAACGACCGATATCAGCAGGCGGGTGACAGATTTCAAAACCGACATGGCAGCAGACACTCCCCTTTGTTAAGGGCTACGGCACCACACTGATCGCCCTATACCTTATTCTGCACTCGCTTCGGCAGCGGCAAGCCGCGCCTTATCGCCCGCGCCCTTGGCCGACACATCGCGATCAACCAGTTCGATCACCGCCATCGGCGCGTTGTCGCCATGGCGGAAGCCCGCGCGCAGCACACGGGTGTAGCCGCCCGCGCGGCTCTTGTAGCGTTCCCCAAGAACGGCGAACAGCTTGCGCACCACGTCCTCGTCGTTGATCATGGCGGCCACTTGGCGGCGGGCATGGAGATCGCCGCGCTTGCCGAGCGTGATCAGCTTTTCGGTCACCGGGCGCAAGTCCTTGGCCTTGGGCAGGGTGGTGGTGATTTGCTCGTGCAACAACAGAGCGGTGGCCATCGCCGAGAACATCGCTTTGCGATGGCTCTTGGTGCGGTTGAATTTACGACCGTGCATACCGTGACGCATAACGTATTCCTTCTTCTGTTGTCCTGACCGCCGTCCCCCTTTATGGATTAAAGGCGGGATCAAACCGGTTCAGATTGCACTCTTCCCGCTTCCGCAGCCGAGGGGCCGTGTAAAGCGAGGCGGGGCCACCACGGCCCCCTGCCCTGCGGCAGTGTTACGCTTGGAAAACCTAGTACGGTTCTTCCAGCTTCTTCGCCAACTCTTCGATATTTTCCGGCGGCCAATTGGGGATATCCATCCCCAAGTGCAAGCCCATCTGGGAGAGGACTTCCTTAATTTCGTTCAGCGACTTGCGACCGAAGTTGGGGGTGCGCAGCATTTCGCCCTCGCCCTTGCGGACAAGATCGCCGATGTAAATGATGTTGTCGTTCTTCAAGCAGTTGGCCGAGCGCACCGACAGCTCCAATTCCTCCACCTTGCGCAGGAGGTTCTTGTTGAACGGCAGGTCTTCGTCCTTGCGTTCTTCGGCGGACGCGTGGGGCTCATCGAAGTTGATGAACAACTGCAACTGATCCTGAAGAATACGGGCGGCCAGAGCCACCGCATCGTCCGGCGTTACCGAGCCGTTGGTTTCCACCTGCAAGATCAGCTTGTCGTAATCGGTGACCTGGCCAACACGGGCGTTTTCCACCCGATAGGACACCCGGCGCACCGGCGAGAAGATGGAGTCCACCGGGATCAGGCCGATGGGCGAGTCTTCCGGGCGGTTGCCCACGGCGGGGACGTAGCCCTTGCCGGTGTTGATGGTCAATTCCATGGAAACGGTGGCGTTGGTATCCAAGTGGCAGATGACCAGATCGGGGTTGAGAACCTCGATATCGCCGCTCAGTTCCAATTGACCGGCGGTGACAGCGCCGGGGCCCGTCGCCTTAAGGATCGCCCGCTTGGGCCCTTCACCGGGCATGCGCAAGGCCAAGGTCTTGATATTCAGGATGATGTCGGTCACGTCTTCGCGCACACCGGGCACCGAGGAGAACTCGTGCAGCACACCATCGATCTGAAGGGCGGTCACCGCCGCCCCTTGCAGCGAGGACAGCAGCACGCGCCGCAAGGCATTGCCAAGGGTCATGCCAAACCCGCGCTCCAAGGGCTCGGCAACGACGGTGGCGACGCGCTTGGCATCATCACCCGGCTCAACGGCGAGGCGGGCGGGTTTAATCAGTTCTTGCCAGTTCTTCTGGATCACGGGCGTGCCTCCATCAAAGGTGTCTTGCGGTGGCGTCGCGAGGGTGGGGTTGTTCCCGGCCCTCTGCACCAAAACCACCAGCCTCAGAGACCTTCCCTGAGGCGGCGGCGGATAATTCGAAGTCGTCAACGGAAGGCCCCAGCCTTCCCTGCGATTTAGACCCGGCGCCGCTTGCGCGGACGGCATCCGTTGTGGGGAATGGGGGTCACATCGCGGATCGTGGTAACGGTGAAGCCCACCGTCTGCAACGCTCGCAACGCCGATTCACGACCCGAACCGGGGCCGGTCACTTCGACCTCAAGGGTGCGCACGCCGTGTTCCTGAGCCTTGCGACCGGCGTCCTCGGCGGCCATCTGAGCCGCGTAGGGGGTGGACTTACGCGAGCCCTTGAACCCTTGCGTCCCCGCCGACGACCAAGCAACGGTGTTGCCCTGCACATCGGTGATGGTGATGAGGGTGTTGTTGAAGCTGGCATTCACATGGCAAATGCCAGAGGTGATGTTCTTCCGCTCGCGCCGACGCGGACGCTGGGTTGCTGCTTTCGCCATTACAAAAAACCTGCCTTGGTTACGCGGTGTTTCGGGGTGCCGACTACTTCTTCTTGCCAGCGATGGGCTTCGCCGGCCCCTTACGGGTACGGGCGTTGGTGTGGGTACGCTGACCACGCACCGGCAAGCTGCGGCGGTGACGCAGACCCCGGTAGCAGCCCAAATCCATCAGCCGCTTGATGCTCATGGAGACTTCGCGGCGTAAATCACCCTCGACCTTGTGTTCACGGTCGATGATTTCGCGCAGGCGCTGCACATCGTCATCGGAGAGTTGATTGACGCGCTGACTTTCCGCGATCCCAGCCTTGGCGGTGATCTCTTCGGCGGTCTTGCGACCGATGCCATAGATATAGGTCAGCGCGATCAAAACGCGCTTGTTGGTCGGAATGTTAACGCCTGCAATACGCGCCAAAGCCCGTACTCCTTCAAACAGTGGTCATGACCGGCGGCGAAAATCGCCCGGCCCGAAGCGGATCCGACACAGAGAATCGGAAGGTTGCGGATTATAGGCAAAGCAAGCCGACTGTCAACGCTTAGCCTTACGATTTGTAAGATCAAGCGTTGAATAATTGCTCACAAGCCCAAAAGGCGCTTTAACTCGGCGGTCACCACCTCGATGGGTAACGTGCCGTCAATCACATGCAGCAACCCCTGCCCCCGATAGTAGGGCATGAGCGGCGCGGTTTGTTCGTGGTAGGTGGCCAAACGATGGCCCACCGTATCGGCGGTGTCGTCGGCCCGCCGCTTGAACGTGGTGCCGCCGCAGGTGTCGCACACGCCGTCCACGTGCGGCTTGCTGAAACTGTCGTGGTAGCCCTTGCCACAGGTGGCACAGGTATAGCGCCCGGTGATGCGTTCGACGATGAGCGCGTCGGGTACCTGCAATTCGATCACCGCATCCAGCCCCATGCCCTTGCGGGCCAACAGGGCATCAAGGCGTTCTGCCTGCACGACCGTGCGGGGGAAGCCATCGAGAATGAAGCCGTGGGCCACATCGGGCGCGTCAAGGCGCTCATCGATGATCCCCACCACCACCTCGTCGGACACCAAAATGCCAGCGTCCATCAAAGACTTGGCCTGCTTCCCGATGGCCGTTCCGGCGGCCACGGCGGCGCGCAGCATGTCCCCGGTGGAAAGCTGCACCATGCCGTAGGTTTCTTGCAAAAGCTGCGCTTGAGTTCCTTTACCGCCTCCTGGAGGCCCCATCAAAATAATTCGCTTACCCTGCATTACCGTCGCCTTCCTCGCAGTTTGGACTTCTTGGTGAGTCCCTCATACTGGTGGGCTAGCAAATGCGATTGAATTTGAGCCACCGTATCCATGGTGACTGTAACAGCAATAAGAAGGCTGGTGCCACCGAAATAAAACGGCACCCCCAAACGCGAAATCAACACCTGCGGCAAGACCGAGATCACCACCAGATAGGCCGCACCGAGCACCGTCAAGCGGGTGAGCACATAATCCAAATAGTCGGCGGTGTTTTTGCCCGGTCGAATACCGGGTACGAAGCCGCCGTATTTCTTCAGGTTATCGGCCGTCTCCACCGGGTTAAACACCACCGCCGTGTAGAAGAAGGCGAAGAACGTAATCAGCGCCGCATACATGCCCAAATACAACGGCTGCCCTTGGCCCAGCAGCGCCGTCAGGGTCTTAAGCCAATCGGGCCCATTGCCGGCCGTAAAGCTGACCACGGTGGTCGGGATCAACAGCAACGAACTGGCAAAAATCGGCGGAATCACGCCAGAGGTGTTGAGCTTCAAGGGCAAATGGGTAGATTCCCCGCCATACATGCGGCCGCCCACTTGGCGCTTGGGGTACTGGATCAAAATGCGCCGCTGGGCGCGTTCCATGAACACGATCCCGGCGATCACCGCCACCGCCAAGATCAACACACCGAGCACCACGAACGGGCTGAGCGCGCCGGTGCGGGCCAATTCAAGGGTCGAAGCCAGCGCGCGCGGAAGGTTCGCGACGATCCCCACCATGATGATCAGCGACGTGCCCTGCCCGATGCCGCGCGCGGTGATCTGCTCGCCGATCCACATGAGGAACAACGTCCCGCCCGACAACGTGACAATGGTGGTGAAACGGAACAGCCACCCGGCCATCTGCGGATCCACCGCCGACACCCCGCCGCTGCCCGTGCTCTCCAGCCCCACCGCGATGCCCCAGGCCTGCAACAGGGTGATCACGACGGTGAGGTAGCGGGTATACTGATTGATCTTCTTGCGGCCCGACTCGCCTTCCTTTTTCAAGGCTTCCAGCTTGGGCGACAGCGAGGTCATCAACTGCAACACGATGGAGGCCGAAATATACGGCATGATGTTGAGCGCGAAGACGGTCATGCGCGACAACGCACCGCCCGAGAACATATCAAACATGCCTAAAATGCCGCCCTGATTCTTGGCGAACTGAGCCGCCAAAATCTGCGCATCGATGCCCGGCAGGGGGATGTACGTGCCCAACCGGTAGACGATCAGGGCTCCCAGCGTGAACCAGATGCGCTTCTTAAGCTCGGTGGCCTTAGAAAACGCACCCAAACTCAGATTACCGGCAAGCTGTTCGGCGGCGGAAGCCATGGTGTTCTCCGATAGCGTTTGATTTCACCACACATTCTCTCCGCGAACCGCTCCACACTTCGCGGAATGTGCTTGTAACGTTTGATTTCACCGCACATTCTCTCCGCGAACCGCTCCACACGTTGCGGAATGTGCTTGAGACATGCCAAGAGGACTTCCCGAAACCGCGCCGGAAAGCCCTCTCAGTCATCCCTTAACCTCTGAACTCGATCACTCGGCAGCCGCAGCGGGGGCTTCACGGGGAGCCAACACCACCACCGAACCACCCGCCTTCTCAACCGCCTCAATGGCCGTCTTGGAGGCACCGGCCACATGGAAATGCAGCGCCGTGGTCAGTTCGCCCTTGGCCAGCAAGCGCACGCCATCGCGGGTGTTTTTGATCACGCCCGCCTTTTCCAACACCTCGGCATCGACCGTCGCGCCGGGGGCGATGCGTCCCGCGTTGACCGCGCTCTGCACCGAACCAACGTTGATCGCCACGTAGTCCTTGCGGTTCACATTGTGGAATCCGCGCTTGGGCAGGCGGCGGTAGAGCGGCATCTGGCCGCCTTCGAAGCCGTTGATCGACACGCCGGTGCGGGATTTCTGACCCTTCACCCCGCGCCCGCCGGTCTTGCCCTTGCCCGAGCCAATACCGCGACCGATCCGCATCACCTTTTTGGTGGCGCCGGGATTATCCCTGAGTTCGTTGAGTTTCATCACATGGTTTCCCTAAAATGGCCTAAGCGCACCCTTCCCGCGATGGGCTAGGATGGCTCGACCACCTGAAGCAGATGGGCCACCTTGGCGATCATGCCGCGAACGGACGGCGTATCCTCCAGTTCGGTGGTGCGGTGGAGCTTGTTGAGACCAAGGCCGATCAAGGTCTCCCGCTGGTCGTGGCGACGACCAATCGGGCTACCCGTCTGGGTCACGGTAATGCGGCCAGTATTGGACATGGTTCTGTTCCTTACTCGCTAACCGCAGCGGATTCGGCGGCGTCGATCACCTGCGAGCCAGACGTCTCGCGGCGGCTGACGATATCGCCGACTTTCTTGCTGCGACGGGTAGCCACCTGACGCGGGCTCTGCATGTACTTCAGAGCCTCGAAGGTGGCCTTGATCATGTTGTGCGGGTTGGTGGTGCCAATGCACTTGGCGACCACATCTTGGATGCCCATGGTTTCGAAGATGGCGCGCATGGGGCCACCGGCGATGATCCCCGTACCCGCCGGGGCGGTACGCAGAACAACCCGACCGGCCCCGAAGTGGCCATACACATCGTGATGCAGCGTGCGGCCTTCGCGCATGGGCACGCGGATCAGGCCGCGCTTGGCCGATTCCGTCGCCTTCCGGATGGCTTCGGGCACTTCGCGCGCCTTGCCGGTGCCGAAACCGACGCGGCCCTTGTTGTCGCCGACCACCACAAGGGCTGCGAACGCAAAGCGCTTGCCGCCCTTGACCACCTTGGCCACGCGGTTGATGTGCACGAGCTTATCGACGAATTCGTCTTCGCGCTCTTGGTTTTGACCGCCGCGATTGTCATTGCCGCCGCCGCGATTGTCGCGCCGATTGCGGTTGTCGCCGTCGCCGGGGCCGCGAGCCGCCCCGTCGCGGGGAGAGCGTTCAGCGTTTGGAGTGCGTGCCATGCTACTTGATACCCCTAGAACGAAAGACCACCCTCACGCGCACCATCGGCAAGGGCTTTCACCCGGCCATGGTAGACGTAAGAGCCACGGTCGAAAACAACTTCGCTAACGCCTGCGGCCAAGGCCCGCGCGGCGACCAGCTTGCCCACGGCGGTTGCCGCGTCGCTGTCCGCCCCAGTCTTGAGCTGACCCTTGAGGTCGGCATCAAGCGAGGAAGCAGCCGCCACCGTCCGCCCTTCGTCATCGTTGATGACTTGGGCATAGATGTGCTTGGAGGAACGGAAAACCGACAGACGCAGGCGTCCAGCGGCTTTCTTCTTGATCGAAAAGCGCACGCGCGTGCGGCGGCGTTCCGATAGAGACTTTGTGTTTGCCATTTGGATGCGCCTTTACTTCTTCTTGCCTTCCTTACGCAGGATCGCTTCACCGGCATACTTGATGCCCTTGCCCTTGTAGGGCTCCGGCGGACGGTATGCCCGGATCACGGCAGCGAACTGCCCGACGGCCTGCTTGTCAGCCCCTTCGATTTCCACCGTGGTGGGCGTCGGCACTTTCACCGACAGCCCGGCGGGAACCGCGAGGTTGACATCGTGGGAAAAACCGAGGTTGAGTTGCAGATTCGACCCCTGCACGGCGGCACGATAGCCGACGCCGACGATTTCCAATTTCTTTTGGAAGCCGACGGAAACGCCCTTGATCAAATTGTTGATGCGGGCCCGGGTGGTGCCCCACATCATGCGAGCGATCTTGGTCTTGGATTTGGGGGTTACGACCACGTGGCCGTTTTCCAGCACCGTATCGACCAAGGCCGGAGACAGCGCAAAGCGCAGCTCGCCGAGCTTGCCCTTGGCCACCACTTCGGTCTCGTTCACCGTCACCGTCACCCCAGCGGGGACGACGACCGGGTATTTGCCTACGCGCGACATGCCTGGTTCCTCCCTTAAAACACTTTGACCAAGACTTCGCCGCCCACGTTGGCCTGACGGGCCTCGTGGTCGCTCAACACCCCGCGTGGGGTGGAGAGAATGGCGATGCCGAGGCCGTTGTAGACCTTGGGCAGATCCTTGATCTTGGAGTAAACCCGGCGGCCCGGACGGGACACGCGGGAGATTTCCTTAATCGCGCCTTCGCCCTCGTGATACTTGAGATCGACGCGCAATTCTTCCACGCCCGGACGGACGCCGTACTTTTCATAGCCGCGAATATAACCTTCGCGCTGCAACACATCGAGCAGGGTAACGCGCAAGGAGGAGGCCGGCGATACCACCGACGACTTCTTGGCGTTCTGCCCATTGCGGATGCGGGTGATGAGATCACCCAACGGATCGGTGAGAGACATTTTTCCTCGTCCTCCTTACCAGCTTGACTTGGTCATGCCGGGGATCTGGCCGTGGGAGGCCAAATCACGAAGCGCGATACGAGCGAGCTTGAACTTGCGATAGACGGCGCGCGAACGGCCCGTCAACTCGCAGCGATTGCGATAGCGGTTGGCCGCCGAATTACGGGGAATCTCAGCCAGCTTCAACACCGCCATGATGCGTTCATCATCGGGGGTTTCGCGGTTGCTGATGATCGCCTTCAAAGCCTTACGCTTGCCCGCGTACTTCTTGATCAGCCGACCGACGTGTTCATTGCGTTCAACGGAACTTTTCTTAGCCATGGGATCCTCCCGCCTTACGCTTTGATGAACGGCATGTCGAAACCTTCGAGTAGCGCACGCGCCTCGTCGTCGGTTTTGGCAGTCGTCACGAAGGTGATATCCATACCGCGCACGGCATCGATTTGATCATAGTTGATTTCCGGGAAAATGATCTGTTCCTTGATGCCGAGGTTATAGTTCCCCCGACCGTCAAAGGATTTGCCATTGACGCCGCGAAAATCACGCACGCGCGGCAGGGCGATGTTGACCAAGCGATCCAAGAATTCATACATGCGGTCGGCCCGCAGGGTGACCTTGGTGCCAATCACCATGCCTTCGCGCAGCTTAAAGACGGCGATGGACTTCTTGGCCTTGGTCGTCACTGGCTTTTGACCGGCGATGGCGGTCAGATCGGTCACCGCCGCTTCGACCTTCTTACGGTCTTGGGTGGCTTCACCAACGCCCATGTTGATGACGATCTTAACCAGCTTGGGCACCTCGAAGGTGTTCTTATAGCCGAACTTCTGCTGCAAGGCAGGCTTGAGTTGGGTATCGTAATGGGTGCGTAGACGCGCTGTCATGGTCATTCTCCCTAGCGGTCTAAGACTTCGCCGGAGCGCTTCGCAACGCGCACCTTGCGGCCATCTTCGAGAACCTTGAAACCAACCCGCGTCAGCTTGTCATCGGCCGGGTCGATGTGGGCAATGTTGGAAACGTGAATCGGCGCTTCCTTCTCCAGAATACCCCCTTGGGTGGTCTGGGTCGGGCGGGTGTGGCGCTTGACGATGTTGATGCCGCCCACCACCACACGGTGTTCCTTGGGCATGGCCATCAGCACTTCGCCGGTCTTACCCTTGTCGCGACCAGTGATCACGATCACCTTATCGCCCTTGCGAACTTTTTGCATCACAACACCTCCGGCGCGAGCGAGATGATCTTCATGTACTTCTTGCCGCGCAGTTCACGGGTCACGGGGCCAAAAATACGGGTGCCAATGGGCTCGCCCTGCTTGTTGATGAGCACGGCGGCGTTGTTGTCGAAGCGGATCAACGATCCGTCGGCGCGGCGCACAGGAAAGGCGGTGCGGACGATAACCGCCCGGTGGACATCACCCTTTTTAACGCGACCGCGCGGAATGGCTTCCTTCACGGACACGACGATGATATCTCCCACAGCGGCAAAATGCCGGTGCGAGCCACCCAAAACCTTGATGCACTGCACCCGGCGCGCACCGCTATTGTCGGCAACGTCCAAGTTGGTTTGCATCTGAATCATAATCTATTCCTTGATCTACAGACAAAAAGGCAACAACACGGCGGCGATTTACTCGGCCACCGTTTCCGCCGTGATCAATTCCCAAGACTTGTTCTTGGAAATCGGGCGGGTTTCCCGGATGCGCACAATATCGCCGACCTTGGCCACATTGCTTTCATCGTGGGCGGCGTACTTCTTCGAACGCCGAATGAACTTCTTATAGAGCGGATGGGCAAACCGACGCTCGACTTTGACGACAATCGTCTTATCGGCGGCGTCGCTCACCACCACCCCTTGCAGGATACGCTTTGGCATAGGCTTCTCTTATCGTTCGAAGAGGCCCACCCCCAACAGCGGGGCTGGGCGAGAAAGGCGGGGATACTACGCGCTTGCGGCCCGTTCGTGAAGCACTGTTTTCACCCGAGCGATATCTTTTCGGATTTCGTTCTGGCGCGCGGTGTTCTCAAGTTGGCCCGAAGCCTTGCGGAAGCGCAGGTTGAACTGCTCCTTCTTCAACGCAACAAGGTTTTCCTGAAGCTGTTCGGCGGTTTTGCCGCGCAGATCGCTGGCAGTGGTCATGATTTAGGCCTCCGTGCCGAGACGGGCAATGAACTTGGTCTTGATCGGCAACTTTGCAGCCGCCAATTCAAAGGCCTCGCGGGCGATGGTCTCGGACACCCCATCGACCTCAAACAACAAACGACCAGGATGCACCCGGGCCACCCAATATTCGGGCGCACCCTTGCCCGAGCCCATGCGGACTTCGGCGGGTTTGCGCGATACCGGCAGATCGGGGAACACCCGGATCCACACCCGGCCTTGGCGCTTCATGTGGCGGGTCAGCGCCCGACGGGCCGCTTCAATCTGGCGGGCGGTCAGCCGTTCGGGCTCCAGCGCCTTCAGGCCGAACTGGCCGAAGCTGAGCGTGAACCCGCCCTTGGCGTCGCCGTGGATACGGCCCTTGTGCGCCTTGCGGAACTTGGTGCGTTTCGGGGAAAGCATCGCTTTAATCCTTAAGAAGAGCGGGCCGCCTTAGCGGTTGCCGCCTGCCTGCTCGTTGCTGCGCTTGTCCTGGGCCATGGGGTCATGTTCCAGAACTTCGCCCTTGAAAATCCATACCTTGACGCCGCAGGCGCCGTAGGTGGTGAACGCCGTGCCTTCGCCGTAATCGACTTCGGCGCGCAGCGTGTGCAATGGCACCCGGCCCTCGCGATACCATTCGGTGCGGGCGATTTCCGCGCCGCCCAAACGACCCGAGCAGGTGATGCGAATGCCCAGCGCACCCAAGCGCATGGCCGACTGCACCGCCCGCTTCATGGCCCGACGGAACGCGACGCGGCGTTCCAATTGCTGGGCGATGCTTTCGGGGACCAAGGTCGAGTCCAATTCCGGCTTGCGGATTTCCACCACATTAAGGTGCACTTCGCCCCGGCTGCGCTTGGTCAGCTCGCGGCGCACCTGATCGATGCCCTCACCCTTCTTGCCGATCACCACGCCCGGGCGGGCGGTGTGAATGGTGATGCGGGCCTTCTTGGCCGGGCGTTCGATGACAATGCGCGAGACGCCCGCCTGCACCAGCTTCTTCTTCAGAAACTTCCGCAGACGCAGGTCTTCGTGCAGCAAAGAGGCATAGTCGCGGTCGGCGTACCAGCGGCTGTCCCACGTGCGATTGATGCCGACGCGCAGCCCAATTGGATTGACTTTCTGGCCCATTACTTGGTCTCCTCGCGCTCACGCACGATGATCGTAAGATTGCTGAAAAACTTGTGAATGTGGCCGACCCGGCCCCGTGCCCGCGCGCTGAAACGCTTCATCACCAGCGCCTTGCCGACATACGCCTCGGCCACGAACAGCCGATCCACATCAAGCTGGTGGTTGTTCTCGGCGTTGGCGATGGCCGACTGCAAGACCTTCTTCACGTCGCCGGAAATCCGCCGCGCGTTGAAGGTCAGTTGCGACAACGCCGCTTCCGCCGACAGGCCACGAATGCTCTGGGCAACCAAGCCCAGCTTGCGCGGGCTGATGCGAATGGTGGAGGCCGTGGCGCGCGCCTCGTTCTCACCTTCGCGACGGGGGTTCGCTTCCTTACCCATGGTTACTTCCTCTTCGCCTTCTTGTCGGCGGCATGACCGTAATAGGTGCGGGTCGGCGAAAACTCGCCAAACTTATGCCCGACCATGTTTTCAGTCACCGTCACCGGGATGAACTTATGCCCGTTGTAAACCCCGAACGTGAGGCCGACAAATTGCGGGAGAATGGTTGAACGACGCGACCAGGTCTTGATGACCTCGTTACGCCCAGAAGCGCGGGAAACATCCGCCTTCTTCAAGAGGTAACCGTCTACGAACGGCCCTTTCCACACAGAACGTGCCACGACCGATCTCCGTTACTTCTTCTTAGCCTGATGACGGGTCCTGAAGATCAACTTCGAGGTCGCCTTGTTCTTGCGAGTCTTCTTGCCCTTGGTCGGCACACCCCACGGCGTAACCGGATGCCGCCCACCGGACGTGCGCCCTTCACCACCGCCGTGCGGGTGATCGATGGGGTTCATGGCCACGCCACGCACCGTCGGACGACGGCCCAGCCAACGCGAACGACCAGCCTTGCCGAGGTTCTCGTTCTGGTGATCGGGGTTAGACACCGCACCCACCGTGCCGTAGCACTCGCCGCGCACCAAGCGCAACTCGCCCGACGACAAACGGAGCTGAGCATAGCCGCCGTCCTTACCGATCAACTGGGCGTAAGCCCCGGCCGAGCGGGCCAACTGGCCGCCCTTGCCAACCTTCAGTTCCACGTTGTGGACAATCGTGCCCACCGGCAGGTTCTTGAGGGGCGCGGCGTTGCCCGGCTTGATATCGACCTTCTCGCCCGACACCACCTGATCGCCGGCCTTCAAACGCTGGGGAGCCAAGATGTAGGCCAACTCGCCATCTTCATAGCGGATCAAGGCAATGAACGCCGTGCGGTTGGGATCGTATTCCAAACGCTCCACCGTCGCCGACACATCGGGCTTGCCCGTGCGCTTGAAATCGACCATGCGATAGCGCCGCTTGGCCCCACCGCCGCGATGCCACAGCGTGATGCGCCCGGTGTTGTTGCGACCGCCGTGCTTGTGCAGGCCCTCGGTCAAGCTCTTGACCGGATCGCCTTTCCACAAATCCGAACGATCCACCAGCACCAACTGGCGGGTGCCGGGGGTTACCGGCTTAAAAGTCCGCAGTGCCATCCCTTACACTCCCGTCGAGACGTCGATGGACTGGCCAGCGGCCAGCGTCACGATCGCTTTCTTAACATCCGAGCGACGACCCGGGGTTCCCTTGAACCGCTTGGTCTTGCCCTTCTGCACACTGGTGTTGACCGCTTTCACGTCAACGCTGAACAGGCCCTCAACGGCGGCCTTGATTTCCGGCTTACTGGCATCCATCGCCACCCGGAAGGTGACTTGGTTGTGCTCGGCCCCCATGGTCGCCTTTTCGGTGATCACCGGGGCGAGGATGATGTCGTAGATGCGGTCTTTGGCGAGCTTGACCTTCAACGCTGGCTTGCTCATTTCAGACGCTCCTCAAGATTGGCCACCGCCGCCTTGGTCAGCACCAAAGTGTCGCGACGCAGAATATCGTAAACGTTGGCCCCTTGGCTCGGCAGCACATCGAGGCCGATGATGTTGCGGGCCGCTTGGGCGAAGTGCTCGTTGACCTTGACGCCATCGATCACCAACGCCGTGCCCCAACCCAACGCCTTGACCTGCGACACCAAATCCTTGGTCTTGCCGCTGGCCACCGTATCATCGAGCACCACCAATTTGCCGGACGCCACCTTGGCCGACAGCGCATTGCGCAGGCCCATGGCCCGCACCTTCTTGGGCAGATCGTGGGCGTGGGAACGCACCACCGGGCCGAAGATCACCCCGCCGCCCCGGAACTGGGCCGACCGCAGCGAGCCTTGACGGGCGTTACCCGTGCCCTTCTGCTTGAACGGCTTCTTGGTCGTGCCCGACACTTCGGAGACGATCTTGGTTTTGTGGTTGCCCGATTGCCGCTTGGCCAATTGCCACCGAACCACGCGATGCAGGATATCGGTGCGAACCTCTACCCCGAACACCGCCTCGTCAAGGTCGATGGAACCGGCTTGCGCATTGTCGAGCGTGATGACGTCGATCTTCATGGCCTCGCTCATTCCTTAGTATCAGCGTCAGCGGGGCTGGAAACAGCCTCGCCCGCATCGTGGGCCGGGGCATTGGACGCTGCGTCCTGAGCCTCAACGGCAGGGGTCACCTTGAGCGCCGCCGGGAACGGCACGCCTTCCGGCAATTTCCGCTTCACCGCATCGCGGATCAGCACATAGCCACCTTCGGAGCCGGGGACGGCCCCCTTGATCAACACCAAACCGCGCTCGGCATCGGTGGAAACCACCACCAAATTCTGGGTGGTGACCTGCACATCGCCCATGTGGCCCGCCATCTTCTTGTTCTTGAAGACACGACCGGGATCCTGGCGCTGACCGGTGGAGCCGTGCGAACGGTGCGACACGGACACACCGTGCGTTGCTTCCAACCCACGGAAATTGTGCCGCTTCATGCCACCGGCGAAGCCCTTACCGATGCTCTGCCCGGTCACATCGACGAACTGACCGGCGATGAAATGCTCGGCGGAAATTTCCACCCCCGGCTCCAACAAATTCTCCGGCGACACGCGGAACTCGGCCAGCTTGCGCTTGGGTTCCACCTTGGCGGCGGCGAAGTGCCCGCGCATGGCCTTGGAGACGTTCTTGACCTTGGCTTGGCCGAGACCGAGTTGAACGGCGGTGTAACCATCCCGTTCTGCGGTGCGAACGGCCACCACTTGGATGCCGTCAACTTGGAGCACGGTGACCGGAATGTGTTCGCCGGTGGCGGTGAACACCCGGGTCATACCGAGCTTTTGTGCAATGAGACCGGAGCGCATTTTACTTTCCTTGGATAATAGTCACGCCCATCGAAGGGCCAAACTTGGCTTACAGCTTGATCTGAACATCAACACCGGCGGCCAAATCGAGCTTCATGAGCGCGTCGACGGTCTGGGGGGTGGGATCAACGATGTCCAAAACCCGCTTGTGGGTGCGGATCTCGAACTGCTCGCGCGACTTCTTATCGATGTGCGGCGAACGGTTGACGGTGAACTTTTCAATCCGCGTCGGCAGCGGAATGGGGCCACGCACCTGAGCGCCGGTGCGCTTGGCGGTGTTCACGATTTCGAGCGTGCTCTGATCGAGAACACGATGATCAAACGCCTTAAGGCGAATGCGAATATTCTGGCTATCCATGCTACTTGGCCCAACCTGAGGTTTTGAGCGGCCCTTGGAAACCTGCCAAGGGCCAACCCAATAAAAACGTTACGCGAGGATCTTGGACACCACGCCGGCGCCCACCGTACGGCCGCCTTCGCGGATGGCGAAGCGCAGGCCTTCATCCATGGCGATGGGGGCGATGAGGGTGACTTCCAGCGAAATGCTATCGCCCGGCATGACCATTTCGGTGCCTTCCGGCAGGGTAATCGTGCCGGTCACATCGGTGGTGCGGAAGTAGAACTGCGGGCGGTAGTTGGAGAAAAACGGCGTGTGACGACCGCCTTCTTCCTTGCCCAAGATGTAGCACTCGCCCACGAACTTGGTGTGCGGGTTGATGGTGCCGGGCTTGGCCAACACTTGGCCGCGTTCCACGTCTTCGCGCTTGGTGCCGCGCAGAAGCGCGCCGATGTTGTCGCCCGCTTCCCCGGAATCCAACAGCTTGCGGAACATTTCAACGCCGGTGACGGTGGTCTTGACGGTGTTCTTGAGGCCGACGATCTCAACTTCTTCGCCGACCTTGACAATGCCGCGCTCGACGCGACCGGTCACCACCGTGCCGCGACCGGAAATCGAGAACACGTCTTCGATGGGCATCAGGAACGGCTGATCCTTCGCCCGCACCGGCTGCGGAATATACTCGTCAACCGCCTTCATCAGTTCCAAAATGGCATTCTTGCCAATGGCTTCGTCGCGACCCTGCAACGCCGCCAAAGCCGAGCCCTTGACAATCGGGATGTCATCGCCGGGGAAATCATAGGACGACAGCAGCTCGCGCAGTTCCATCTCCACCAGTTCCAGCAATTCCGGATCGTCCACCATCTCGACCTTGTTGAGGAACACCACCAGCGCCGGCACGCCCACCTGACGGGCCAACAAAATGTGTTCGCGGGTCTGCGGCATCGGGCCGTCGGCGGCCGAGCACACCAAAATCGCGCCGTCCATCTGCGCCGCACCGGTGATCATGTTCTTCACATAATCGGCGTGGCCGGGGCAATCGACGTGCGCATAGTGGCGGTTGTCGGTTTGATATTCGACGTGGGCGGTCGAAATGGTGATGCCACGGGCGCGCTCTTCGGGCGCCTTATCGATCTGGTCATACGCCGAAAACGTCGCGCCGCCAAACTCCGACAACACCTTGGTGATTGCCGCCGTCAGCGTCGTCTTACCGTGGTCAACGTGACCAATCGTGCCGACGTTACAATGCGGCTTCGTCCGCGCAAATTTTTC
>Ga0213850_1084808_pt1 | contig 16861 bp, 14 predicted proteins | sample LLC_MetaT_FD_164453 | JGI IMG/M metagenome (GOLD analysis project Ga0213850, IMG submission 164453) | Metatranscriptome of freshwater microbial communities from post-fracked creek in Pennsylvania, United States - LL:C (Metagenome... | ecosystem: Environmental > Aquatic > Freshwater > Creek ...
CGGCTCGATCGTCGAGTCCGGTATGTCTATGACTTCGCTGACCGCGTCGACCAGCAAACCCAGCTCCATTTTTTCGCCGTTCTTGCTGGCGTCAAAAATGATGATGCAGGTTTTCTTGCCGACCTGCGCCACCGGGCGTCCGAAACGCGACTGCAAGTCGATCACCGGAACGACGGCGCCGCGCAGGTTGATCACCCCGCGAACAAATTCGGGCATCAGGGGAACCGGCGTCATGCTGCCGTGCTGGATGATCTCGCGCACGGCGCGAATATCCATGGCAAAGGTCTCGTCGCCCAGAAAATACGTGAGGTATTGCAGGCCCGTTTCGGTTTGGGCGGCAGCGCCGTCGATTGGCTGTTCTTGCATGGTAATCGTCCTTATGCGGCGGTGGTCTGCACGGCGCCCGCCGCTGCGGCCGCAGCGACGCCGGTTGCCAAATCGGCGAGTGAGCCTACGTCCAGTATCAGCGCGACCTCGCCACTGCCCAAAATACTGGAGCCCGAGATACCGCGCAAAGTCTTGAACAGACGGCCCAGCGGTTTGATGACGGTCTGGTTCTGGCCCAGCAGAACCTCGACTTCAATGCCGTATTTACCGCGCGCCGACTGTACGACGACCACGCTCACGCGACTGGGCAGCGACGACTCGACGGCGTATAGCGTGCGCAGGCGAACCACGGGCAGTACGGCGCCGCGCAACTCCAGGCAATGGCGTCCACGCGCGTCCACCTTGATCGAGTCGCCGCCCGATTCAATCACCTCGACAACCGACTCTAGCGGCAGCACGAACTTGGACTTGCCGACACCCACCAGGAAGCCGTCGATGATGGCCAGCGTCAGCGGCAGGCGGATGTCGACCTGCAAGCCCTGGCCCGGCGTGCTATTCAAGCGCAGACTGCCGCGCAAGGCCTCGATATTGCGGCGCACCACGTCCATGCCCACGCCGCGGCCAGACAGGTTGGTGACCTGCTCGGCCGTGGAGAAACCGGGCTCGAAAATCAGCATATTGATGTCGTCGTCACTGGGTACCACGCCTTGCTCGACCAGTCCCCGGTTCCAGGCGCGCTGCAAAACGCGCTCGCGGTTGATGCCGCGCCCGTCGTCCTCGATGCGTATCAGGATGGCGCCGGTTTCGTGCTTGGCGCTCAGCACCAGCGTGCCCGCCGCCGGCTTGCCCGCAGCCAGACGCTCCTGCGGCGGCTCCAGGCCATGGTCCAGCGAGTTGCGCACCAGGTGCATCAGCGGATCGGCAATTTTCTCGACCATGGACTTGTCGAGCTCGGCGTCACCGCCGTTGATTTCAAAATTCACTTCCTTGCCCAGGCTGGCAGCGGTATCGCGCACCACGCGCCGGAAGCGGCTGAAGGTCTCGCCCACCGGAACCATGCGCAAGCCCAGGGTGCCGTTGCGAATTTCTTCGATCAGGCTGTTCATGTGCAAATTGGCCTCGATCAGCGCGACCTGGCGTGACTCACGCGCCAGCAAGGTCGCGCCGGCGCCGGCAATCACCAGCTCGCCGAGCAGGTTGATGACGGCGTCCAGGCGGTCTGCCTGAACCCGGATGTAGCGCTCTTCCGTGGGCGCGGCTTCGCGCAGCTTTTGCTGCTTACCCAGGGCAGCGGCGACCACCTCGGGCGCCACACCCGCTTGCGACTCCAGCAGGTCGCCCAGCTTGGGCTTGTCGACCTGCGGCATGCCGCGCGTCTGTTGCTGGGTGCTCAGCACCTGCTCCAGCTTGTCCTGCGTCACGGCGCCAACCTGGACCAGCATCTCGCCCAGGCGCGGCGTCGCTGGCAGGGCTTCGATGGCGCGCGCCATTTTCTGATCCGCGGTTTCCGGGGCGACGACGTCGAGCTCGCAGTCGTCCATGACAAAGCTGAACGCACCCTCGATGTCTTCGCGGCTGGACGCCGTCTCCAGCTCCATCGCAAAGCTCAGAAAGCAGCTTTCCGGGTCCAGATTGCCAAGCGCCGGAACGGCGTCGCTGCCGCACACCACGCTGCGCACCGTTCCCAGGGTCGCCAGGTAACGCACGATGGACAGCGGGTCCATCCCGTTGCGGAAGGTGTCGGGGCCAAAGCGCGCGGCGATGCTCCAGACGCGCGGTCCGGCGTCCGCAGCGGCGCCGGACGAGGCCACGGCAGCGGCTTGCACCGGCGCTTGCGGCGGCGCCGTGCCTTCGGTGAGCGCGCGCAGGCGCACCACCAAATCGGCGCGCGTATCTTTCTCGTCGGCGGTGTCGGCGTCAGGATCGGCAGCCGTATCGACCAAGAACTTGATCTGGTCGTTGCATTGCAGCAGCAGGGTGCTGATGTCCGGGTTCAGCGATATCACGCCGTCGCGCATTTTGTCGAGCAGCGTTTCCACGTGGTGCGTGAATTCAACGACGCGGTTGAGGCCGAAGATACCGGCCGAGCCCTTGACCGTGTGCGCGCAGCGGAACAGCGAATCGAGCAGCTCGCGGTTGTCGGGCTGTTCTTCGAGTTCGAGCAGCAGCGTCTCGATCGCCTCAATCTGTTCGGCGGCCTCGCTGATGAAGGCAGGCATGGCCTGCGCAATGAAATCCATGTCGGCGTCGTTGCTCATGCGGATGCTCCCTGCAAGATGGCCTGCATGTGCCGGTTCTCCAACCATTCGGCAAAGCCCATGGTGCGGCACGCGTCGATGAACGCTGCGCTTGCGTCCACCAGTTGCCAGGCCTGCTCCGTGTTCGAGAGCGCGGCCAGCAGCTGCAGCCCCGCGCCGTCGACTTCGGCTACGTCGCGCGCCGAAACCTGCAGGTAGTCGCGCGTGTGCACGGTCTGCTCCTTGATCCAGGCGAGCAGGGCGTCGCGCGTTTCCAGCGCGTTGTAGATCGTCAGCTCGGCGGGCAACTCAAAACGCTCACTCATGGCATATCTCCGACAGCGCGGGCTCTCCCGGTTTCAGGCTAGACGCACAATTTGGCCACGGCATTGACCAGTTGCGTGGGCGAAAAAGGCTTGACCATCCAGGCTTTTGCGCCCGCCGCCTTGCCCTGCTCTTTTTTCTCCTCCTGGCTTTCCGTGGTCAGCATCAGGATGGGCATGAATTTGTAGCCCGGCAATGCCTTGGCAGCCTTGACGAATTCAATGCCGTTCATGATAGGCATGTTCACGTCGCATACCGCCATGTTGACCTGCCGCCCGTCGAGCAGCGCGAGTGCAGCCTGGCCGTCGCCCGCCTCGATCACGTTGTAGCCGGCGCCCGTGAGCGCCATTTTGACCACTTGACGCAGACTCGCGGAATCGTCAATTACCAAAATCGTTTTAGCCATAACTCCCTCGTCAAAAAAATGTTGCTTCCTTGCCTTCGCCCGCAGGGGCGGGCGGGGCGTCGTGTGCTTCCGAGCCGTGGCTGTCGCGCTGCTCCGCCATGGCGTACTGCGATTCCAGCTGCTCCAGCCAGGCTGCGAGCGCCGGCGGTGCGTTGGCTGGATCGGCAAAAGTCTGCTGCAGACGCGCGATATCGCCTTCGAGCAAAGCGATCATCTGGCTGATGCGGTCCTGGTACTGAAAGCCCAGATACATGCGTTCAACCTGCTGCGCGACCATCTTGGTTTCGTGCGTGAAAGGCCGGGCCACCTGCTCGAGCGCGTCCACCGCAGCGCGCACCAGGTCGAGTACCTGGGCGATGGCCTGCGCGCCTCCCGGGGGAAGCTGGGGATGCTGCAGCAAGGGAGCGAGCGCGCCGGCACACGCGTCGGCCAGGCCGGTGACGCCGCCGTCGGCCTGCGCCAGGGCATCGGTAATTTGTTGCGACTGGCGCTCGGCCATGTCGATGTGCGGACCAATATCGGCAAAGGCCTGCAGCATCTGGCCTACAGCCTGTTCCGACTGCTGGCGCGACAGGGCCAATTGCCGGGCCCATACCGGAAGCACGCCAGCAGTTAGCGTAACCAGGGCTTTTGCGCTTGCGTGCTCAGTATCTTGGGCGGGGGCAGTGGACATTCCATTGACCTAGTATGTTTGGACCATGGTAGCGCCAATTGACGGAAAAGTTGAAGTCGGTCGCGAGTTTTTATTGTGGCCCGGCGCGTGCTAGCCCGTCATGCGCTTGTCACAGTGCCCTGCCCGCGCCCCTAGGCGCTGGCGCGGCGAGCCAGCACCTCGAAGGCGGGCAAAGTCTTGCCCTCCAATACCTCGAGAAACGCGCCGCCACCGGTCGAGATGTAGCCGATTTGCTTCTCTATGCCGTATTTGGCAATCGCCGCCAGGGTGTCACCGCCTCCGGCGATGGAGAACGCCGACGATGCGGCGATGGCGTGCGCAATGGTGCGCGTTCCGCCTTCAAAGGCGGCAAACTCGAACACACCCACCGGGCCATTCCAGACTACGGTTCCGGCCTGCTGCAACTGCCGCGCCAACAACTGCGCCGTCTGCGGGCCAATATCCAGGATCAGATCGTCGGGCGCCACCTCGCTGGCGGCCTTGACGGTCGCCGGCGCGTCGGCGGCGAAGGCCTTGGCAGTGACGACGTCGCTGGGAATCGGCACCGCCGCGCCGCGCGCACGCATGGCGTCGATGACGGCGCGCGCCTGGTCGAGCAAATCCGGCTCGGCCAGGCTCTTGCCGATGGGCAGCCCCGCGGCCAGCATAAACGTGTTGGCAATGCCGCCGCCGACGATCAGCTGGTCGACGCGTTCGGCCAGGCTTTTCAGGATGGTCAGCTTGGTCGAGACCTTGGAGCCGGCAACGATGGCGACCAGGGGCCGGCGCGGCGCCAGCAATGCCTTGGAAATAGCGTCCATTTCGGCCGCGAGCAGCGGCCCGGCACAGGCTATCGGCGCGTATTCGGCGATGCCGTAGGTGCTGGCTTCGGCGCGGTGCGCGGTGCCGAAGGCGTCGTGCACAAAAATATCGCACAGCGCGGCCATTTTGCGCGCCAGCCCGGCGTCGTTCTTTTTCTCGCCGACGTTGGTGCGGCAATTTTCCAGCAGCACGAGCGCGCCGGGCTGCACGTCTACGCCATCGACCCAATGGGCTTGCAGCGGAACGTCCCGGCCCAGCAGTTCGGCCATGCGCTGCGCCACGGGGGCGAGCGAGTCGGCGCTGTGCAGCTGGCCTTCGGTGGGGCGACCCAGATGCGAGGTCAGCATCACGGCGGCGCCGGCGTCCAGCGCCATGCGCACGCACGGCAGGCTGGCGCGGATGCGCGTGTCTTCGGTGATGTTGCCCGCGGCGTCCTGCGGCACGTTCAGATCGGCGCGAATGAAAACGCGCTTGCCTGCCACCCGGCCCTGCGCGCACAAATCGGAAAAGCGAAGAAAGTTCATGGGTTATCCCTGCGATGCATGGTGCGCCGATTGTAGGGTTGGCGCCGCCAGCACCTGGCCCGGCTCCAGGGCGTTGCCGCGCAAAAATTCCGCCACCGGCAGCCGCTTGGCGCCGGCACGCTGGAGTTCGAGCAGGCGCAGCACGCCGCTGCCGCAGGCGACGTCGACGCCCTGGGGCCCGACCTGCAGAATCGTCCCCGGGGCCGCAGGCTGGGCCGCCGACGCAGCACTGGAAGCGTCCGCGCATTGCGCGCGCCAGACTTTGAAGACGCCGCCACCCAAGGACGCGCTCGCCCCCGGAAACGGGTCAAACGCCCGAATCCGCCGCTCCAGCAGCGCGGCGTCGCAGCGCCAGTCGAGCGCGGCTTCGTGTTTTTCCAGCTTGTGCGCGTAGCACACGCCCGCATCCGGCTGGGGCACCGGCACCAGAGCGTCCGCCGCCAGGGCCTGCAGCAGCAGAGCCGCGCCCAGGTTTGCCAGCGTGTCGTGCAGGCTGGCGGTGGAGTCCTGCGCGCCGATGCGCTGCGCCTGGCGCAGCAGCACGTCCCCCGTATCCAGCCCGGCGTCCATTTGCATGATGCACACGCCGGTAAATTCGTCGCCCGCCTCGATCGCGCGATGAATCGGCGCCGCGCCGCGCCAGCGTGGCAGCAGCGAGGCGTGGATGTTCAGGCAGCCCAGGCGGGTGCGCGCCGCGTCCGGGGCGAACAGGTCCAGCACCCACTGCGGCAAGATCAGTCCGTAGGCGGCGACGACCATCAGATCGGCGGCGTCCGCCTCCAGCGCCAAGCGTGCGGCGTGCGCGTCCTGCGGGAATTTGCCGTCCAGGCGCAGGCTGCGCGGCTGCAGCACAGGAATCTGGTGCTGCACCGCAAACTGCTTGACCACCGACGCGTGCAGCTGCATGCCGCGGCCCGCCGGCCGGTCGGGCTGCGTCAGAACGCGCACGACCTGGTGGCCGGCAGCGTGCAATTGCGCCAGCGCGACGCGCGCGAATTCGGGGGTGCCGGCAAAGACAATGCGCCGCGCTTTGGCTGCGCCCGCTGCGCTCAACGCGCGTCCTCGCGCTGCGCCTTGCGCATTTTGGTTTTGATGCGGTTGCGCTTGAGCGGCGACAGATACTCGACAAATACCTTGCCCAGCAAATGGTCCATTTCGTGCTGTATGCACACCGCCAGCAGTCCGTCGGCTTCGATCAGCCGGCTTTGGCCCTCGGCGTCCTGGGCGCGCACATGGACGGCGTCGTGGCGCAGCACGCCGTCGTAGACGCCAGGAACGGAAAGGCAGCCCTCCTCATTCACATGCGTCGCCTCGCTTTGCCAGACCAGCTCCGGATTTACCAGGACCAGCGGCTGGTCGCGCTCTTCGGACACATCCAGGACAATCAGGCGCAGGTGTTCGTTCACCTGGGTTGCCGCCAGACCTATGCCTTTGGCGTCGTACATGGTTTCCAGCATGTCCTGGATGAGGGCGCGCACGCGGGCGTCCACTGCGGGCACAGGACGCGCCACGGTATGCAGACGCGGGTCGGGGTAGCAGAGTATGGGAAGAAGGGCCATGGCACAGGTTCAAGGATGTCGGTATTTTCGCCACTTTTCGCGCTGCCTATAAGATACGCTGACCATAATCGTTGCCGGATCAAGGGCTTGAGCGCAAAATCGCGCGTAATTTATCAAGTGGCCGCGCAGCGCGGAAGCACCATATGACGACACATCTGACGGCAAAATCCACACTGGCACGGTCTGCGCTTGGCGCGCTGGGCGGGCTCGTGCTGGCGCTGCCCACATGGGCGCAGAGCGCGCCCCAAAGCGCGTCCCAGAACGCTCCCATCCCGGCCAGCGTGCGCTATCCCATCACGCCCGCGCAGCGCGGCACCGCCAACACCGTCGCGCAGGCCGGCGTGCCGCTGAGCGCATTGGCGCCCACCGCGCCCGACCGCTACACCGTCAAATCCGGCGACACGCTCTGGGCCATTTCCAGCATGTACCTGCTGAGCCCCTGGCGCTGGCCCGAGCTGTGGGGCATGAACCTCGCCGATATCCGCAATCCGCACCTCATCTACCCGGGCCAGGTCCTGCTGCTCATCAAGCGCGACGGCATGGCGACGCTGCGTGTCGAAGGCGCCGAAGGCTCGGGCGCCGACAACAGCGAGCCACCGGTGGTGCGCGTCGTACCGCAAACGCGCTACGAAGCAACGCTGTCCGGCCCGCTCCCTGCCCTGCGTCCCAAAGACGTGGAACCCTTTCTGGCCGAGCCGCGCATCCTGGATGAAGAAGAGTACGCGTCCGCGCCCTACGTGGTGGCGACGCAGGAAGGCCGCGTTCTGCTGACACGGGGCGACCGCGCCTACGTCCGGGGCCCGAACAACGTTCCACTGCTGGACGATACGGTCAAGGAAAAGAAATTCCGCGTCTACCAGGCGGCGACACCGCTGATCGACCCCGACAACGGCAAGGTACTGGGCCTGCAAGCGGTTTTTGCCGGCACCGCGCGCCTGGTCGCCGGCGAGACCAGCGCGCCGGTGCCGGAAGACGGCGACAGCAATGGCAATGCCCTGGTTCCGGCAACGATTGAGATCATCACCGCGCTGCAGGAAATCAAGGTGGGCGACCGTATCCTGCCCGAATTGCCGCGCACACTGCAGGCCTACGCACCGCACGCGCCGCAAGGGCCTTTTGCCGGCCGCATCGTGTCGGTATATGGAAGCGCGGTGGAGAACGTCGCGCAAAACCAGATCGTCGTCATAGACCACGGCGCGGACGAAGGCATGGACGTCGGCACGGTGCTCGCCATCCATGGCCACGGCGCGCGCATTGCCGACGAAGTCGCGGACCGACCGGGCGTATTGCTGAAGTTGCCGGACGAGCGCAAGGGCCTGTTGATGGTCTTCAAGACCTTCAGCCATCTCTCCTACGCCCTGGTCCTGGAGATCACGGACTCGGTGCGCACCGGCGACCGCTTGAAGAACCCGAACTGATTCGCGCCTGCGCACGGCCAATGACCATGGACCGCGAAGAACTCGCCGCCTGGTTGCGCCTGCAATGTACGCCCGGCGTCGGCAACGCAAGCGCACGCCAGTTGCTGGCTGCGTTTGGCCTGCCGCAGCAGATTTTTGCGCAATCGGCGCAGGCGCTGCGCGCGCTGCTTTCCCCCAGCCAGGTCGAGGCGCTCCTGACGCCGCCGGCCGAATACGAGGCCCTGCTGGCCAAAACCTGGAAGTGGCTGCAGGTCGAGCCCGATACGCGGCGCGTTCTGACCCTGGGCGACGCGGCGTACCCGCAATGCCTGCTGCAGATCGAAGACCCACCGCTCCTGCTGTACGGCCTGGGAATGGCGCAGGTCTGGAGCCAGAACTTGCTGAACCAGCCCCGCCACGTGGCGCTGGCCGTGGTCGGCAGCCGCAATCCAACGCCGCAAGGTGCAGCGACTGCGCGCCAGTTTGCACTGGCTCTGGCGCGCTCCGGCCTGAGCATTGTTTCGGGGCTGGCTCTGGGCGTGGACGGCGCGGCGCACGAAGGCGCGCTGGAAGGCGCGGCGCTAGACCAGGTCGCCACCATCGCCGTGGTTGGCACGGGTCTGGATCGCGTCTATCCGCGTGAGCACCGGGTGCTGGCGCACCGGATTGCGCAACGCGGCGTCCTGCTCAGCGAGTACGCCTTGGGAACCGCACCCCTGGCGGCCAACTTTCCGCGCCGCAACCGCCTCCTTTCCGGCCTGAGCCGTGGCACCCTGGTGGTGGAGGCAGCGCTGCAATCGGGGTCGCTGATTACGGCCCGCCGGGCGGTGGAACAAGGGCGTGAGGTGTTTGCCATTCCGGGCTCCATCCACTCGCCGCAATCGCGCGGCTGCCATGCGCTGATCCGCGAAGGCGCCAAACTGGTAGAGCGCGCCCAGGACATTCTGGAAGAGTTGCAGCTGACGCATCTGGACGCCGGCGCAGCCAGCGCAGCGGCAGTGCCCGACCCTGCGACACGCGCCGAGACGCGCGCGCTGCTGCGCGCGCTGGGCCACGCCCCCTGCAGTCTGGACGCCCTGCAAGCCCACACCGGGCTGGCCACCGAAGCCTTGCTGGCGCAGTTGCTGACCCTTGAACTCCAAGGCGACGTGGCGCGCCTGCCAGGCGGAATGTTCCAACGCCTGCAGCGCGCCTGAGCGGGACCGTGAAAGCCGGATAAAGGGGGGAAGTCCGGCCCGCGCCGGGCAAGCGTTTTTTCTACGCTACAGTGCGCCCATGTTTGAAGTTCTGACGTTTGTTTACGAAAACTACGACCAGCCGGAAGCGTGCCCCGAGCCCGCAAGTCTGCAGCGCCGCTTGAGCGCGCTGGGCTTTGAATCCGACGACATTCGCGACGCGCTCGCGTGGCTGCAGGGACTGCACTGTGCTGCGCATCCGGCGCCGCTGCAGCCCTGGCTGGTGCAACCGCGCGCCGGCAGCACGCGCGTATACCCGCCGCACGAACAGGCGCACCTGGGGCAAAGGGCGCTGGGCTTCATTACCTTTCTGGAATCGGCGGCACGCCTGGCGCCGCACATGCGGGAAGTCATGGTCGACCGTGCCATGGCGGCGCCGGGTGGACCGGTTTCGCTGCAGGACATGAAAATCATCATCCTGCTGGTGTACTGGCGTTTCGGCCAGGAACCCGACGCGCTGGTTCTGGACGAATTATTCGAAGACCACGCCACACGCCTGCCGCACTGAGCGGGCCGCACCGGCGGCGGCGCGCCGATCAGGCCAGCAGGCGTTCCGGGTTGGCTTCGAGTTTGGCGAGCGCGGTCCGCGTGGCGCGCACGGTCAGCGCCTCTTCTTCCTGCGGCAGCAGCAAACCGGCCTGCAGATACGCCGCCAGCCGTCCGGCCTGAATCAGGAAGCTCTTGCCCGTCGTCGACGCAAACAGGTTCAGGTGCTTGCGCTCGCTGCGCCACGCCAGTTGCACCTGGGCGATCTGACGGTTGTGATCCAGCGTGTACCAGGTCCCCAGTTGCAATTCCGTTGCCCAGGCCTGCATGGCCGGCGTAGGCTTGGAACCACCGTCGGTGATCACCTCGATTGCCGAGGTGTCTATTCCCAGCATCATTTCCAGACTTTCGGCGTCCAGCGGCAAGTCGCCGACGCCGTCCTCGGTGACGAAATCCTCCAGGCTGCCCAAGCGCAGCGCCATCGCGTCGATCTGCGCCTGGGGGATGGCCTGCGTCTTGGACAGAAACGCGTCGGCCAGGGTATCGCTGATTTTCTTGACGTGCGCTTCCTGCTCGCTGGGCGCCATGGCGAGCAAGGACATCCCGGTACGCAGACGGCGCAGCAAATCGGGCAAGTCCTGGATGACGCGCGCGCGGTCTGCGCGGTTCGGCTTGGCGCTGGCGGCCCAGAGCAGATCGGTGGAGCACTTCTTGAGCGAAACCGTGTCCGCGTGCTTGGGGCCCTTGCGCAAAGCCGATACGGCCAGTACCTCGGCCCAGACCTTGAACAGGAAATCCCGGATCTCGTCGCGCACCGGAATTTCCTTGAGCATATTGCGCATCTCAATGGTGTACTGAATCGCCAGCGTTTCTTTCTGCTCGACCTGCTGCGCGACGCTGACGACTTTTTGTGTATTGCCTTTTTCGGTCAAGAACTTGGCGAGGAACTTCTGGAATTCGTCAAAAACAATCTGATAGACCTTCTTGCCGGTTTCCGGGTACTGCTCGATGACCTGCACGATGCGCCGGACTTCGGCTTCCATGGTCGTATCCTGCACACCGCTGGCGTCGAAACCCATGACGCAGGAACCCATGCGGTCTATGAGCAGGCGCGCCGGATGGTCTGTGGTGCTGAAGAACTCGGGGTCTTCCAGCGCCACCCGCAAGACCGGCATCTGCAGGCGCGCAAACCACACCCGAATTCCGGGGGGAATGCGCTCTTCGGCCAGGATCGCCTGGAACATTAGGGCCACCAGCTCGATGATGGCTTTTTCACCCTTGGTCTCGGCCTTTTTCTTCAGCTCGGCGCTCTGCTCTGCCAGGTCGCCGGCAACGCGCGCGACGCCCGCCGGGCTGTAGTCTTCGTACATCGTGCCGCCTGCGGCGTACTGCGCCGCGATGCGTTGCGGCGCAAGCGCCTGCACCAGCGCGGGTGTCGCGCGCACGGCGGGCGCACTCGCCACCTCAGGCCCTAGGTAGCTGGTGAATATGCGGCGAATTTGCCCCATGACCCCCTGGGCGCGCTGGCGCGCGTACGCCACCGGCGTCATCATCTGCGGCATGGCGCCGTCGTCATAGCCCGCTGGCTGCCCGCCCGTCGAAGGTGCCTGCTTCCAAAATGGCAATTGGCCCGAAACATAGGCGCCGCCGCCGCTTGGCGGGCCGGATGGCGACGCACTCGCGCCAGACGGCGTGGCGCGCGCGCCCCAACCCAGACGTCCGCCAAAAAATCCGGGGGCGGCAGGCGCTGCGCCAAAGTCCGCACTGGCCCCTGCACTGCCGCCAGGCGCCGTGGCCCAACCCAGTCCCGCGTTTTGCGAGTCGCCGTAGCCATAGCCTGCATCGGCGTGCGGCGCGGCCTGTCCTGGCGCTTGCTTGGCGTGGTCGGCCGGGCCCGCAGGCGCTTGCGCGGCGCCGGCCGGCCCCGCGCTGCGCGGCGCCTGGAAGCGTACCGGCGTTCGCACACGGTCCTTGAGTTCTATGGTCGGCAGCACGCCCTTGCTGATCAGCACCTTGTTCGCGTTTTGGTAAGCGAGCTTGAGGCGATCGACCAGGCCGCGCTGAATGACCTCGCTCACCAGCGGCCAGGAATCGCCTTGCATGCCCGAGCGCGTCCACTGCTCGACCATCAGCAGCACCAGCACTTCCGGGCGGAAAAGATCACGCCCGTCCAGGTCTTCAATACGCTCCAGGTATTTGATGCGCACCCGCAGGTCGTCGAGTTCTGCGTGCACCTTGTCGCTGACCGCCAGCACCAGGCGCGAGGCCAGGATCTTGTTTTCTACCACTTCGGTTCCGACCAGCTCCAGGCTACCCGGGTCTTTGCTGGTCTCGGCCTTTTTCTCTTTCGCGGGCTCCAGACACGCGCGCCAGTCCTTGACCGTGGACTCGACCCAGATCGGGCGCACGCGCTTGAATGCCGTCCAGACGTCGCGCCGAATCTGCGATTCGCGCGCACCCACGGATTCGTCCAGCAAGGAGGTCAGATGCGTCATGACACCCGCACTGACGTCCACCAGGGCCTCGCTGATTTCGCCCAGAAAGCGCTCGCGCAGCGCTCTGCCGAACTGCAACCTGGGGGTGAGGCTGGACGCGGTGACCATGAAAGCCTGATGCTATACCGTAGCGCCTGCGTTCGGGTCGGTGGGGTCGATTTCCTTGCGCACCGAGGCCTTTATCAGGTCTTCGCGCCGAATGCCCAGCCACATGGCAATCGCCGCCGCGACAAACACCGAGGAGTAAATACCGAACAAAATGCCGATGGTCAGCGCGAGCGCAAAGTAATGCAAGGTGGCGCCGCCGAACAGCAACATCGACAACACCATCAGCTGCGTGCAACCGTGCGTGATGATGGTGCGGCTGATGGTTGACGTAATGGCGTTGTCAATGACAGCGCGCGTGTCCATCTTGCGGTAGCGCCGGAAATTTTCCCGGATCCGGTCAAAAATAACGACCGATTCGTTGACCGAATATCCCAGCACCGCCAATACCGCGGCCAGCACCGGCAAGGAAAATTCCCACTGGAAAAAGGCGAAGAAGCCCAGGATGATGACCACGTCGTGCAGGTTGGCGATGATGGCGGCAACGGCAAACTTCCACTCGAAGCGTATTGCCAAGTACAGCATGATGCCGGCGACCACGCAGGCCAGCGCCTTGAGTCCGTCACTGGCGAGTTCATCGCCCACCTGCGGACCGACGAATTCGGTGCGGCGCAGTGCGGCGCTGGCGTCACCGGCTTTGAGCGCGCCCAATACCTGCTCGCTTTGCTGCGCGCTGTTGCTACCCTTGCGCGCGGGCAGCCGAATCAGCACGTCCTGCGCGGTGCCGAAATTCTGGACCTGCACATCCTCCAGCCCCAGGCTGGTCAGCGCGTTGCGGATCGCCAGCAAATCGGCCGGCTGCGAATAACTGACTTCCATCAGCGTCCCGCCGGTGAACTCGACCGACAGGTGCAAGCCACGGGAAAACAGGAAAAACACGGCTGCAAGAAAGGTCAACGCCGAGATGGCGTTGAAGAAGAGTGCATTGCGCATAAACGCAATGTCCTTGCGGATTTTGAAAAACTCCATATTCCTCTCCCTCAGCCGGGCAATGCGTTCTGATCAGCCACCGGACGCCAGACCGTGCCGATAGACACTGTTTTCAGTTTCTTTTGTCTACCGTACCACAAATTCACGACGCCCCTGGAGAAAAACACCCCGGAAAACATGCTGGTCAAAATGCCCAGGCAGTGCACCACGGCGAAGCCGCGCACCGGGCCGGAACCAAAGGCCAGCAGAGCCAGCCCGGCAATCAAGGTGGTGACGTTGGAGTCGATGATGGTGGCCCAGGCGCGGTCGTAGCCGGCGTGGATGGCGGCTTGTGGCGCCGCGCCGTTGCGCAACTCCTCGCGCACACGCTCGTTGATCAGCACGTTGGCGTCAATCGCCATACCAAGAACCAGCGCCATGGCCGCCATGCTAGGCAGCGTCAGCGTCGCCTGCAGCATCGACAGCACGGCCACCAGCAATAGCAGGTTGAAGGCCAGCGCCACGCTCGATATGACGCCGAACAACAGGTAATACACGCACATGAAGGCGGCCACCGCGGCAAAACCCCAGGTGACGCTGTTGAAACCCTTGGCAATGTTCTCGGCTCCCAGGCTGGGGCCTATGGTGCGTTCCTCGATGATTTCCATGGGAGCGGCCAGCGAACCCGCGCGCAGCAAGAGCGCCGTGTCAGCCGCCTCGGTCGTCGTCATGCGGCCGGTAATCTGAACGCGCCCACCGCCGATTTCGCTGCGGATCACCGGCGCGGTCACGACCTCGCCTTTGCCTTTTTCGAACAGCAGAATGGCCATGCGCTTGCCGATGCTGTCGCGCGTGATGTCGCGGAAAATGCGCGCGCCCTTGGCGTCCAGCGTCAGGTGCACCGCGGCCTCTTGCGTCTGGCTGTCGAAGCCCGGCTGGGCGTCGGTCAGGTTGTCGCCGGTCAAAATGACCTGGCGCTTGACGATCACGCCCTGGCCGTTGCGGTCCAGATAGCGTTCGGTACCAAAAGGAACGACGCCGGCGCCACTTTCGGCGGCACGCGCTTCGGCCGATTCCTCGACCATGCGGATTTCCAGCGTCGCCGTACGCCCCAGGATATCCTTGGCCTTGGCCGTATCCTGCACGCCGGGCAGCTGCACCACGATGCGGTCCTGGCCCTGCTGCTGGATCAGCGGCTCGGCCACGCCCAATTCGTTGATCCGGTTGTGCAGCGTGGTGATGTTCTGCTTGAGCGCCTGCTCCTGCACCTTGCGCGCGGCCACCGGGTTGATGCTGGCGGTCAGCTTGAACTCGGCGCCGTCGGGGGCTTGCACGCTGGTCAATTCCGGAAATTGGTCGCGCAAAACGCCTGCGGCGGCGTCCATGGCCTGGGTATCGCGAAAGCGCACCTCAATGTTCTGGCCGACGCGGCTGATGCCGCTATGGCGTATGTCTTTTTCACGCAAGGTGGTGCGAATATCGCCGGCGAGTGACTCGGCGCGCTTGGTCAGCGCGGCCTGCATGTCGACCTGCAGCATGAAGTGCACGCCACCACGCAAATCCAGACCCAGGTACATTGGCACCGCGCGCAGCGCAGACAACCAGGCGGGCGAGCGCGGCAGCAGGTTCAGCGCCACCACGTAGGATGTGTCTGCCGGGTCCGGGTTCAGCGCTTTTTGCAAGGCGTCCTTGGCCTTCAGCTGGACGTCAGTATTGGCGAAGCGCGCCTTGATGGACGCACCGTCCAGCGTCACCGCATCGGCCTGGAGCCCGGCTCCCTGCAGCACGGACTGCACCCGCGCCAGGGCGGCGGCGTCCAGGGTCAGCGCGGGCTTGGCCACCGATACCTGCACGGCAGGCGCCTCGCCAAAAACGTTGGGCAGCGCATACAACACGCCAATCACCAGCGCGAGCGCGATGACCACGTACTTCCAGACCGGGTAACGGTTCATGATGGCGCGTCTCGGGCTTAGCGAATGCTGCCCTTGGGCAACACCTGGGTCACCGCGCTGCGCTGAATTTGCACTTCCACGCCGCTGGCGACTTCCAGCCCGACGTAGTTGTCGCCAATTTTGCTGACCTTGCCCAGCACGCCACCGGCGGTCACGACCTCGTCTCCCTTGGCCAGCGCGTCGATCATGGCCTTGTGGTCCTTTTGCTTCTTCATTTGCGGACGGATCATCACGAAGTACAGCACGACAAACATCAGCACCAGCGGCAGCATGCTCATGAGCGAAGACTGGGTGTCGGAACCGCTGACAGCGGGAGCGGTTTGCGCGTAGGCAGAAGATAGAAACACTGGCGAACTCCACAAAATGAACAGAATGAAACCGCGCCATTGCGGCAAGCGCGCACGGCGGCGCCCGTGCAGACGCGTCACGGACAGCCGGTCATTGTAATGGGCTCACTGGATACTCTGGTAGGTCTGCAGGCATTGCGCCCATAGCAGCTCGGCTTGCTGCGCGTGGCGCGCGCGCACGTGGCCAAAGCCGCGAATCTGCTCCGGCACGCGCGCCAGGGCAGTGGCTGCGTCCAGCTTACCGGCAGTGAGTTGCGGCAACAGCGCGGTGAGGGTGTCGCGGTAGCGTGCCAGCCACGCGTTCGCCTGGCGCCGCTCGGCGCCATAGCCGAACACGTCAAAGACCGTGCCACGCACGCCGCGCAGCGCGGCCAGCAGGCGGAAAAGCGGCAACATCCAGGCGCCGTAACGCGCTTTTTGCAGCTCACCCTGGGCGTTACGCCGCGCCCACAAGGGCGGCGCCAGGTGATAGGCCAGGTGGTAGTCCCCGTCGAACTGCTGGCGAATGCGCGCCAGAAACGCCGGGTCGCTGTGCAGGCGGGCGACTTCGTACTCGTCCTTGAACGCCATGAGCTTGTACAAATAGCGCGCAACCGCCCAAGTCAGCCGCAAACGCTTCGTGCCATCCACAGCGGCCTCTGCGGCGCGCACCCGCGCGCAAAAGTCCAGATAGCTTTGGGCGTAGGCGGCGTTCTGGTATGCGCGCAAAAGTTCGGCGCGCTGCGCCAGCAGCGCGTCCAGCGTGCTGTGCTGCGGTGGAACAAAAACCAGGGGCTGCGCTGCGCCCTGCATGCCCAAACCCAGCAGGGCCTGCACGGCGGCAGCGTCGTGCGCGGCGCACCGACCCCAATGGAACGCCGCCAGATTTTTTTGCACCGCCACGCCGTTCAGCGTGATGGCGCGCTCCACGGCCGCTCGTCCCAGCGGTATCCAGCCCTTTTGCCAGGCAAATCCCAGCAACAGCGGGTTGGCGTACACGCTGTCGCCCAGCAGCGCCAAGGCCAGCGCGTTCGCGTCGACCTCGGCGACGCCAGCCGGACCCGCGGCTTGCGCAATGGCACGCTGACACGCCGGTCCCGGGTCC
>Ga0213850_1019285_pt1 | contig 16685 bp, 16 predicted proteins | sample LLC_MetaT_FD_164453 | JGI IMG/M metagenome (GOLD analysis project Ga0213850, IMG submission 164453) | Metatranscriptome of freshwater microbial communities from post-fracked creek in Pennsylvania, United States - LL:C (Metagenome... | ecosystem: Environmental > Aquatic > Freshwater > Creek ...
ACGCGCGCGCTGATCCGCAATCCGGGAGCTAGACGCGGTGCCGCAATCCCTGTCTACTGCCGCCGCCGAGCCGGCCTACGCGCGTCTGGGCCCGGACACCGTGCTCGACGCGCTCGCCCACGTAGGCTTGCGCGGCGACGGGCGTCTGACTGCGCTGTCGTCCTACGAGAACCGCGTCTATCAGGTGCAACTGGAAGACGGCAGCAGCGTGGTCGCCAAGTTTTATCGACCCGAGCGCTGGAGCCGCGCGCAAATTCTGGAGGAGCACGCTTTTGCCGCCGAACTGATGGCGCACGAGGTGCCGGTCATAGGCCCGCTGACCTTGCAGGGCGCGACGCTGCACCACTTCGGTGGCTTCGACTTCAGCGTGAGTCCGCGCCGTGGCGGTCGGGCGCCCGAGCTCGACGACGCCGACGTGCTGGAATGGATTGGCCGGTTTCTCGCGCGGCTGCACAGCGTGGGCGCGCGCCAGCCTTTTGTGCACAGGCCGGCTTTGGACCTGCAGAGCTTTGGCGTGGAACCCCGGCAATGGCTGCTGCAGCACGCGCAGGTGCCGCTGGACGTACAAAGCGCGTGGACGCGCGCGGTCGACGCCGCGCTCGCGGCGATCGCGCGCCACCCTGCGCTGGGCGCGCAGTCCGGCAAGGCAGGCACGCGCTTGCTGCGCCTGCACGGCGATTGCCACCCCGGCAACATTCTCTGGACACCATCCGACGCAGCGCCCGCGCTGGGACCTGGTCCGCATTTTGTCGATCTGGACGACGCGCGCACCGGCCCTGCGGTGCAGGATTTCTGGATGCTGCTCAGCGGCGATCGCGCGCAGCGCACGCGCCAGCTGGGCGCCTTGGTCGACGGCTACGAGCAGCTGCGCGACTTTGACCGTTCCGAACTCGCGCTGATCGAGCCGCTGCGCACGCTGCGCCTGGTGCATTACAGCGCCTGGCTGGCGCGGCGCTGGAGCGACCCCATTTTCCCCCCTAACTTCCCCTGGTTTGGCAGCAGCGACTACTGGCAAGGCCAGGTGCTGATGCTGCAGGAGCAGCTCGAGGCCATGGACGAGGATCCTCTGGTCGTATAGGGCTGCCCGCGCTAGCCGGGATGCGGTCGTCGGACGCTGCGCAACGCAAAGCCCAAAACCGACAGCAGGGCGACACCGGCAAACAGATACTGCAGCGTGCGGTTCTCTGCAAAATCCAGCGGGTCGCCGAGCAGCACATAGGCGGAGAGCACCACCAGCGCGGCGAGCAGGCGCAGTGCCAGGCTGTCGCTGTCGCACACGCGTGCCGGCAGGCGCAACAGCAGGTGCTGGCCGAGCAGACCGGCGAGCAAGCCGAGCGCGGCGCCCACCACCACGTCGCCCGGCCAGTGCGCACCCACCGCAATGCGCGACAGCCCACACCCCGCCGCCAGCAAAAACAACCAGCTGTGGCGCTTTTTCTGCGCGGGCGTCAGCGTCAGGTACATGCCGCTGGCTACGGCAAACGCCGTCGTGGTGTGGCCCGAGGGCATGGACACGGTGCGCAGCACTTCGCCAACGATATGGAACTGCGCCGGGTCCAGCACCCCCGCCGGGCGCGCGCTGACCAGCAATTCCTTGCCCAGGCGCGAAAACAGCGCGGCAAAAGGCGCGGCGCAGACCCAGGCCCACATCAGGCGCGGTGCCCAAATCAGCAAAGGCGCTGTCAGCGCCAGCACGCCCCAGCCGTTGCCGACCATGGACAAGCCGGTCCACACGCTGTCGGGCAGCACGCGACACGCGGCGTTCAGCGCCAAAAACAGCGCAGGCTCGTGCACGTGCAGCCACAGGGGCGCGCCGAGCACGACCAGCAGCGGCGGCAATGCCCACGCGCGCCAGCTAGGGGGAAGCAGATAACGGCGCATTACGAAGCGTCCTGGAGTGCGGCAAGTTGCCGGCTATTCGCAGCGCGCGCACGCGGCGCTGCCTCAACGGCCGGCGCGAGCTGCGGCGGACTTTGCCCACCCCATGCGCGGCAGGCGTAAAAATCGAAGTGCTCCAACTCCTGGCCCATTCGCATGACCGGCAAACGTTCGAGCAAGCGACACGCGGCAAAGCCCTGTCCCCCAAGCGGCAACAGATACGGCAGGCCCGACCACTCGACCAGCAGCGCGTCGGCGCCCACGGGCAGTTTGCCAAACCACAGGTCAAACTGGTCGTACCGGTCTTCCAGAACGTGCACCGGCAGCGGCTGGGCGTACCAGGCGAATCGACTGGCCAGCGTCCAGTTCTGCAGCGCCAGCGCCGGCAGCGCCTGCGCGCGTGCCAGCTCGCGCGCCCGCGCGCCCGCCAGGTCCCAACCGTGCAGGTCGGCCAGCGGGTTGGGCGGATCGGACGACTGCGCGCTGGCGACGCGACCGGCCATGAACGGCATGCCGCCACTGAGCAGGGCAGCGGCCAGCGCCACGCAAGCCAGCGCCTGCAGCCAGGCACACGCCCAGGGCAGGCGCGCGCGCCAGCCACCGTGGGCGCGCGCTTGCGCCAGACCCATCCCGGCCCAGGGCGCCAGCACCACCCAGGCCGGCGCGGTCCAGTGCGGCAAACTGGTGCCGCCACCGGCCAGCACGGCCAGCACGGCGAACGGCACTGCGAAAAACCAGAATGCGGGACGCGCGGCGTGCGCGGCGCTCCGGGCAGCGCCCAGGCCCCAGAGCATCAGGGGGCCGAACGCCAGGCACTGCAGCACGAGAAAGCGCAGCACCCCGGCGGGCTGCCACGCGCCGCCGCCGCCGTGGTGCAACTGGTAGCGCAAGGAGATCCAGTCGTGCTGTGCGTTCCACAGCAACACCGGACTGACCAGCAGCAGCGCCAGCCCACACGCCACCCAGGGCCAGGGTGTGCGCAACAGACGCGGGCCGTGCGCGTGCAGCAGGACCAGGGCGCACGCCAGCGCGCTGAAAATGGCGGTGTATTTACTCAAACCCGCGAGCCCCAGCAACGCGCCCAGCGCCAGCCAGGGCCAGGGCCGGTGCAAAGACGCGGCGTCGCGCAGGCGCAGGGTCTGGTCCAGCAGCGCTGCGCTCCAGAACATCAGCAGCGTATCGGGCAACAAACCCAGACCGAGCACGTGCAGCAGGGGCGACAAGGCCAGCGCCAGTACCGCCCAGCGCGCCGCCTGTGCCGCCTGTGTCGGTGCACCGGCGTGCAGGCGCAGGGTCAAGCGATAGGCCAGCGCCACGCTGCCGACCCAGAGCAAACCCGGCAGCACGCGCAGCCATGGAACGCTGGCGCCCAGGACGACCAGCGGCCACTGCACCCAACCCACCAGAGGCGGGTGGTCAAAATAACTGAGCGCCGGATGCAGCGCGTACAGGGCGTAATGCGCCTCGTCGACCGAGAGCCCGAGCGCGCTACCCAGAGCCAGATGCAGCACAAAAAGGCCCGCCAGCCAAGCCCGCTCAGGCCCCGGCAGCCAGCCGCAAAAACGCACGTACACGGCCCCAGCGCCGCCGCGTGCATCTGCCGCGCCCGGCTCAGAACTTAGGGAGAAGCACATAGGAACATGCTTAGGAGAAAAATAATGCCATAAAAAGCGTAAAGGATTTATACAATTCCCCCAGTCTAATGCTGGAGATTCAGATGCCCACGTACCACGTCGAAATGCTGGAAGGCCGAACGCTGGAACAAAAGAAAAAACTGGTCGAGGAAATCACGCGCGTCAGCGTCGAGGTCCTGGGCGGCGCTCCCGATTCGGTCGACGTGCTGATTGTCGACGTGAAAGCCGAAAACTGGGCGACGGGCGGGCGGCTGTGGAGCGAGCGGCGCGGCTGATCGGACCCCACGATGTGCCAACTTCTGGGAATGAACAGCCACCTGCCGGCCAGCTTGACGCTGAGTTTTACCGGTTTTGCGCAACGCGGCGGTTGCACCGACCACCACGGCGACGGTTGGGGCATTGCATTTTTTGAAAGCGACGGCGACGTTCCGGGGCGCGCAGCGCGCCACTTTGTCGACAAGGAAAGCGCCGCCACCTCGCCGATTGCGCAGATGCTGCGCAGCTACCCGATCAAGAGCCACAACGTCGTTGCGCACGTGCGCAAGGCCACGGTGGGCGCGGTGGCGCTGGAGAACTGCCATCCCTTTGTGCGCGAACTCTGGGGGCGCTACTGGTGCTTTGCGCACAACGGCGACCTCAAGGACTACGCACCGGCGCTGCACGGCAGCTTCCGCCCGGTGGGCAGCACCGACAGCGAGCTGGCGTTTTGCTGGTTGATGCAGGAGTTCAACAAGGCGCACGCGCACATGCCCAGCGTCGAGGAACTGACGCACACCCTGTCCGAACTGGTGCCGCGCATCGCGCGCCACGGCAGCTTCAATTTTTTGCTGAGCAATGGCGCTGCGCTCTGGGCGCACGCCAGCACACGCCTGCATTACGTGCAACGCCGCCACCCCTTCCACCAGGTCCAGCTCAAGGACGAGGACGTGCGTGTAGACCTGGCCGAACTCAACGGCCCGCAGGACCGGCTGGTGGTCGTGGTCACCGAGCCACTGACGACCAACGAGGACTGGGTCGCCATGGGCAGCGGCGAGCTGCGCGCCTTTGTCGATGGCCAGCCGCTGGCGGCGGCCATGGGCCAGCCGGCAATGGTGCCGGCCGAGTCGCCGGCTGCCGGGCTGTCGGCAGCGGCTGCCGGTCACTACGGGCTGGTTGCGCCGGCCTGAGCGCGGCGTGGGCTGACGGTCCAAGGCCTAGGCCAGCGCCGCCTCGAGCGCGTCGACAAACATGGACGCCACGTCAAATCCCGTTTGGTCAAAAATTTCCTGAAAGCAGGTCGGACTGGTGACGTTGATTTCGGTCAGTCGGTCGCCGATCACGTCCAGCCCAACGAGCAGCAGGCCACGCGCGGCGAGTACCGGGCCCAGCGCGTTCGCTATCGCCAGATCGCCCGGCGCCAGCGGCTGCGCGACGCCCTTGCCACCGGCGGCCAGGTTGCCACGCACCTCGCCGCCCTGCGGTATGCGCGCCAGTGCGTAGGGAACGGGCTTGCCGCCAATGACCAGCACGCGCTTGTCGCCGGCGCTGATGGCGGGCAGATAACGCTGCACCATCAGCGTCTGCGCGCCGTCGCGGTTCAGCGTCTCGATCACGGCGCCCAGGTTCAGGCCGTCGTCGCGCACGCGGAAAATGCCGCTGCCGCCCATGCCGTCCAGCGGCTTGAGGATGATGTCGCGCTGCTGCGCGTGAAAGCGCCGCACGGCGTCGGCGTCGCGCGTCACCAGGGTGGGAGCGGTCCATTCGGGAAACTCCAGGATGGCGAGCTTTTCCGGGTGGTCGCGCAGCGCGCGCGGCCGGTTGAAGACGCGTGCGCCTTCGCGCTCGGCCTGCTCCAGCAGGTGCGTGGCGTAAAAATACTCAGTATCGAAGGGCGGATCCTTGCGCATCACCACGGCGTCCACGCTGCGCAGCGCCTGCAGTTGCGGGGCCGTTTCCACAAACCAGGGCTCGGCTGCGCCGGTCAAGGTGATGGGACGCATGGGCGCTTGCACCAGGCCACCGTGCTCCCAGCTGATCTGGCGCGGCTCGCACGCCAGAATGCGGTGCCCGCGCTGTTGCGCTGCGCGCATCATGGCGAAGGTGCTGTCCTTGTAGGTTTTGAAGGACTCGAGCGCGTCGGCAACAAAAAGCAGGTTCATTCTTCAAATTTCTTTCGTGTGTGGCCAAGGGCGCAGGCGCCGCAACTTGGGCCCTACTCAGTTGTAGCGCTCGGCTTCGGGGTCGGTCGCTTCCAGTTCGTAACTCGCCGCCAGCATCGCCAGGCGGGCGATCACGCCGTACATGTAGAAGCGGTTGGGTGCGCTGGCGCCGGCCGGCAGGCCGGGCTGCGGCAGGTGCGTGCTGTCGGCAAAGGCGAGCGGAACGTAGCGCGAACCCGGCGCGCTCAGGTCCTCGTCGACGCCGCGCTCGGCGTGCACGCGGTAGAAACCGCCGACGACGTAGCGGTCCATCATGTAGACCACGGGTTCGGCGACGGCGTCGTTCATGCGCTCGTTGGTGAGAACGCCTTCCTGCAGGATCAACTCCAGCGTCGCATCCGGCGCCAAGGTCGCGTCAGCGCGCAGCTGCGCCAGCTGGGCAGCGATGTCGCGCGTGTCGCGCAAGGTCATGAAGCCGGCGCCGTTGCCCAGGTTGTCGGCCTTGACGACGACAAAGGGCTTGCCCTTGATGCCGTATTCCTTGTACTTCTTGCGCACCTTGGCCAGCAGCGCGTCGGCGCGTTGCGTCAGCTGCGCCAGACCTTGCGGGCTGCCCAGGTCGACCTCGCCGCATTTGTCAAACATGGGGTTGATCAGCCAGGGGTCTACGCCGATAAGCTTGCCGAAGCGCTTGGACACGTCTTCGTAAATCTTGAAGTGCGTGCTTTTGCGGCGCGTCGCCCAGCTGGCGTGCAGCGGCGGCAGCAGGTACTGCTCGTTCAGGTCCTCCAGGATTCCGGGAACGCCGGCGACCAGGTCGTTGTTGAGCAGGATGGTGCAGGGGTCAAAATCCTTGACGCCGACGCGGGCGCGCTGACGCAGCACCGGCTCCAGCGTGATGCTCTCGCCGCCGGGCAGCTCGATGCTGGTGCTTTTTTTGACGTCCGGGCTGATCGAGCCTATGCGCACGTTCAGGCCCGCCATATGAAAAATCCGGCGCAGCTGCGCCAGATTGCTGAGGTAGAAAGTGTTGCGTATCTCGCGCCCGGGAATGATCAGCAGATTGCGCGCTTCGGGGCAGATTTTTTCGATCGCCGCCATCGCCGCCTGCACCGCCAGCGGCAGCATGGGTTGCGTCAGATTGTTCCAGCCCGCCGGATACAGGTCGGTCGCCACCGGCGCGAGCTTGAAGCCGGCGTTGCGCACGTCGACCGAGGTGTAGAACGGCGGCGTATGTTCCATCCATTCCAGGCGGAACCAGCGTTCAATCGCGGGCATGGAGTCGAGCACGCGCTGCTCGAGTTCGTTGATCGGGCCGGTCAGTGCGGTTACCAGGTGCGGAACCATAAAAATAAACCTTTTAAATGTAGACCGTTGCAGGCCAAGCCCTGCAGGTGGAGCAATCGCGCCATAAATCAAGCCCGGGCGGCGGGCACGCAGGGCGCACCTCAGTTGCGCACTTCGCCCTGGCCCAGCACGACGTACTTGAGCGAGGTCAAGCCCTCCAGACCCACCGGGCCGCGTGCATGAAATTTGTCGGTGCTGATGCCGATTTCGGCCCCCAGGCCGTACTCGAAGCCATCGGCAAAACGCGTGCTGGCGTTGACCATGACGCTGGCGGAGTCGACTTCGCGCAGAAAGCGCTGCGCGTGCATATGGTCGCGCGTGACGATGGCGTCGGTATGGTGGCTGCTGTAGGTGTTGATATGCGCAATCGCCTGCTCCAGGCCGTCCACGACCTTGACGCTGATGATGGGCGCCAGGTATTCGGTCGACCAGTCCTGTTCGGTGGCGTCCTGCAGCTGCGCGCCGGCCAGCGACTGCAAGATGGCGCGGCTTTCGGCGCAAACCCGCATTTCCACGCCTTTGTCGGCGAAAATCCGGCCGATTTGCGGCAGGAACTGCGGCGCGACGGCGCGCGCGACCAGCAGCCCCTCGGCGGCGTTGCACGGGCTGTACTTCTGCGTCTTGGCGTTGTCGGCGACGCGCAGCGCCATGTCCAGGTCGCAGGGGTCGTCGACGTACACATGGCAGTTGCCGTCCAGGTGCTTGATGACGGGAACGCGCGCGTCACGGCTGATGCGCTCGATCAGGCCCTTGCCGCCGCGCGGAATGATCAGGTCGACGAATTGCGGCATGGTGATCAGCTGGCCGACGATTTCGCGGTCCGTGCTTTGCACCAGTTGCACCGCGTCGGGCGGCAGGCCGGAAGCGCGCAACGCCTCTTGGACCAGCTGCGCCAGCGCGCGGTTGGAGTCTATGGCTTCCGAGCCACCGCGCAAGATGCAGGCGTTGCCGCTCTTGATCGACAGGCTGGCGGCTTCGATGGTGACGTTCGGCCGGCTCTCGTAAATCATGCCGAAAACGCCTATGGGAACGCGCATCTGGCCGACGCGGATTCCGCTGGGCTGCTGGCGCAATCCGACGATGTCGCCGACGATATCGGGCATGGCGGCGAGCTGTTCGCAGCCTTCGGCGCAGGTGGCCAGCACCTTGGGCGTCAGGCGCAGGCGGTCCACCATGGGGGCCGACAGGCCGGCGGCGCTGGCGCGCGCCAGATCGCGCGCGTTGTCTTCCTGCAAGGCCTGCGTTTGGCTGCGCAGCAAATGGGCCAGGTGGCGCAGGGTTTGGTTCTTTTGCGCCGTACTGGCGCTGGCCATCAGGGCGCTGGCGGCGCGCGCCTGCGCGCCCATGGCGAGAGTGGTGGCTACAGGATGCATCGCGTTCATGCCCCCCATTCTGGCAGATGTGCTAGGCCGGGCGGCACAGGGCGCAGGTTTGCGCCGCCAGGCGTTGCAGCGCGCCCCAGCCGTTGCTGGGCCAATCGGGATGTTTCAGCCCTTTGACCACGCCGTCGACCTGGTGCGCAGCGCGCAACAAAGCCGACAGCGCGCGCGGTGAAAGGCGCGGCAATACGCGTTCGAACAGGCGCTCACGCACACCCCAGATGCGGTTTTCGCGCAGCGCCAGTGGCAGGGGGCGGCCTTGGGCCATGGCGTCTTTGACGCGCTTGAGCGCGCGCAAGTCCTCGCTCAGCATGAAGTGCACCAGTACCTCTGCCTCGCCTTCGGCCTGCAGCCCCAGCAACATGCGCTGCACGCGCGCACTCTGGCCTGAAAGCACCGCCTCGCCGAGTTTGAAGACGTCGTAGCGCGCGACGTTCAATACGGCGCCCTCGACCTGCTGCAAGCTCAGCGTCTCGGCGTTCGGGTAAAGCAGGGCGAGCTTCTGGATTTCCTGGTGCGCCGCCAGCAGATTGCCTTCCACCAGGTCGGCAAATATCTGCAAGGTGTTCTGGCCGGCTTCGCCCGCCTCTACGCGCTGGCCCTGCAATGCCAGGCGCTGTGCAATCCAGCTGGGGAGTGCGGCGCGCTCCACCGACTGCACTTCAAGCACGACGCCGTGCTGCTCGAGCGCGCCAAACCAGGCGCTGCTGCGGCTCGCCTTGTCCATGCGCGGCAGCGCCAGCAGCGTGATGTGCGCGTCGTCCGAAGGCGCGCGCTCGGCCAGCTGCTGCAGCGCGACGCTGCCGTCCTTGCCGGGCTTGCCTCCCGGTATGCGGATTTCGGTGATGCGCTTGTCGGCGAACAGGCTCAGCGACGCTCCCGCGGCGAGCACCTCGGCCCAGTCGAAACGCGCGCCGCTGACCGTGTGCACGGTGCGCTCGGAATAGCCCTGGGCGCGCGCCGCAGCGCGTATGGCGTCCTGCGCCTCCTGCAGCAGCAGCGGTTCATCGCCGTGCACGGTGTACAGGCTTTTCAATCCGCGCTGCAACTGGCTGGCAAGGTGCTGGGGCGCGATCTGCATGCGCTAGTGGCCCAGGGGATAAAAGTTCTTCACGGCGGCGAGCCGGCGCAACAGCTGCTGCACCACGTCAGACTGCATGTCGCGGTAGAGCAAGCCCTCTTCGGTTTCCTTGGCGAGCACGGCGGACTCGTTGAAGCTGATGATGCGGTGCTGTTCGATGACGCTGGGAACAATCAGCTCCTCGCCCTGCGGCGTGCGCAAGCGAAAGCGTACCTGCAGGCGCAGCTCGAACTCGCGCACCTGGCCCGAGGCGTTGATGCCGACGACCAACTTTTGCCGCGTTTCACCCAATATATCGAGGATCACGTCCGGCGCACCGCCCTCGGCGCTGCCCGCAACCGGCCGGACCCGGTTGCCCAGGTAGCGCGCCAGGTCGCTGGCGACCCCGGCGGCGTGCTCGGGCGTCACTGCGATCGTGTCAAAGGGCAGCGACTGGGCGCCACGCAATTGGAAGCCGCAAGCCGCCAGGCCCAGCACGGCGACCAGGGCCAGCCCACGCAACAGGTCGGGAAAGCGCCGCCGTGCGGCGAACAGCGGCATCGCGTTCACAGCACCACGTTGACCAGACGGCCGGGAACCACCACGACCTTGCGCGCAGGCGCGCCCTGCGCCAGTGCCTGCACCGCCGCGCTGGCGAGCGCCGCGCGCTCGATCTCGCGCGCATTCGCGCCGGCGGCGACGCGCAGCGAACCGCGCAGCTTGCCGTTGATTTGGAGAACCAGCTCAATTTCGTCCTGCTCCAGGGCTTGCGCGTCGACCTGCGGCCAGGGGGCGTCCAGCAGGTCGCCCGCGTGCGCGCTGTAGCCCAATTCGGACCAGAGTGCGTGGGCGATGTGCGGCGTCGCCGGATAGAGCACGCGCAACAAGATGCCGAAGCCCTCCACCGCTGCGCAGCGCAGCGCAGCCGGCCCCAGGTCCTTGACCTGTTCCAGCGCGTTGATCATTTTCATCGCGCCCGACACCACGGTGTTGTATTGCATGCGCTGGTAGTCGTAATCGACCTGCTTGAGCACGCTGTGCAGCTCCAGCCGCAGCGCTTTGGCCGAAGCGTCCCAGGCCACGCCGCCGGCGCCGAACGCGCGCAGGTCGGACGCCAGGTCGTGGGCCGAGAGGCGCACCGCAAAATTCCAGACACGGCGCAGAAAACGGTAGCTGCCTTCGACCGCGGCGTCGTTCCATTCCAGCGTGGCCTCGGGCGGCGCGGTGAACATGGTGTAGAGGCGCGCGGTATCGGCGCCGTATTGCTCGATAAGCACTTGCGGGTCGACGCCGTTGTTCTTGGATTTGGACATGGTGCCCACGCCTTCGTAGACGATTTCGGTGCCCGCCGGCAGCGCGCCCACGGCGCGCGTCAGGCGCGCGCCCGTCTGTTTGCCGCTGGCGTCGGTGACGGGCTCTACGTCCTGCGGCCAGAAATAATCCTTGCCGCCGCCCTCGCCCTTGCGCGAGTAGATGTGGTTGAGCACCATGCCCTGCGTCAGCAGCCGCGCAAAGGGCTCGTCTACCTGCACCAGGTCCAGGTCGCGCATGACCTTGGTCCAGAAACGCGCGTACAGCAAGTGCAGGATGGCGTGCTCAATGCCGCCGATGTACTGGTCCATGGGCATCCAGTAGGCCGCGCCTGCGCCCACCATGCGCTGTGCGTCCTGCGGGTCGCAGTAGCGCATGAAGTACCACGAGCTGTCGACAAAGGTGTCCATGGTGTCGGTTTCGCGGCGCGCGGGCGCGCCGCACACCGGGCACACGACGCCGGCGTGAAAGCCGGCGTGCTTGTGCAGGGGGTTACCGCTGCCGTCGGGAACGCAGTCCAGCGGCAGCAGCACCGGCAAATCGCTTTCGGGCACCGGCACGGCGCCGTGCTCGGGACAATGGATGATGGGAATGGGCGTGCCCCAGTAGCGCTGGCGGCTGATGCCCCAATCGCGCAAGCGCCAGGTGGTTTTCTTTTCGCCCAGCCCGCGCGCCTGCAGCGCCTGCGCGACTGCGTCGACCGCGTCGGCGCAGCTCAGGCCGCTGTACACGTCCGAGTTCACGGTGACGCCGCGCTGCTTGTCGGCGTACCAGTCGTGCCAGACGGCGTGGTCGTACTCCAGCCCGTCGATGTGCACCACGTCGTCGATTCCCAGGCCGTATTTCTTGGCAAAGGCGAAATCGCGTTCGTCGTGCGCGGGAACGCCCATGACGGCGCCGTCGCCATAGCCCATGAGCACGTAATTGCCAACCCAGACCGGAATGTCGGCGCCGGTGAGCGGATGCTGCACGAACAAGCCGGTATCCATCCCCAGCTTGTCCTTCTGCGCCAGCTCGGCCTCGGTGCTGCCGCCCAGTTTGCATTCGGCAACAAAGCCCGCCAGCGCGGCATTGCTGGCCGCTGCGTGCGCCGCCAGGGGATGCTCGGGTGCGACGGCGCAGAAGGTGACGCCCATGATGGTGTCGGCGCGCGTGGTAAACACGTACAGCCGGCCGTCGCCGATCAGCTTGCCGTCGGCGCCGGCGATGCGGTGCTCAAAAGCGAAACGCACGCCCTGCGACTTGCCGATCCAGTTCTCCTGCATCAGGCGCACGCGCTCGGGCCAGCCGGCGAGCGTGGCTTTGTCGTTGCCCAGCTGCACCTGCTCGAGCAGCTCCTGCGCGTAGTCGGTGATCTTCAGGTAGTAGCCGGGAATTTCGCGCTTTTCCACGGGCGCACCGGTGCGCCATCCCTTGCCGTCTATGACCTGCTCGTTGGCCAGCACGGTCTGGTCGACCGGGTCCCAGTTGACGACCTGGGTCTTGCGGTAGGCAATGCCCTTTTCCAGCATTTTCAGAAACAGCCACTGGTTCCAGCGGTAGTAGCTGGGGTCGCAGGTGGTGACTTCGCGCTCCCAGTCAATCGCCAGCCCCATGGCCTGCATCTGGCCTTTCATGGTCGCGATGTTGTCGTAGGTCCAGCGCGCCGGCGGCAGCTGGTTTTTCAGCGCGGCGTTTTCCGCCGGCAAGCCGAAAGCGTCCCAGCCCATGGGCATGAGCACGTTGTAGCCGCGCATGCGCAGATAGCGCGCCAGCATGTCGTTGATGGTGTAGTTGCGCACGTGGCCCATGTGCAGCTTGCCGCTGGGGTAGGGCAGCATCGAGCAGGCGTAGAACTTCTGCTTGGGCCGGCCCTGCGCGTCGCACGCGTTTTCCAGCACGCGGTACGCGCTGTTGCCGCCCCACAGCGGCTGTGCCCAATGCGCTTGCGCGGCTTTTTCAACGTCGGAATGTTGGTATTTTTCTAGCATGGTGTCGCATCCTGATTTAGGGCGTGGGCAATGCCACGAACCCGATATGGCTCAGACCGGCTTTTTGTGCCAAGCCCATGACGCTGACGACGCGCCCGTAGGGTACGGCGACGTCGGCACGCAGACGCACTTCGGTGTCGGGGTTGGCTTGCGCGGCACGCTGCAGTGCACGCTCCAGATCCGCCATGGCAATCGGCGCAGCGTCCAGAAAAACCTGGCCGCTGGCGTCCAGGGATAGCGCCACAAAAGCGCCCGCGTCGGACGCCGATGCGCGCGCTGCGCGCGGCAGTTCCAGGCGGACCGAACTCACCATCAGCGGCGCGGTAATGATGAAGATCACCAGCAGCACCAGCATGACGTCGATCAGCGGCGTCATGTTGATCTCGCCCATGGGGGCCGCGCTGCTGGCGTGCCCGAAGCGACCAAAACTCATGCGCCGCCCGCGAGCAGCTCGCGCAGGTCATGGGCAAATCCTTCCAGATCCACCTCGCGGCGCGCCACCACCCGGCCCAGCAGGTTGTAGCCCAGTACCGCAGGAATGGCCACGGCCAGACCGGCAGCCGTCATGATCAGCGCCTCGGCCACCGGGCCGGATATTTTGTCCAGACTGACGAGTCCTGCGCCAGTAATGCCCAGCAAGGCGTGGTAGATCCCGAGCACGGTGCCGAGCAAGCCGACGAAGGGCGCCGTTGATCCCACGGTGGCCAGCAATACCTGGCCGGCCTGCAAGCGGCGCAACACCTGGTGCAGCGCGTCGCGCAGCGCGCGGGTGAGTTGCTGCGCGCGCTCGGGTGTGGCGGCCAGACTGCCGTGCACGGGCGCGGCGGCGGCATGCAGCAAGGGCAACAAGAGGCGCTCGCGGTCGATTGCGGCGACCGCACGGGTTCCGTCTTCCAGGGTCGCGGCGCTCCAGAAGGCCGCGCTGGCGTGGCGCAGGTCGGCGCTGGCACGCGCCAGCACCCAGCACTTCCAGAGAATCACGCTCCAGCTGGCAACCGATAGTGCCAGCAGCAGCAGGACGACGACGCTGCCGAACGCGTCGCGCGCGACAAGCAGAAACTCAAAGTTCACTTCAGGCCCAGCACGTCGAACATGTCGTACAGACCCGGGCCACGGCCCGCCAGAAAACGCACGGCACGCAAGCTGCCCTGGGCGTAGGTTTCGCGGCTGGACGACTTGTGCGTGATTTCAATGCGCTCGCCCGTCCCGGCAAACAACACGGTGTGGTCGCCGACGATGTCGCCGCCGCGTATGGTGGCAAATCCTATGCTGGAAGGATCGCGTGCACCGGTGACGCCTTCGCGCGCGTACACGGCGCAATCCTTCAGGTCGCGCCCCAGGGCGGAGGCTATGACTTCGCCCATCTTGAGCGCCGTTCCCGAGGGTGCGTCGACCTTGTGGCGGTGGTGCGCTTCGATGATTTCGATGTCGTAGCCCGTCGCGAGCGCGCGCGCCGCCATCTCGAGCAGCTTGAGCGTAACGTTGACGCCTACGCTCATATTGGGCGCGAGCACGATGGGAATGTCGCGCGCAGCGGCGTCGATCTCGGCCTTTTGCGCAGCGCTGAATCCGGTGGTTCCTATGACCATCGCGAGCGCGCGCTCGCGGCACGCCGCCAGGTGCAGCATGCTGCCTTCGGGGCGGGTGAAGTCGATCAGCACGGCGCTTCCCTGCAGCCCGAGCGCCAGGCTATCGGTGATGACAACCCCAGTGGGAGCGCCGGCGAATGCGCCCGCGTCCTGTCCCAGCGCGGCGCTGGCGCTGTGGTCCAGGGCACCCGTGAGCACACAGTCGTCGGCGCCGCGTACGGCGTCTATCAGCATATGGCCCATGCGCCCGGAGGCGCCGGCAACGGCAATTCGGTGGCGCATGGCGGTCAATGGGCTAGGGGTTCCAGCGGCGGATAATTTTGGGCCGAGACCGCTGGCAGCGGCGCGTCGGTGGGCTTGGTCGCGGGCGCAGGGAAGTTTTGCAGGGTGTCGCGCGACGCTTCCATGGCAGGCAGCTTGTCCGGCACTGCCGGTGACTTGAGGGTAGATGCAAACTCGGCCTCGGTCGGCAACTCGTCGGCTTCGACGCGTTCCATGACGTCGTCCTTGAAGAAAACGGACACGTGCCGCTGCTGCGCCGGCGCGCCAGTGCGCTCCAGCGTGAAAACATAGTCCCAGCGCTGGGCGTGGAACACGCTGGTCAACAGCGGCGTTCCCAGAATGTCTTTCACCTGCGCACGCGCCATGCCGGCGCGCAAGGCCGCGACCTGTTCGCGCGTGACGACGTTGCCCTGCACCAGGTCCATGCGGTAGGGTTGCACCACTTTTTGCACCGCAACCGCAGGCGAGAGGTTGCCGCAACCCGCAAGCGCCAGCGCGCCAGCCAAGGCGGCAGCGCAGCGCAAAGTCGAAACAGAAGGGGAAAGCAACATGGCAAACGGCGCTCGGGCTATGATTGCGCGATTGTAGCGGCTGCCCCCCGCTGGCTGGCCCGCTGCCGGGCGTTGCGGAAAGTCCCATGTCCAAGATTGCCGAACTGAAAAGCACCGGGCTCAAGGCCACCGTCCCGCGATTGAAAATTCTGGAAATTTTCCAGAGCGGCACCCTGCGCCACATGACCGCCGAAGACATGTACCGCCGGCTGCTGGAAGAGCGGTCGGACGTGGGCCTGGCAACGGTTTACCGGGTGCTGGCCCAGTTCGAACAAGCCGGTATTTTGAGCCGCAGCCATTTTGAAGGCGGCAAGGCCGTGTATGAGTTGAACGAAGGGCAGCACCACGACCATCTGGTGTGCCTGGATTGCGGCCGCGTGGAAGAGTTTTACGACGCGCAAATTGAGCAGCGCCAGCACGCGGTGGCGCTGGAAAAAGGCTTTCGCATCAGCGACCACGCGCTCAGCCTGTACGCCAGCTGCACCAAAAACCCCTGCCCGCACCGCACACCGCAGGCCTCCTAGCGGGGGCGCGCAGGCGGCCCTAGTTTCCCTGCGACATGGCGTTGCGGTGGCGTTCGACAAACTCCTGGTAGGTGTCTATGCCGCGCAATTGCAAAATGGTATTGCGCACCGCAGCCTCGACCAGCACGGCAATATTGCGCCCTGCAACCACCTGAATCACGACCTTGCGCACCGGCACCCCCAGCACGTCCTGCGTCAGCGGCTCGTAGGGAATGCGCTCGTACTCGCGCTCCAGCGTTTCGCGCCGCACCAGGTGGACAATGAGCTTGAGACGCATGCGCCGGCGCACCGCGGTCTCGCCAAAAATGGCGCGTATATCGAGCAAGCCGATGCCGCGCACCTCCAGCAGGTTTTGCAGCAACTCGGGGCAACGCCCCTCGATCGTCGTCTGGTTGATGCGGTACAGGTCCACCGCGTCGTCGGCCACCAGGCCGTTGCCGCGCGAAATCAGCTCCAGCCCAAGTTCGCTCTTGCCCAGACCGGATTCGCCCGTGATCAGAACGCCCAGGCCCAGAATGTCCATGAACACGCCGTGCATGGACATGCGGTCGGCGAAGTGCTTGGACAGGTAGGCGCGCAACACATCGATGACAAAGGCCGAGGACTCGGTCGTGGAAAACATCGGAATTTGCGCGCGCTCGCACATGGACAACAGCGCTGGCGGCGCGCTTTGGCCGTCGGCCAGAACCAGGACCGGCGGCTCGAGCGTGACGATGCGCGCGATGCGCCGCGAACAGTCTTCGGGCGTGGCGTTGGTGATGTAGGCGACTTCGCGCTCACCCAGAATCTGTACGCGATAGGGATGGATGTAATTCAGGTAGCCGACCAGATCGGCGCCCGAGCGCGCCGCACGTATGGCCACGTCATCAAAGCGGCGCTCCGAAGCGCCCAGGCCCGCAACCCATTCCCAGCGCAAGGGCGCACGAAACTCTTCGAACAGGACGTCGGCGCTGACTACGGTGGGTTTCACTGGCGCTACGCCATGGGCGCGAGAATCAGGCCACGCGGGCCGACTGCCAGCC
>Ga0213850_1021545_pt1 | contig 15866 bp, 12 predicted proteins | sample LLC_MetaT_FD_164453 | JGI IMG/M metagenome (GOLD analysis project Ga0213850, IMG submission 164453) | Metatranscriptome of freshwater microbial communities from post-fracked creek in Pennsylvania, United States - LL:C (Metagenome... | ecosystem: Environmental > Aquatic > Freshwater > Creek ...
AAGAAGGTCGCCAAGGCGAAGACCGCCAAGACCGCCAAGATGGCAAAGACCAGCAAGACAGCCAAGGGCGCAAAGGACGCCAAGCTGGTAGATCCCGCCAAGCCGGCTGACGCTGCCAAGTAAGCAGGCTCCCCGATCAGCGGCGCAGTGATGCGCCGCTTTTTTTCGTCCCCATTTTTTGCTGGCGCCCGGGGCCGGCGCGCCAAAACTGCCAGCCCGGCTAGTTGTAGCGGAAGTTATGGTGGCAGCTATTGCAGCTGTCGCTCATTTTCTGATAGGCCGCTGCGACCTGGTCCACATTGCCCGTTTGCGCCGTCAGCACCAGCTGGTGCACCGCTGCCTGAAAATTTTTCTGCGCCTGCAAAAATTCCGCCGGCTGGCTCCATACGCTGGGACGCGCGTGCGTGGGCGGGTAGTTGCCGTCGGCCGGGAAGTACACCCAGGGCTTGTCGGCGAGCTTTTCCAGATCCTGCGCACTGGCCAGAAAGTCCTCGCGCTGAAAGTCGCGGCGCCCGCTGGCCACCAGGCCCATGGGCTCCAGGGTGCGCGTGAATTGCCGAAAAAGTGCGCGGCGTTTGGTCAGCACCTGATTCGGGTGCGTGTCCTTGACCGGTTCAAAGCAGGCGCCCAGTGTCAGGCACAGCAGCGCCAACAGCAGCCACCCGGTCGCACGCAGCACGCGTCTAGGGCGCACAGCAGTCGCGCAAATAGGTGCTGGCGAACCACACCAGCGCGCCACAAAACAGCACGGCAGCGGCGCATACCAGCAGCAAGACGCCAAAGCGCGGCGGCGCGCGATCGGCCGGCGGCGGTGGCGCTGCGGGCAAGTTTTCGGGCGCGCGTTCGGCGCTATCTGCCGCAGACAAGGGGGAGTCGGACATGGGGTTTACTGGGGCGTCAAGACGCGTTGGTGCGCGCGGCCGTCGCCCTGGCGCTTGCAGCTGACATCGGCCAGATCGACACCGCGTACGCGCATCCCCTGACCGTCCTCGAAGCTGAGCTCTACCGGTGGCGTAAATCCGAGCACGCTGCGGTCGCCGCCAAACTGCGGCCAGTCAAAGCGGTTCTGGTGCACCGTTCCTTCGAGCAGGCCGCTGGCCGACTTGATTTGCACACGATCGGTTCCGTGCAGATAAAAAATGGAAAACGCGCCCACGGGCGCATTGCAGTCGTAGCGATCCAGCGTTTCGGGCGGCGGAATCAGGCCCTTGTTCTGGTACGCCTGGAACGCGATGGTTCCCACCACGTACACCACGGCCACGGCAATGCCGCCGAAAAAAAGGGCAGCGACAGTATTCAAGCGCCACAGCTTTTGCCACAGGCGCTCCAGAGGATTGCGGTTCATCCCGCGATTATCGTTGCACGCGCGCAGGCGCAGTGCATGCGCACCCGATTACTTGTTCTTGAGCTTGCCGCGCGGGATCACGGCGGTGGTGACTGCAGCGCGCATGGGCTCGGCGCCAGCGGCCATGGGCTTGGGCGGCGTGCTGTCCTTTTTCGGTTTCTTGGCTTCCTTGTTGGATTTTTGCTGACCTTTGGCCATGGTGCGCTCCTGGGCTGGGTTGGGAGAGACGGAGGGTTTAAAGCGCAGTTTAATACCGCCATGGCCTCTGACTTGCAGATTCAGGAAAACGAAATCACGCTGACGGCCATGCGCGCGCAAGGTGCCGGCGGGCAGAACGTGAACAAGGTGTCGAGTGCGATCCACCTGCGCTTTGACGTGCACGCGTCCTCGCTGCCTGAACCCGTGAAACAGCGCTTGCTCGCGCTGCGCGACAGCCGCATCACGCAGGACGGCGTGCTCGTCATCAAGGCGCAACAACACCGTTCGCAAGACCTGAACCGGCTGGACGCGCTGGAGCGCCTGCACGCGCTGGTGGCCAGCGTCGCGCAGGCGCCGCGTGTGCGCCGGGCGACTGCGCCAACGCGTGCGTCCCAACGCAAGCGTCTGGAAAGCAAAAGCCGGCAATCCGAACGCAAGGCGGTACGGGCCCGCGTGGGCGGCGACGCGGACTGAAGCGCGCGCCTGGGAGCGCCCGCTTAGCCGCCCGACTGCGTCAACAGCAGCATGCGCTCCAGGTTGAGTTGCACGCGCACGTCGCGGTGCGCGACGCTGGCGACGATGCGGTAATCCTTGGCGCTGGTTTCACGCGTTGGCGGCTCGACGATGGGAACGCCGTTGCGGTTCAGGACCACGGCGACACGCGGCGTGCTGGTGTTGCTGCCACGGCGCACGACGACGGCGATTTCGTCGGTGGCGATGCGCACAAAAGCACCCGGCTGGTAGATTCCCACGGCCTTGATGAGCGCCGCGCCGGCCTCGTCGACCTTGCGCAGTTCGTCGAAATAACAGGCCTGCATGGCCACGGCAGGCGCCGTCGGCGGGCGCGTCATGCGCGGCGCCAGGCGCGCGGCAAACATGTCGGCGCGCTGGATCAGGCGCGCCATGCGGTGCGCAGCGTCCCGGGGGCCCAGCGGGCCGGGTGTGGGCTCGTGGTGCGCGCGCACCGCTCCCAACCAGACCGGGTCGTCGATTCCGAACGCCGCGAGCAGCTGCGCCGAGCGCTCGGCGTGGTCGCGCACACGCGCGCGCTGCTCGGCGTCCAGCGGCGCTTTCTGGCGCGACAGCCGGTCCTGCAATTCGGTCATGGCCACGTTCATGGTCAGTGCCGCCTTGAACAGCACGCCGACCTCGTCCTCGGGCCAATTGAGCACTTCGCGCGCCGCCAGCACGCACATCACGGCCACCAGCATGGCGTGCGTCGCGCTGTACATGCCGGTCTCGCTGGCCGACAGGTAGATAAGCGCAAACAGCGCGCCGTCCGGGTTGCGCACGATCTGGCGCGAGAGCACGGTGTCGATGTGCGCCAACCGGTCCCTGAAGCTTTGCGCGTTGCCGTCGTGCAGCAGGTGGTTCGCCTGGACTTGCAGGTCCAACCAGTCAAACGGCAGATTTTGCTCGGCCTCGCGGCGCTGCAGCGCGTCCAGCGACAAGCGCGTCTTGGCGATGTAGCCGATGTTGCGCTGCTCGCGCACCATGGTCTGCAACTGGTCGACAAAAGCACGCTGCACGTCCTTGGGTGCCTGGTTCTCGTTGTTGTCCGCGTCGATGTACAGCCCACCTTCGCGCGCGGCGACCTCCAGCAGGCCTTCGTCGGTCTCGATCACAAACCCTTTTTTGGCGATCAGCACGCCGGCCTTGTCCAGCAAGTGGAAAGGCAGCGGTTGCTTGAGGCGTATGGAATCGACGCTGACGGGGACAAGGTTCATGGTCTACCCCGTATTTTTGCACGCCCGCCCGGCAATACGCAGGGGAACAAGGCGCCCAAGCCAGCGCATTTGCCAGGCCTTGGCTGCGAAAGGCGGCGCTCTCAGGGTATCGCCGAATAAATAGTTGCCCGGGCCTCGTTCATACTGGGGGAGATTACTATTGCCAATCCACGTCAGCCCGAGGGTAACCGCATGCTGAATGACTCTGACATCGACTTGCTGATGCGCGCCGAACACGCCGACCCGTTCAGCGTCCTGGGGCCGCACCTGCACGGCGGTGCCTGCTGGGTCAACGTGCTGCTGCCCGGCGCCGTCGCGGTGACGGTGCACGAACGCGCCACGGGCCGCACGCTGGCGACCTTGCAACGCTACGGCCATAGCGCGGCCTTTGGCGCGTGCGTGGACGCCGGGACGCTGCTGGCAGACTACCTTCTCGGCGTGCAATGGGACGGCGAAAACGCCGGGAAACAGGGCACAGCGGGCGCCATGCAGCGGATCGAAGACCCCTACCGCTTTCCGCACGTGCTGCAGGAACTCGACGTCTGGCTGCTGGGCGAAGGCTCGCACCAGCGCCCGTTTGAGGTCCTGGGCGCGCATCCGGCGCAGCTGGGCGCGATCGACGGCGTGCGCTTCGCCGTCTGGGCACCGAACGCGCGGCGCGTCTCGGTGGTCGGCGACTTCAACGCCTGGGACGGCCGCCGCCACCCCATGCGCCTGCGGCGCGAGTGCGGCGTGTGGGAAATCTTTCTGCCGGGTGTCGCGGTCGGCGCGCTGTACAAGTTCGAGGTCCTGGGTGCGAGCGGAGCAATCGCGCTCAAGTCCGACCCGTACGCGCTGCAGGCGCAGCTGCGCCCGGAAACCGCCAGCGTCGTGCAGACCTTGCCGCCGCGCCGCGCCATGCGGCCCGAGCGCGCACGCGCCAATGCGCTCGACCAGCCGATCAGCATTTACGAAGTGCACCTGGGTTCGTGGCGCAAGCAGGACGGCTGGCGCTGGCTGAGCTACACCGAACTGGCGCAGACCCTGGTGCCGTACGCGCGCGACCTGGGCTTCACGCACCTGGAACTGCTGCCGGTCAGCGAACACCCGTTTGACGGTTCCTGGGGCTACCAGCCGGTCGGGCTGTACGCGCCGACGGCGCGCTTTGGCACGCCGGCAGAATTTGTCGCCTTTGTAGACGCGGCGCACGACGCCGGCCTGGGCGTGATTCTGGATTGGGTTCCGGCGCACTTTCCCAGCGACGCGCACGGATTGGCGGAATTCGACGGAACGCATCTGTACGAGTACGCCGACCCGCGCGAAGGCTTTCACCAGGACTGGAATACGCTGATCTACAACTTTGGCCGCACCGAGGTCCGCAACTACCTGGTGGGCAACGCGCTCTACTGGCTGGAGCGCTACGGCATCGACGGTTTGCGCGTCGACGCGGTCGCGTCCATGCTGTATCGCGACTACAGCCGCGCACCCGGCGAATGGATAGCGAACCGTCACGGCGGGCGCGAGAACCTGGAAGCCATGGAGTTTTTGCGCCGCATGAACCACGTCGTCGGAACCGAGCGCCCGGGAGCGATCACGCTGGCCGAGGAATCGACGGCCTTTCCCGGCGTCAGCCGTCCGCCCAGCCCGGACCTGCAAGGCGGCGGCCTGGGCTTTCACTTCAAGTGGAACCTGGGTTGGATGCACGACACCTTGCAGTACAGCACCTTCGATCCGGTATACCGCAAATACCACCAGAACCAGCTGACATTCGGCCTGATGTACGCGTACAGCGAGAACTTCGTTCTGCCGCTCTCGCATGATGAAGTCGTGCACGGCAAGAAGTCGCTGCTGGGCAAAATGCCGGGCGACGAATGGCAGCGCTTTGCCAACCTGCGCGCGCTGTACGCGTACATGTGGGCGTACCCCGGCAAGAAACTGTTGTTCATGGGCGGCGAACTGGCGCAGCCCAGCGAGTGGGCCGAGCAGGGATCGATCCCCTGGGAATTGCAGCACGCGCCGGCGCACCAGGGCGTGCAGCGCCTGGTACGTGACCTGAACCGCGTCTACTGCGACTTCCCGGCGCTGCACCAGCAAGACCATAGCCCTGCCGGCTTTACCTGGCTGGCGCACGAGGACGCGGCGCAGTCGGTGCTGGCGTTTGCGCGCTGGTCAACCGATGGCGCGTGCGTCGTCGCCGTCTGCAACTTCACGCCGGTACCGCGTTACGGTTACCGCCTGGGCGTGCCGCGCGCCGGCGTCTGGCGCGAACTGATCAATACCGACCTGGCGGTGTACGGCGGTAGCGGCGTTTCCCAGGGTCAGGTGTCCAGCGACGACTTTGCCATGCACGGCCAGGCGCAGTCGCTGCTGCTGGTGCTGCCGCCGCTGGCGGTGCTGATGCTGGACCTGGCGCCCGCGCCAGCCAGCGCCTGAGGGCCACTGCCCAATGACTCTGCGCCTGCAGCCCAGCCACACGCGCACGCTGGGCGCGCACCTGGAGTCTGGCGGCGTGCACTTCGCCCTGGCTGCGCCGAATGCGCACGCGGTGCAGCTGTGCCTGTTTGACGCCCAGGGGCAACAGGAAACGCAGCGCCTGGACATGCCGGCGTGCACCGACGGCGTCTGGCACGGCTGGCTGGCCGGCGCCAGCGCAGGCCTGGTCTACGGCTGGCGCGTGCACGGCCCCTGGGACCCGGCGAACGGCCACCGCTTCAACCCGGCCAAGCTGCTGCTCGATCCGTGCGCACGCGCCGTGCTGGGGCGCTACGGCGGCGAGGACGTTCACCTGGGGCACGTTCCCGGCGATCCGGCGCGCGCCGACCCGCGCGACAACGCGGCGCAGGCGCTCAAGGCCTGCGTGGTCGAAGACCTGCCAGCCGCCCGCGCCGGCGTGCGCGTAGCACCCGCAGAACGCGTCATTTACGAGCTGCACGTCAAGGGCTTCAGCGCCTTGCACCCGCACATTCCGCAGGCGCTGCGCGGCACGTACGCCGGGCTGGCGCAGCCCGCGGCGCTGGCGCACCTGCAGCGCCTGGGCGTGACGACGGTCTGCCTGATGCCGCTGGCGCTGCGTGCCGACGAAGTGCGACTGCAGCGCCTGGGCCTGTCGAATTACTGGGGCTACAGTCCGATCGCCTGGAACGCCCCGGAAACGCGCTACTGGAGCGGCCAGAGCGGCAGCACGCCGCGCAGCGAACTGCGCGCGCTCATAGACGCCCTGCACCACGCCGGGCTGGAAGTGATTCTGGACGTGGTCTACAACCACACCGGCGAAACCGACGAACTCGGACCCACGCTCAGCCTGCGCGGCGTAGACAACGCCACCTACTACCAGCTGCAGCCGCAGGCGCAGTACTACCAGAACTGGACCGGCTGCGGCAATTGCGTCAATGTGAACCATCCGCTGGTGCTGCGCACGGTGATGGACAGCTTGCGCGGCTGGGTCGGCGAGTTTGGCGTCGACGGATTCCGCTTTGACCTGGCGCCGGTGCTGGCGCGCGGCGACGCGGCGCGCCAGCACCAGTTCGCCCACAACGCGGCCTTTCTCATGGCGGCAGCGCAAGACCCGGTGCTGCGCGACTGCCTGCTGGTGGCCGAGCCCTGGGACATAGGACCCGGCGGCTACCAGTTGGGCGCTTTCCCGCCCGGCTGGCTCGAGTGGAACGACCGCTTTCGCGACGTGCAGCGTGGCTTCTGGCTGCAGCGCTGCGAACGCCTGGCGGCACTGGCGCAGCGCCTGGCCGGATCCAGCGACGCCTTCGATCCGCAACGCCGTGGCGCGCACAGCAGCGTCAACCTGGTGACCGCGCACGACGGCTTCACCCTGCGCGACCTGGTGTCGTACGCGCAACGCCACAACGAGGCCAACGGCGAGGGCAACCGCGACGGCCACGGCCACAACCTCAGCGTGAACAACGGCGTCGAGGGACCCAGCGAAGACCCCGCGATCGTCGCCCTGCGCCAGCGCCAGCAGCGCGTCCTCCTGGCGGTCTGCGTACTCGCGCTGGGAACGCCGATGCTGCTTGCCGGTGACGAGATCGGCCATACGCAGCAGGGCAATAACAACGCCTACTGCCAGGACAATGCCATCACCTGGCTGAACTGGGCGCAGGCCGACCACGCCCTGACCGACTTCGTCGCCGCGCTGCTGCGCGTGCGCCGAAAGCGCACGCGGCTGCGCGCAGGCGCCTGGTGGCAGGACGCCGGCGCAGCGCTTGTGCCTGGCCAGACGCAGGCGCTGTGGCGCCGCCCCGACGGCAGCGCATTGACACCCAGTGACTGGCACGACGCGCAGCAGCAGGCGCTGCAACTGCGGCTCAGCGGCATGGCCACGGGCGCCGACGCGGGCGAAGCGCAGGCCACAGCGCAGGACGCCGACTGCCTGCTGCTGGTGAACGGTTCGGACCGGGCGCAGGCGTTCGTGTTGCCCACCGGTGCGTGGTTTCGCCACATCGACAGCGCGGGCGGCGACTGCCAGGACCTGGCGCTGCCACCCGCGGTCACGCTGGCGCCACAAAGCCTGTGGCTTGTCAGCGCAGCGCGACTGGATTAACGTCAACCGAGACCTTTTTATGCCGATTCAAACGATTGCCACCACCCCTTTTGCCGGCCAGCGTCCGGGCACTTCCGGCCTGCGCAAGAAAGTCGGGGTCTTTCAGCAGCCGCACTACCTGGAAAACTTTGTGCAGGCGCTGTTCGACGTGCTGCCCGACGCCAGCGGCCAGACGCTGGTGCTGGGCGGCGACGGCCGCTTCCACAACCGGGTTGCGGTCCAGACCATTTTGCGCATGGCCGCGGCCAAAGGCTACGCGCGCGTGCTCGTCGGCCAGGGCGGCATCTTGTCGACGCCCGCGCTCAGCGCCGTGGTGCGCGCACACCAGGCCAGCGGCGGCATCGTGCTCTCGGCCAGCCACAACCCGGGCGGTCCCGACGGCGACTTTGGCATCAAGTACAACACCGGCAACGGCGGCCCGGCGCCCGAGCAGCTGACCGAGGCCATCTACCAGCGCAGCCTGCAGGTGCAGGCCTTCCACATCAGCGACGCTGCCGACGTCGCGCTCGATTCGCTGGGCCTGGCGCACATCGACGGCATGCAGGTCGAGGTCATAGACCCGGTGGCGATTTACGCGCAGCTGATGCAATCGCTGTTCGATTTTGACGCCATCCGCCGCCTGTTCGCCGGCGGCTTCCGCTTGCGCTACGACGCCATGCACGCCGTCGGCGGACCGTACGCGCGCGCCATCCTCGAAGGCATGCTGGGCGCGCGCGCCGGCACCGTGGTGAACGCGCAACCGCTGGAGGATTTTGGCGGCCTGCATCCGGACCCGAACCCGGTGAACGCCGCCGACCTGGTGGCGCATATGTTCGCGCCCGACGCGCCCGACATGGGCGCTGCGTCGGACGGCGACGCCGACCGCAACATGGTGCTGGGGCGCGGCTTCGTGGTCTCGCCGTCGGACAGCCTGGCGGTGTTGGCGGCGCACGCGCAGCGCGTTCCGGGCTACCGCGCCGGACTCGCAGGCGTCGCGCGCTCCATGCCCACGTCCACCGCGGTGGACCGCGTCGCCGCCAGCCTGGGAATTCCGTGTTTCGAAACGCCCACGGGCTGGAAGTTTTTTGGCAACCTGCTGGACGCCGGGCGCGTCACCCTGTGCGGCGAGGAAAGCTACGGCACCGGCTCCGCGCACGTGCGCGAGAAGGACGGACTCTGGGCCGTGCTGTTCTGGCTCAACCTGCTGGCGGTCAGCGGCGAATCGGTCGAATCGCTGGTGCGCGCGCTCTGGCGTGCGCACGGGCGCTGCGTCTACTCGCGCCACGACTACGAGGCCATCCCCAGCGAGCGCGCCGACGCGCTGATGCGCGCGCTGCGCGCCGCGCTGCCCACATGGGCCGGCAGCACGGTTGCGGGCTGCCCGATAGCGCACGCCGACGACTTTGCCTACAGCGATCCCGTAGACGGCAGCGTCAGCCGGCAACAGGGCGTGCGCGTGTTGCTGCAGGACGGATCGCGCGTGGTGTTCCGGCTCTCGGGAACGGGCACCGAAGGCGCGACGCTGCGCATCTACCTGGAACGCCACGAAGCCGACGCGGCGCGCCACGACCTGCCGGCGCAGGAGGCGCTGGCGCCGCTGGTCGCGCTGGCCGAGGCGCTGGCGCAGGTACGCCAGCACACCGGCATGGACCGTGCCAGCGTCATGACCTGAGAATCCGATTACCACCGCAGGCACGCCCGTGCCACCCCCAAGAAGCCAGGAGACACCATGAATAAAAACTTGAACCCGCCGCGCCCTGCCAGCCAACAGGAGCGCCAGATGCAGCCCCACATGCTGGTGCGGCGCACCATCGCGCTGGTGCTCGCAGGGGGGCGCGGCTCGCGCCTGAAACAGCTGACCGACAAGCGCGCCAAGCCGGCGGTCTATTTCGGCGGCAAGTTCCGCATTGTCGATTTCGCGCTCTCCAACTGCGTCAATTCGGGCATACGCCGCATCGGCGTGATCACGCAGTACAAATCGCACTCGCTGCTGCGCCACCTGCAGCGCGGCTGGAGTTTTTTGCGCGCCGAGCTGAACGAAATGGTCGACCTGCTGCCGGCGCAGCAGCGCGTTGACGAGGAACACTGGTACCGCGGCACGGCCGACGCCATCTACCAGAACATGGACATCATCCAAAGCAGCAATCCGGAGTTTGTGGTGGTGCTGGCGGGCGACCACGTCTACAAGATGGACTATTCGCTGATGCTGCGCGACCACGTCGACAGCGGCGCCGGCTGCACCGTGGGCTGCATCGAAGTGCCGCGCGCCGAAGCCAGCGCTTTTGGCGTGATGGCGGTGGACGCGCAACGGCGTATCGTCGATTTTGTGGAAAAGCCGGCCGACCCGCCGCCCATGCCAGGCAACGACGCGCTGTCGCTGGCGAGCATGGGAATTTATATTTTCAACGCGCAATACCTGTACGCGCTGTTGAACGACGACATTGCCGATAAAAGCAGCAGCCACGATTTTGGCAAGGACGTGATCCCGCGCGTGGTGCGTGAAGGGCGCGCGGTGGCGCACCCGTTTTCCATGTCCTGCGTATCGTCCACGCCCGACGCCAAGCCCTACTGGCGCGACGTGGGAACGATAGACGCGTTCTGGGAGGCCAATCTGGACCTGGCGTCGGTCACGCCCGAACTCGATATTTACGACACCAGCTGGCCGATCTGGACCAGCCAGCGCCAGCTCCCGCCGGCCAAATTCGTCCAGGACGCCGACGGCAAGCACGGCCAGGCGATCAACACCATGGTGTCGGGCGGTTGCATTGTTTCGGGCTCTGTCGTCAGCAACTCGGTGCTGTTCTCCAGCGTGCGCGTGGACTCGTTCTGCGTCATAGACCAGGCGGTGCTGCTGCCTGAGGTCTCGGTCGGACGTGGCTGCACGCTCAGCCGCGTCGTCATAGACCGCGGCTGCAAGCTGCCCGACGGGCTGGTCATAGGCGCCGACCCGGCGCTGGACGCGGCGCGCTTCGAGCGCACCGACAACGGCGTGGTGCTGGTTACGCGCGATATGCTCAACGCTTTGGCGCAGGCCGAATCCGGCGCAGCGCCCTGACCCCAGCCGGGCCGCTCCGAATCCCGCCTTACTGCCACTGCAACCCGCCACCGCCAAGCCATGCGAATCCTGCAAGTCAGCGCCGAGATATTTCCCCTGCTCAAAACCGGGGGGCTGGCCGATATTGCGGGCGCGCTGCCGGCGGCGCTGGCGCGCGCCGGCTGCGACGTGCGCGTGCTGCTGCCGGGCTTCCCGGCGATTCGCGACGGCCTGGCAGACGCGCGTCCCGTGGGTCACTTCACCACGGTCTGGGGCGAGCGCGTCGACGTGGTTCTGGGCCGCCTGGACGCGCTCTCCGAACCCGGTCACGCGCTCTACGCCTACGTGCTGCTCGCAGCGGCACTGTACGACCGCCCCGGCAACCCCTACGAGGACGCGAACAAACAGGCCTACGCCGACAACCACCGGCGCTTTGCTGCGCTCGGTTGGGCCAGCGCGCACCTGGCGCACGGCCTGGATCCGCACTGGCAGGCCGAACTGGTGCACGCGCACGACTGGCACGCCGCGCTCGCACCCGCCTGCCTGGCGCAGTGGCGCGACGCGCCCGTACCCAGCGTCTACACCATTCACAACCTGGCGTACCAGGGTGTTTTTGGCGCGCAGCACTTTGGCGAGCTGGGCCTGGCGCCGCAGGCATTCAGCGTGCAAGGACTGGAATTTTTTGGCCAGATATCGTTCATGAAGGCGGGGATTTCCTACGCCAGCCACGTCACCACCGTCAGCCCGACGTACGCGCGCGAAATCCAGACGCCCGAACAAGGCTGCGGCCTGGACGGACTGTTGCGCCAGCGCGCCGGCCAGCTCAGCGGCATTCTCAACGCCGTAGACGCCAGCGTCTGGAATCCGGCCAGCGATCCGCTGCTGACGCAAAGCTTTGACGCGCGGCGCCCGGCGGGCAAGGCGAAAAACAAAGCCTGGTTGCAGGAGCACAGCGGCCTCGCGCCTGCGCCCGACGCGCCGCTGTTTGCCGTCGTCAGCCGCCTGACCGAACAAAAAGGCCTGCCCCTGGTGCTCGCCGGTCTGGACGAAATTCTGGCGCGCGGCGGCCAATTGCTGGTGCTGGGGACCGGGACCGCAGCGCTCGAGCAGGCGTTCACCGCCCAGGCCGCCGCCAATCCGGGACGCGTGGCCGTGCACCTGGGCTACGACGAGGGCTATGCACACCGCGTATTCGCCGGCAGCGACGTCACCCTGGTGCCCTCGCTGTTCGAGCCCTGCGGACTGACGCAGATGTACGGCATGAAATACGGCAGCCTGCCGCTGGTACGCCGCGTCGGCGGGCTGGCCGACACCGTCGTCGATACCGATCTGGAAACGCTGGACGACCACACGGCCACCGGTTTTGTCTTTGACACCTTTGACCCGAATGATTACCGCCACGCCCTGCGCCGCGCCTTTGCGCTCTATGGCCGGCGCGCCGACTGGAGCCGCGTGCGCCAGAATGGCATGCGACTTGCGTTCGACTGGGCGGACGCTGCGCAACGCTACACGGACTTGTACCAAAGCTTACTAACGCCATGACATCCTCCACCTACACCCCGGCCACACCGGCGACGCACCCTGACCTGCACTTCGCCTTCGACGCGCCCGGGCGCGATCTGGATTCGCTCAAGCGTGCCATCGCCAACAAGCTGATGTTCACCGTCGGCAAGGACCCGCGCGCCGCGCGCCCCGTGGACTGGCTGCACGCCGCCACCTACGCGGTGCGCGACCAGATGGTCGAGCGCTGGATGCGCACCACGCGCGCGCAGTACGCGCAAGACAGCAAGCGCGTCTACTACATGTCGATGGAATTCCTGATCGGGCGCACCTTCGGCAACGCGCTGCTCGCGCTCGGCTTGCGCGATCGCGTACGCCAGGCACTGCTCGATTTCGGCGTCGACATGGACCAGATTACCGAGCTCGAGCCCGACGCGGCGCTGGGCAACGGCGGTCTGGGCCGGCTGGCAGCGTGCTTTCTGGATTCCATGGCGACGCTCAACATCCCGGGCTTTGGCTACGGCATACGCTACGACTACGGCATGTTCCGCCAGACCATCGTCGACGGCCGCCAGGTGGAAGTTCCCGATTACTGGCTGACGCACGGCAACCCCTGGGAATTTCCACGCCCGGAGGTAACGCACCGCGTGCAATTCGGTGGCCAGGTGGTGCAGGAGGGCGACCGCTACAAGTGGGTGGATACACACGACGTGCGCGCCATGGCCTACGACAACATCATTCCCGGCTACGCCACCATGGCGACGAATACGCTGCGCCTGTGGTCCGCCAAGGCGACCGAGGAAATCGACCTGAACGCCTTCAACCGCGGCAATTACATGGGCGCGGTGGAAAGCAAGAACCATTCGGAGAACGTCTCGCGCGTGCTCTACCCGGACGACTCGACGCCCTCGGGACGCGAACTGCGCCTGCACCAGGAATATTTCTTTGTCAGCGCCAGCGTGCAGGACCTGCTGCGCCGCTACCTCAGCCGGCACCAAAGCTTTGACGCCCTGCCCGACAAGGTCAGCATCCACCTGAACGACACGCATCCGGTGCTGGCCATTCCGGAATTGATGCGCCTGCTGCTCGACGAATACCACTTGCCGTGGACGCGCGCCTGGAGCCTGTGCCAGCGCGTCTTCTCCTACACCAACCACACGCTGATGCACGAGGCGCTGGAGACCTGGCCGGTGGACATGCTGGGGCGCGTGCTGCCGCGTCACCTGCAAATCATTTTTGACATCAACGCGCACTTTCTCACCAGCCTGTCGCTGGGTGGCTGCAGTCCGGAGCTGCTGCGCCGCGTGTCCCTGGTCGACGAGCAGGGCGAACGCCGCGTGCGCATGGCCTATCTCGCCGTGGTCGCCAGCCACTCGATCAACGGCGTGTCGGCGCTGCACTCCGAGCTGATGAAGGAATCCATCTTTGCCGACTTCGCCACGCTCTGGCCGGAACGCTTCAACAACAAGACCAACGGCATCACGCCGCGACGCTGGCTGGCGCAAGCCAACCCGGCGCTCTCGGGCGTGCTCGACAAGCACATCGGCACGGGCTGGCGCCGCGACCTGTCGCAGCTCGCGGGTCTGCAGCCGCTGCTGACGCAGGACAGCCTGATCAGCGCGTTCCAGCAAGCCAAGCAAAGCAACAAGGACCGGCTTGCCGCCTGGGTACAAAGCCATATGGGACTGACGCTGCCGACCAAGGCCTTGTACGACGTGCAGGTCAAGCGCATCCACGAGTACAAGCGCCAGTTGCTCAATGTGCTGCACGTGATCGCGCGTTACCAGCGCATACTGGCCGATCCCGAGGGCGCCATCGTTCCGCGCGTCGTCATTTTTTCCGGCAAGGCGGCGTCGGCCTACCACATGGCCAAGCTCATCATCCGGCTGATCAACGACGTCGCGCGTACCGTCAACGCCGACGCGCGCGTGGGCGACAAGCTGAAAGTCGTTTTCATTCCGAACTACAGCGTGAGCCTGGCAGAGACCATCATTCCGGCGGCTGACCTGTCGGAGCAGATCTCGACCGCCGGCACCGAAGCGTCGGGCACCGGCAATATGAAGCTGGCTTTGAACGGCGCGCTCACCATTGGCACGCTGGACGGCGCCAATGTGGAAATTTTGCAGGCCGTGGGCGCGGACAATATTTTCATCTTCGGCATGACCACCCCGGAAGTGGCGGCGCGGCGCAGCGCCGGCTACCAGCCGCGCGCCGTCGTCGACGCCGATCCGGAACTGGCTGCCGTTCTGGCCGCGCTGCGCGAAGGCACGTTCAGCCCGGAGGAACCCGACCGTTACCAGGCAATTTACGACGTGCTGGTGAACTGGGGCGACCACTACCTGCTGCTCGCCGACTTCCGCGCATACGTGCAAGCGCAGCAGCGCGTGGACGCGGCCTACCAGGATCGCCAGGGATGGGCGCTCAAGGCGCTGCGCAACGTCGCTGCCATGGGCCCGTTCTCGGCCGACCGCACCATCGCCGAGTACGCCGAGCACATCTGGCACAGCAAGCCGGTGGAGATGTTCTAGCTAGGCCTTGCGCTTGTTCAAAAACGCGTGGAGGGCGTCCTGTGCAGGGGCTTGCGCGAGTAGCTTGCCGAACACGGCGATTTCCTCGTCCATGCGCGCCAGCAAGGCGTCGGTCCGGCCCATTTTGAGCAAGCGCTTGGTCTCCAGCAAAGCCGTCTGCGGCTTGGCCGCGAGCTTGCGCGCCAGCGCTTGCGCGACCGCGTTCGCCTCGTTTGGCACGACGATGCGGTTCACCAGCCCGACTTCCTGCGCCGCTTCGGCCAGAAAGGGCTCGCCCAGCAGCAGCGCTTCGGCGGCGCGCTGGTAGCCCATCAGCTGCGGCAGCAGCAGGCTGGCACCCGCCTCGGGCGCGACGCCCAGGTTGACAAAGGGCAGGGAAAACGCCGCGTTGTCGCCCGCGACCACCAGGTCACAGTGCAGCAGCAGCGTCGTCCCTATGCCGACCGCCGGGCCGCAGACCGCAGCAAGCAGCGGTTTGGCAAAGGTCGCGAGCTGGCGCAGCAGACGAAAAACCGGCGCGTCTGGGCCCTTGGGCGGCTGTTCCAGAAAGTCGGCAATGTCGTTGCCGGCGCTGAAAATCTGCACCTGCCCCTGCAGCACGACGACGCGCACCGCGTCGTCTGCGGCGGCCTCTGCCAGCGCGTCGCTCAGGGTGGCGTACATGGCGGCGGTAAAGGCGTTTTTCTTTTCCGGGCGGTTCAGCGTCAGCGTGCGTACGCCGGCGCTGTCATCCAGCAATATGTCTGGCATCTGTTCTCCTCGATGGGCGGCGCGGCTTACACGCGCTCGAATATTCCTGCTGCGCCCTGCCCCATGCCCACGCACATGCTGACCATGCTGTAGCGCAGGTTCGCACGCCGCAAGGCATGGATGGCGGTCGCGGCGCGCATGGCGCCGGTTGCGCCCAGCGGGTGACCGAGCGCGATCGCGCCGCCCAGGGGGTTGACGCGCTCCGGGTCCAGCCCGAGTGTACGTATCACCGCCAGCGATTGTGCGGCAAAGGCCTCGTTCAGCTCGATCCAGC